>Ga0247738_10000414_pt1 | contig 16834 bp, 21 predicted proteins | sample UWRJL013104B2_FD_180936 | JGI IMG/M metagenome (GOLD analysis project Ga0247738, IMG submission 180936) | Plant litter microbial communities from Arlington Agricultural Research Station in Wisconsin, United States - UWRJ-L013-104B-2 | ecosystem: Environmental > Terrestrial > Plant litter >...
GGGACATCCCGGTATCGGCCGCGCCCTCGCGCGGTGCCACCATGCCCGGCTCCGTCATGTCCTCGACGGGCACGACGACCGACAGGTCGAACGTCTTGGCGGCGGGCGGCTGCACGATGGTCACGGGTGCGCGCCCGCCCAAGAACCTGGCCACCTCCTCGAGCGGCCGCACCGTGGCCGAGAGGCCGATGCGCTGCGCCGGGGTGGGGAGAAGGGCATCCAGCCGCTCCAGCGAGACGGCGAGGTGCGCGCCTCGCTTCGTCGCGGCCACCGCGTGCACCTCGTCGATGATGATCGTGTCCACGCCCGCGAGCGTTTCGCGCGCGGCCGACGTGAGCATGAGGTAGAGCGATTCGGGGGTGGTGATGAGGATGTCCGGGGGCGTGCGCGCGAGCAGCCGGCGGTCGGCGGGGGTGGTATCGCCCGACCGGACGCCCACGGTGACCGAGGGCACGTCGACCCCGAGCCGACGGGCCGTCTGCGTCACGCCGACGAGCGGCGCGCGCAGGTTGCGCTCGACGTCGACGCCGAGCGCTTTGAGCGGGGAGATGTAGAGCACCCGGGTGCGGTGCCGCGGATCCTCCGGCAGCGGCTTCGAGGCGAGCTGGTCGATGGCCCAGAGGAACGCGGCAAGCGTCTTGCCCGAGCCGGTCGGGGCCACCACGAGCGCGTGCGAACCGGACGACACCGCCTCCCACGCGCCGAGCTGGGCGGGGGTGGGTGCTGCGAACGCGCCCTCGAACCACTCCCGCGTCGCGGGGGAGAAGCGGTCGAGCACCATCCGTCCATCTTCCCCCGCGCGACCGTCATCGCGCCGGGCTTGCGCTGTGAGCGCTAGGGATGCTCGCGCAGGAAGGTCACGAAGTCGATGAGCATGGGGGCGGAGATCGAGTGACCGAGGTTCTCGTAGATGCGGATCGTCGCGTCGGCGTGGGCGGGCAGCCACTCCGCCGTGCGCGCGACGGCGTCGGCGGGGATCATCGCGTCTTCGGTGCCCCGGCCCCAGAAGACCGCGGGCCTGACGACCGCGAGCTCGGCGTCGCCCGGGTGCTCGCCGGCCGCCACGAACCCGGCGATGGCGACCGTGGCGGTGAACCGCTCGGGGGCGTGGCGCAGCAGCTGCAGGGCGAGGGCGGCGCCCTGCGAGAACCCGAGGAGCGAGACGGAGGTGTACTCGAGGGTGTCGAGCCAGGCGAGCACGGCATCCGCCGCCTCGTCCACGCGCTCGGCCGGCGGGTTGCCCGTGGGGCTGTCGCGGCGGCTCCACCACGCCCAGCCGCCGTTCTCGGCGACGGGGGCGCGCACCGACGCGACGACGGGCGCGAGCGGAAGGCCGGGGGCCATGCCGAACAGGTCGCCCTCGTGCGAGCCGTAGCCGTGCAGGAGCAGCAGCAGCGGACGCCCGGCCCGCTCCCGCTCGGGGGCTGACCAGAGGATTGCCGACGTGTCCAGCTGCATCGCCCCAGCCTAGGGACAGTGCCTGTAAGAATGGACCATGAGCTCCGTAGGCACGCCCGACCCCGACCCGAACCCCGGCTGGCTGTCTGAGGAGGAGTTGGCGGAGACCCGCAAGCACCTCCCCCTGCTGTACGTCGAGGCCGTGCCGGTGCGCGTCGACGGCCTGGGGCGCGTCATCGAGGTGGGGATGCTCCTGCGCGCGAACGACGGGGAGATCACCCGCACGCTCGTCTCCGGGCGGGTGATGTACGGCGAGACCCTGCGCGACGCGCTGTTCCGGCACCTGGAGAAAGACCTGGGGCCTATGGCGTTCCCGCTGCTGCCGGCCTCGCCCGTGCCGTTCTCCGTCGCCGAGTACTTTCCGTGGCCGGGCTCGAGCCAGTTCATGGACTCGCGCCAGCACGCGGTGTCCCTCGCCTACGTGGTGCCCATCACGGGCACATGCGAGCCCCGGCAGGACGCCCTCGAGGTGACGTGGCTGCGGCCGGCGGAGGCAGCCTCGGAGTCGGTCACCGCCGACATGGAGGGCGGCCGCGGAGCCCTGCTGCGCGCGGCCCTCGCCTCCGTGGGAGTGCTGCCCTAGGGCATCCTCGCGTAACACAGCGGTGCGGCGTCGCGCCAGCCCCTTTCCTTAGTATCTCGTCCTCACGTATCGTCACTAAACCGGTTCAGAGAATCGGCAGCTCTCGATGAGGAGGCCGGATGTCGTTCGTCTCGAAGACCAGCAGAACGACGATCGCCGACGTCGCACGCCGCGCGGGAGTCAGCAAGGGTCTCGTCTCGTTCGCGCTCAACGACCGTCCGGGGGTGTCGGCGGAGACCCGGCAGCGCATCATCGCCGCCGCGGATGAACTGGGCTGGCGCCCGAGCATCCGCGCACGATCGCTGAGCTCCGACCGGGCGTTCGCGCTCGGGCTCGTGCTCGCGCGAGACCCTGACATCATCGCCGGTGACCCCTTCTTCCCCGCCTTCATCTCCGGAGTCGAGTCCGTGCTGGCGCCGGCAGGGCAGGCGCTCGTGCTCAGCATGGTGGAGAGCGAGGATGCCGAGTCGCGCACCTACCGCCAACTCGCGCGCCACGGACGCGTGGACGGGGTGATCATCTCCGACCTCCGCGCCGGGGATGCCCGGATCGCCCTCGTCGGCGAGCTCGGGCTGAGAGCCGTCACGCTCGGCAGACCGGACGTGGGGTCGCCGTTCCCGGCGGTGACCGTCGACGACGCCGAGGGCATCCGCGCCTCGGTCTCCCACCTCGTCAGCCAGGGCCACACCAGGATCGCCCACGTCGGCGGCCCCGCGACGATGCTGCACGGCAGCCGCCGCCGGGACTCATTCCGGGTGGCCATGGTGGAGAGCGGCCTCGCCGACGACCTCGTCGTCGAAACCGACTTCAGCGCTGCGCAGGGTGCTGCGGCCACGCGCAGCCTGCTCGACCGCGGCGACCGTCCGACGGCGATCGTGTACTCGAACGATCCGATGGCGATCGCCGGCCTCGGAATCGCGCAGCGCGCGGGACTCGACGTGCCGGGCGACCTGTCGATCACCGGATTCGACGGCAGCGACCTCGGTCGCTACCTGCACCCCTCGCTCACCACCGTCAGCACCTCGGCGCGGCAGTGGGGCGTTGCCGCCGCCTCCGCCCTCCTGCGCTCGATCGACGGGGAGGAGGTCGACGACATCGACCTCGAGCCCGCACAACTGGTCGTCGGCGAGTCGACGGCCCCACCCCGCACCAGCCATCGCGGCGACGCAGCCGCATCCACACAACAAGGAGAAAGCACATGAGAAGAAGAAGGATCGTGGGGACAGCCCTCATCGCCGTCGGCGCCATAGCGCTCGCGGCCTGCTCTGCCGGAGGCGGCGGTACGACGGCGGGCACCGGTCGCGGCGACATCACCATCTGGTACTCGAACAACGAGCAGGAGGTGGAGTGGGGCAAGCAGATGGTCGAGGCGTGGAACGCCGAGCACCCCGACGAGCAGATCAAGGGCCAGGAGATCCCGGCAGGCAAGAGCAGTGAAGAAGTCATCGGGGCGGCGATCACCGCAGGCAACGCGCCCTGCCTGATCTACAACACCGCGCCCTCGGCCGTCGGCCAGTTCGAGAAGCAGGGCGGCCTCGTCGACCTCTCGTCCCTCGACGGCGGCGCCGCCTACATCGAGGAGCGCAGCGGTGATGTCGCCCAGCAGTACCAGAACTCGGACGGCGAGTACTTCCAGATGCCGTGGAAGTCGAACCCCGTCGTGATCTTCTACAACAAGGATCTCTTCGCGCAGGCCGGCCTCGACCCCGAGAATCCCCAGCTCTCGACCTACGCCGACTTCCTCGCGACGTCGAAGGCTCTCGTCGACGCGGGAGTCTCCACCGTGGCCATCCAGCCGGCGCCCACGAGCGAGTTCTTCCAGACGCAGTTCGACTTCTACCCGCTCTACGCGGCGGCCACCGGCGGCCAGCAGATCGTCGAGGACAACAAGGCGACCTTCGCCGACGAGGCCGGGTACGACGTCGCCGACTTCTGGGCGACGATGTACAAGGACCACTACTCCAGCCAGGAGCAGTTCCAGGGCGACGCGTTCGCCGAGGGCTACGCCTCGATGGCCATCGTGGGTCCGTGGGCCGTGTCGGTCTACAAGGATGTGAACTGGGGCTCGGTGCCGGTTCCGACGAAGGACGGTGCAGACCCGGCGGACATCTGGACCTTCAGCGATGCGAAGAACATCGGCCTCTACTCCGCCTGCAAGAACCAGGCGACCGCCTGGGATGTGCTGACGTTCTCCACGAGCCAGGAGCAGGACCGGAAGCTGCTCGAGATCACGGGGCAGATGCCGATCCGCAAGGACCTGCAGACGACGTACGCGGACTACTTCGCGGCCAACCCCGCGTACCAGGCGTTCGGTGACCAGGCCTCGCGCACCGTCGAGGTGCCGCCGGGCCCGAACACCGTGCAGATGCTGCAGGCGTTCCGCGACGCATGGTCGGAGTCAGTGATCTTCGGCAAGGGCGACACGAAGACGGCCCTGGATGAAGCGGCCGAGAAGATCGACACCATCGGGCAGCAGCCGTAGCCATGACCGACACGCTCACGACGCGATCGGCCCGAGCGCCGCTCGCGGCCCCCGCCGATGGTCGCAAGAACCATCGGCGGGGCCGCCTCCTCGGGAAGAACCCACTGGGTCTGCTGTTCAGCGGCCCGTACCTGGTGTTCGTCCTCGCGGTGTTCGCCTTCCCCATCGGGTACTCGGTGTACATCGCGTTCCACGACTTCTTCTTCGCGGCCCCCGGCGCGCAGGTGGATCGCCCGTTCGTGGGGTTCGACAACTTCGTCACCGCGCTCACTGACCCCGCGGTCATCCGGTCGTTCGCCAATGTCGGCGTGTTCCTGCTGATCAATGTGCCGCTCACGGTCGTGCTGTCGCTCGTGCTGGCGACCGCCCTCAACCGGATAACCCGGCTGCGCACCTTCCTCCGCGTGAGCTACTACGTGCCGTACGTGACCGCGAGCGTCGCGGTGGTCGCGATCTGGCTGTTCCTGTTCAGCGGCGACGGCTTCGTCAACCAGGTGCTCGGCCCGCTCGCTCCCGACCCGTCGTGGCTCATCAACGAGCAGCTGGCGATGCCGACCATCGCGATCTTCGTGACCTGGAAGCAGCTCGGGTTCTACATCCTGCTCTACCTCGCGGCGCTTCAGGCCGTGCCGAAAGAGCTGTACGAGTCGGCCTCGACGGACGGGGCGGGGGCGATCCGCAGCTTCTTCTCCGTCACCGTGCCGGGCGTGCGCTCCGCCACCGTGCTGGTGCTGCTCGTGTCGACGGTGACGGGGGCCAACCTCTTCACCGAGCCGTACCTGCTCACCGGCGGCGGCGGTCCCAACGGCGCCTCCGCGTCACCGGTGCTGATCATGTACCAGAGGGGCCTGCAACAGGGGCAGCCCGATGTGGCCGCCGCCATCGGCATCATCCTCGTGATCCTCGTGCTCATCATCGCGTTCATCCAGAACCGCTTCGTGGGAGGTGATGACCGATGACCGCAGTCGCCCGCCCTCGCCGTCAGCGGCCCGTCTCGGGGGTGTCTCGCGCTGGTGCGATCGTCCGCGGGATCGTGCTCGGGCTGGGGGCGCTGCTGTTCCTGTTCCCGTTCTACTACATGGTCATCGGGTCGCTGCAGACAACGGTGGATCCGTCGATCGCCGGCGCCTTCCCCAACCCCGGCAACCTCACCCTCGACAACTACGTGGCGATCAACTCGCGGATCAACCTCCTCACGGGTCTGGTCAACTCGGGGATCTTCACCGGGGGAGTGCTCCTCGGCACGTTCGTCTTCGGGCTCCTCGCCGGGTACTCCCTGGCGATGCTGCAGTGGAGGGGGCGGTCGGCGACCTTCGCCCTCGCCCTGCTGGTGCAGGTGGTTCCCTTCCAGCTGCTGATGATCCCGCTCTACGTGCTCATCGCGAGGGACTTCGGTCTCGCCGACAACTACCTGGGCATGATCCTGCCGTTCTTCATCAACTCCACGGCGGTCGTCATCTTCAGGGCGTACTTCCTCCAACTGCCCAAGGAGCTGTTCGAGGCGGCCCGGATCGACGGTGCCTCGGAGCTGCGCCTGCTGTGGAGCGTGGCCATCCCCCTCGTGCGGCCCGCGCTCGTGACGGTGGTCCTGTTGACGTTCATCGGCCCGTGGAACGAGTTCCTGTGGCCGTTCCTCGTCACGAAGGATGCCGCCCTCCAACCCCTCGCGGTATCCCTCGCGAACTACATCACGACGGTGTCGGCGTCGGCGGCGAACCCGTTCGGCGCGATCCTCGCGGGAGCGCTCGTGCTCGCCGCCCCCGTGGTCGTGCTGTTCATCGTGTTCCAGCGCTACTTCACCTCAACCGATATCGGATCAGGAGTCAAAGGATGACGTTTCCCTATGTACTGACGCGGGCAGGGGTCGTCATGACGCCCGAGCCCGGCAACGTCCTCGAAGCGGAGGGGGTGCTGAACCCCGGATCCGGTCGCGACCGCGACGGCACGCTCTACCTGTTGCCCCGACTGGTCGCTTCGGGCAACATCAGCCGGGTCGGGCTCGCGAGGGTCGTGGTCGACGACGGCGTGCCGGTGGGGGTGGAGCGTGAGGGCGTCGTGCTCGAGCCCGACCGCGGGTTCGAGAAGGGCAACGGGCACGCGGGCGTCGAGGATCCCCGGGTCACGTTCATCCCGCTGCTCGGCGTGCACGTCATGACCTATGTCGCCTACGGGCCTCTCGGCCCGCGCACCGCGATCGCCACCTCGACCGACCTTCGCACGTGGACCCGTCTCGGCCCGGCGCTGTTCCGGTACGAGGAGAGTCTCGACATCGATCTCGGGCTCTTCCACAACAAAGACACGGTGTTCTTCCCCGAGCCGGTCACCGCCCCGGACGGCGTGCGGAGCTTCGCCGTGCTGCATCGCCCGATGTGGGACATCGGCGAGACGGCTCCCGGCGAGGGCATCCGCGTTCCCGCCGGGGTCGAGGACACGCGGCAGAGCATCTGGATCAGCTACATCCCCGTGGACCTCGTGGTCAGCGACATCCGCAACATCGTGCTCTGGGGCCAGCATCGCTTCGTCGCCGGTCCCGAGTTCCCCTTCGAGGAGCTCAAGATCGGCGGCGGGCCGCCCCCCATCCGGGTTCCGGAGGGCTGGCTCGTGCTGCATCACGGCGTCACCGGCGTCATCGACAGCGCGTTCGACCAGCAGAAGAACGTGAACTACCGAGCCGGCGGCATGATCCTCGACGCCGATGACCCCTCACGAGTCATCGACCGCACGCCCGAACCCCTGCTCGAGGCGGAGACGGAGGACGAGCGCAGCGGGATCGTTCCGAACGTGGTGTTCCCCACCGCGATCGAGGAGGTCGACGGCCAGCTCTGGGTCTTCTACGGCATGGCCGACTCGAAGATCGGGGTGGCACGCCTCGACCGCGTCGCGCCCTAGCCGACCTGGCGGTCGATCGGCACCGACCGGTCGGTCACGATGTCGCCCGTGTGCAGGGTCGTCTTCGTCTCGATGAGCACGATGCCCACCTCCTCGGCGGCGACGGGGTTGTGCCGCACGCCCTTCGGCACCGTGAAGAACTCCCCGGGGGTGAGGACCACATCCTCGCGGTGCTCAAGCTGGATGACGAGCGTGCCGTAGACGATGAGGAAGAGCTCGTCCTCGTTCTCGTGCGTGTGCCACACGAACTCGCCCTTGAGCTTGGCGACCTTCACGTACTGGTCGTTGACCTCGCCCACGACGCGCGGGGTCCAGTAGTCGGTCACGTGCTCGAGCTCTGCGGCGAAGTTCGTCATCGCACCATTCTGATCTCTGCGAGGTTCTCCCAGTGCACGGCGACCTTGCGCTCGCCGTCCGCCACGAAGCCGTTGCGGCGGTAGAAGGCGTGCGCGCGCGGGTTCAGCTCCGCGGTCCAGAGGAAGGCGGGCTCGGTGCCGATCACGGCCTCGAGTAGCGCCTGGCCGGATCCGGTGCCGTGCATGCTCGCGACCTGGTAGATCATCGCGAGCTCGAGATCGCGGGGAGCGTCATCCTCTGCGGGCGGACCGGACACCGCGAACCCGCGGATCTCCCCGTCCACCTCGGCCACCACGAACGTGCCGATGCCGAGCTCGATCTGGTCGCGCAGCTGCTCCTCGCGGGCGGAAGGGTCCATCGAGGCGAGCAGCTGCGCCGAGAGGAAGGTGTAGGTCTCGCGCCAGCCCCGCACCCTCACGGTGGCGATGGCGAGCGCATCCTCGGGACGCGCGGGGCGCAACTGGATGCCCATCAGCCGGCGAGGTCGCTCGCCCGCCCGGGGATGGTGTCCTCGAAGATCGGCCACTCGCGCACGGTGAAGCGCCCGGGCGCGGGCTCGAGGCTCAGGGCCGTGATGTAGAGCTGCAGGCCCTCGCGGAAGATGCGGTCGGCGCTCACGATGTTCATCGAGCCGGCCATCGCCGCGGAGCCGACCGTGTACGAGAGCAGCACGCCCACATAGTCGTTCGCCTGGTCGGGAGTGGAGGATGCCCGCCGCAGGAGCTCACCGAGGTCGCGGCGCAGGCGGGCCAGCTCGGCGCTGCGGTTGGTGCGATCGAGCAGGTGCGCGGCGAGGCCCGGGCGGGCGACGAGGCAGTTCCAGAGGGCGCGCATCACGAGCTCGATCTTGTTCTGGCTCGTGCCGGCCTCCGGCATCGCGATGCGGGCGAGCTCGAGGTCGAGCACGGCGTCGGCCAGATCGCCGCGGTCTTCGACGTGGCTGTAGAGCGTGTTGGGGGCGACCCCGAGCACCTCGGCAACACGGCGCATGGTGACCGCCGAGAATCCTTCGAGCACCAGCAGGTTGTGCGCCGCCGTAGCAACATCATCACGCACGAGCCCTGCCCGGATGCCACGACCTCTCGCCATTCCGCAACCGTACGACGTGCGGCGGAAATAGCACGGCGTCCATTACGGCGTGTCACGCGGGTGTACCCGTCTCGCGCCCGGCCACGCGGCCGAGCTCGTGCGGGGGTTTCGGCGGAATGCGCCGACGGGCGACGCCGCATCCCGCCGAAACCCCTGCGCCAGCGCGCCGTGGCCCCCTTAACCCCAGAACGGCGCCCCCGGAGGGACGCCGTTCGTGGATCGGGTAGGGCTAGCGGCCGCGGCCGGCCGTGTTGGCGCGAACGACCTGGCCGACCCGGATGGGTCCGCCGGACGACTGGGCGCGGCCCTTGCCGCCGCGCGGACGCGACGGAGCCTGCTCCGACTGGCTGCGGGCCGGCTGCGCGGCGCGGTCCGACGTGCGGCGCTCGCCCGTGACGGCGGAGCGACCGGTGCCGGCGGCGGTGGCCGGACGGCCGGAGCCGCCCTGCGCGGGACGGCCGGAGCGGTCGCGGCGCGGTGCGCCCTCGCGGGGGGCCGAGCCGTCACGCCCGGCGCGCTTGCGCTGGGCGTTGGCGCCCTGTGAACGGCCGCCCCCACCCTGCTGCTGCACGGCGGCGCGCGGTGCGGGTGTGACGTACGCCGCGACGTCGCCGACGAGGGCGGTCACGGCGGCGGAGTTCGCGGTCACGTGCTGCGGGGTCACGGTGATCTCCGCCTTGCGGAGAAGCTGGGCGGTGTCCTTGCGCTGCGCGGGGAGCACGATCGTGACGACCTCGCCCTCCTTGCCGGCGCGGGCGGTGCGGCCCGAGCGGTGCAGGTACGCCTTGTGCTCGGCGGGCGGGTCGACGTGGATCACGAGTTCGATGTCGTCCACGTGCACGCCGCGGGCGGCGACATCGGTGGCGACGAGAACGCGGGTCTCACCGGACGCGAACGACGCGAGGTTGCGGTCGCGGGCCACCTGGGAGAGGTTGCCGTGCAGGTCGACGGCGGGGATGCCGGCGTCGGTGAGCTGCTTGGCGAGCTTCTTCGCGTGGTGCTTGGTGCGCATGAACAGGATGCGGCGGCCCGTGCCGGAGGCGAGCGTCTTGATGAGGTCGTTCTTCTCATCGACACCCGCGACCTCGAACACGTGGTGGGTCATCGCCGCGACGTGGCTGTTCGCCTCGTCGACCGAGTGCAGCACCTCGTTGTGGAGGTAGCGGCGCACGAGCTTGTCCACGCCGTTGTCGAGCGTGGCGCTGAACAGCAGGCGCTGGCCCGTCTGCGGGGTCTTGTCCATGATGCGCGTGACGACCGGCAGGAAGCCGAGGTCGGCCATGTGGTCGGCCTCGTCGAGCACGGTGATCTCGATCGCGTCGAGGTGGGCGAATCCCTGCTTCATGAGGTCTTCGAGGCGGCCGGGGCAAGCCACGACGATGTCGACGCCGGCCTTGAGCGCGGCGACCTGGCGGTTCTGCGAGACGCCGCCGAAGATCGTGGTGATCGTGAGGCCGTACGCGGAGGCCAGCGGCTCCATGGCCGCGGTGATCTGGGTGGCGAGCTCGCGGGTGGGGGCGAGCACGAGTCCGAGCGGGCGGCCCGGGCGGCGCTTGCCACCGGCGAGAGCGCCGCCGAGGCGCGCGACCATGGGGATGGAGAACGCGAGGGTCTTGCCGGAGCCGGTCTTTCCTCGGCCGAGCACGTCCTTGCCGGCGAGAGTGTCGGGGAGCGTGTCGACCTGGATGGGGAACGGCTCGGTGATGCCGTTGGCGCCGAGGGCGGCAACGATCGGGGCGGGCACGCCGAGCGTGCTGAAGATGTTGTCAGACATAGGGGTCTTTCGGGATATTGCCCGGCGAGTAGCGCGATGCCTGTGAGGGCGCAGCGGGTATCGAAACCGAGCAGGTAGGCGAAGGTGGCGATGGCCACATCCGTTCGCCGGAGAAGTTATCGATTGCTGACACAGCAGCAACCAAGGGAAGCGTTCTACGACGCAGGGGAACCGTCATGGTTCCGCAAGTACTGCAACCCTAGCAGAACAGTCGGTATATCGGTTCTGTACCCCGCATTGGGGAATGGTCGGCGGCTCCTCGAGTCAATACTGTGAGTTTTTATCAAGCGGAGAGGGGGGACTCGTGCAGAACATCGACATCGTCGCAGAGCCGGTCTCCGTCGAGCTCGTCATCACACCGGGCGGTGTGGCCATCGTCGTGGGCATCCTCCTCGTCATGGTCGTAGTGATGCTCATCTCGCTGCGCCACCGCCCGCGGGGCCGCCGGTAGACCTCAGTGGGAGCCGGAGTACCGCTCCCCGACCGGAATCTCGACCGCGACGCTGTTACCCGGCTGCGCGAGCGGGCAGGCCCACGCGGGGTCGTATGCGCATGACGGGTTGTACGCGAAATTGAAATCGAGGATGAGCGACTCCGCCGCCCGACCGGGCCCCAGATCGGCGCCCTTCACAGTGTCGAGCAGGTAGCGGCCGCCGCCGTACGTGCCGCCGCGCGCGCCCGCGAGGGCGTCCTTGACGGGCAGGAAGATCCCGCCGCCGTAGGAGGCGAGGCGCCACACGTCGAGCTGGCCGACCCCCGGCACGTCGACGAGGCCGATGAGGTCGAACGGCACGATGCCGTCGGTGCCGGTCTCCACTTCCAGGCGGCGGTGCTCCGCGGGCTGCAGGGCCACCTCGAACCGCCAGTCCGGGTCGTACGGGCGCACGGGCAGGCCCGTGAACTCCGCCCGGTCCTCCGGCAGCAGGGGAGTGGACGGATGCGACGCGAACAGCTCGTCGCGCTCGCGCCGCCACAGGTCGTGGGCGGCAAACAGGTCGGTGGCCTCCCGCACCCGCTCGTAGAGGGAGAACACGCGCCGGCGCCAGTCGGCGACCTCGAGGGCTGTCATGGCTCCTACGCTACGTCGGCGCTGCTCGTCCGTTTGCCCCGAACCGCTCTTCGGCGCGCCCTGAAGAGCAGTTTTGGGCGAATCGATGAGAGGCGGAGGGGTCGGTACCCCTAGACCCAGGTCGGCGCGAGCCGCTTCAGCTGAAGCGCGCGCCACTGCCAGAAGCCCCAGATCGCCGGCCACACGGCGAGGCTCACGGGCTCAGCGTCGAACAGCAGGCGGTCGCGGTACAGGGTGCGCCCGTCGTCCGTGGGTGAGATCGCCATCGTGTGGTGCCAGTAGCTGACCACCGAGAGCGCGCCGGAGGTGGCTTCACCCGTGTCGTGCACGAAGCGCACATCGCCGCGCTGGGTGAACGTGAGGTCGATCGTCTGCTCACCCACGGGGAAGAGGCCGAGCGCGCGCGCCTTCACCCGGTGCTCGCCCATCGGCCACGCGGCGGGAAACCCGTGCGGCTCGAGGGAGCTGAACGACAGGAAGGGCGCCGCGACCGCGCGGAACACCTCCGGGCTGCGCACCGCGTCCCAGGCGGCATCCGGTGGGCAGTCGAGAACCTGTTTGAGCAGAACGTGCATGTGTCCATCATCGGGGGTGCGGCGCGGCCAGCGCCAGAAAGGTGCCGCTAGCCTTCTACGGTGAGTTCACCGCGAAACCAGCCGCAGTACCAGGTCCGCTTCGACTGGGGTGTTGAAGGCGCCGACGCGATCGCGCCGGGGGCGCACATCGTGGTGTGGGCGGATGCCCATGCCGACGGCACCGCAGACCCCCTCTCCCTCAGCCACGAGGGTGCGATCATCACGGGCAGTGTCGGTTCGCGCGCGGCCGTGGCCGCCTGGGTGCTGGAGCGGCAGGTGGAGCTCGGCGACCGTGCCGTGGTCGCCGTCGTCGCGGCGGGCGGCCCGGGCGGGCGATTCGCGGTGGAGGACATGCTCGCCGCGGGCGCCGTGATCGACGCGCTCGCGGAGGTGGGCATCGACTACATCTCCCCGGAGGCCGCCGCCGCGGTCGGCGCGTACACGGGCTTGCGCTACGCGACCGGCCACGTGCTCTCGGCGTGCGTCTCCGGCCAGGAGATCATGGCCGCCCAGGGCCGCGAGGCGATCGCCGCCGCCCGCGCGCTCAACGATTCGGCGGAGTTCGCCGTGCTGAAGGAATTCAGGCTTCCGGCGTAGCGTTCCCCTCAGAAGACCACTTACGGAGGACATCATGAAGGCACTACTCGGCGACACCGTCATCGCAGAAGCACCCAAGGAAGACCTGATCTCGATCGAGGGCAACTGGTACTTCCCGCCGTCGAGCGTCAAGAGCGAGTTCCTCGTGGAGAGCGCGACCCCGTACACGTGCCCGTGGAAGGGCGAGTGCCAGTACTTCTCCGTGAAGGACGGGGACGCCGTGCTGCAGGACCGCGCATGGAGCTACCCCACCCCGTACCCGACCGCGTTCGACCGCGTCGGCAAGGACTTCTCCAACTACGTGGCCTTCTGGAAGGAAGTCAAGGTCGTCGACTAGGCCGGGTACGCCCCGGCGGCAATATCCTCCAGCAGGGTGGGGCCGTCGGGCGTCCACCCCAGCAGGTGCTGTGTGAGGGCGCTCGAGGCGGGGATGTCGGCGCCGAAGAACCCGCCGATCCAGCCGAAGTGCGCTGCGGCATCGTCCGCGCTCACCGACGCCGCGGGCAGGCCGAGGGAGGCTCCCAGCGCCTCCGCGATCAGGCGGGTGGGGATGCCCTCCTCACCGACCGCATGGAGCCTCGTGCCGGCTGGCGCGCTCTCGATCCCGAGTGCGACCATCCGTGCCGCGTCCGAGCGGTGGACCGCCGGCCAGCGGTTCTCGCCGTCGCCCACGAAGCCCGCGAAGCCCTTCTCGCGCGCGAGGTGCGCGAGCACGGAGACGAAGCCGTGGTCGCCGCCGGTGCCGTGCACGGTGGGGGAGAAGCGCGCGCTGAGTGCGCGGATGCCGCGATCGGCGAAACTCAGGACGAGGTGCTCGCTGCCGCCGCGCATCGAGTCGGGGCCGGTGTGCTCCGTGGCGTCGAGCTCGGTGGCGAGGCGCCCGGGGGCGATCCCGGCCACGCCGGCCGCGATGAGCAGCGGTCGGCCGGAGCCGGCGAGCACGTCGCCGAGCGCCTCCACGACGGCCCGCTCGGTGCGGCCCGACGCGGCATAGTCGCTGAAGTCGTGCTTGAAGCCGAGGTGGATGACGCCCTCGGAGTCGGAGGCTCCGGCGCGCAGGCTGTCCAGGTCGTCGAGGGAGCCGGGGTGCGCGATGGCCCCGGCGGCGACGATCCGTGCCGCTGAGTCGTCGTTGCGGGCGAGACCCACCACGTCATGGCCGCGATCGAGGAGTTCGGCGGTGACGGCGGAGCCGATCCATCCGGAGGCGCCGGTGATGAAGATTCGCATGCGGTGACCTTTCATGTCAGTTACTGACATCACTGTACGCCGAATGTCAGTCACTGTCATCACTAGACTGGGCGGCATGGGTCGCTGGCAGCCGGAACCGCAGCGCCGCCTGCGCGAGGCGGCGATGGCGCTCTACGCGGAGCGCGGGCTCGAGCAGACGACCGTCGCCGAGATCGCGGCGCTAGCGGGAGTCACCGAGCGGACGTTCTTCCGCTACTTCGCCGACAAGCGCGAAGTGCTCTTCAGCGGCACGGAGGCTCTTCTCGCGGCCGCGCTGGCCGCCGTGCGCGCCGCCCCGGCCGGGACTCCGGCCATCGACGTCGCCGCCGCGGGGCTCGAGGCCGCCGCGGCGACGCTGCCCGACCAGGACTACGCACGCGCTCGTCAGGCCGTGATCACCGCGAACCCCGGGCTCCAGGAGCGCGAGCTGCTCAAGATGTCCACCCTCTCGGCGTCGATCGCCGAGGCCCTCGTCGAGCGCGGTGAGGCGCCGCACCTCGCCGCCCTGGTTGCCTCGCTGGGAGTCTCGGCCTTCGGCGTCTCGTTCGAGCGGTGGGCATCCGGTGCCGAGGGCGGCGACTACGCCGACGCCGTCCGTGCATCCTTCGCTCAGTTGAAGGCCGCCGTCGCGGGCTAGCGGGCGGAGCGGTGCTTGCGCACCTTCGCGCGGTTGCCGCAGCGCTGCATCGAGCACCACCGCCGGTTGTTGGACCGCGACTCGTCGTAGAAGACGAGGCCGCAGTCGTCCGCGGCGCACTCGCGGATCCGCTCGCGCCCCTCGGGCGAGAGCAGCCGAACCGCCTCGCGCGCGAGCACGGACATGGCCTGCCCGACACGGGCGCGTGATCGTCCGGCTTGGCGGCGTCCGCCCGCGAGCACCGGAGGGATGTCCGGCGTCGCAGCGAAGAGGTTGATGACGTCCACGTCGTCGCCGACCGGGTTGCCGCCGGCGCTCACCGCCGTGGCCGCTCGCGCGATCGCCGCGCGGAGGGCGAGGGCATCCGTCAGTTCACGGTCGGACGTCGAGGAGTCGACCCCGTCGAAGCGCTCGTCGAGCCACGCGTCCAGGTCGTCGGCCCCGCGCAGCGTCTCCCACTCGGGGTTGTCGCCCATGGCGCCCGTGTAGGCGAAGTCGAGCGGCAGGGATCCGGAGTCGAAGAACCAGCGATGCCCGTCTCGGGTGCGGAACCACTGCCCAGTCACGTAACTAATATAGTTGGTTACATGAGCAATTCTGCGGACACCACCGGGCGCACCAAGGACGCCGGGTGGGAGATGGGCGTGCGCCAGACCGTGGCGGCACCACTGCCCGCCGTGTGGGCGTTCCTGGTCGGTGAAGGGCTGCCGCTGTGGCTCGGGGAGATCGACGCGCTGCCCACCGAGAAGGGCGCGGCCTACGCGACTGCGGACGGCGTGAGCGGGGTCATCCGCAGCTATACCGCCAACCAGCGCATGCGGTTGTCCTGGCAGCCGGACGACTGGCCGCACGACACGATCCTCCAGGTGACGGTGAAGGAATCAGCGACCGGGACGACCATCGGCTTTCATCACGACCACCTCGCCGACCGCGACGAGCGCAAGATGATGCTCGGCCACTGGAAGAACGTGGCGGCGGCTATCGAGACCCACTTCGCCTGATCGAGCGCTCCTCCCAGCGGATCGCGTTCGCGGCGCTGAACGACTTCGAGCACTTGCCGCACGAGAGCGCCCGCGCGGGCTTGCGGTAGCGGTAGTGCAGGTGGCCCGCCGGGCACGTGCCCACCCACGGCGCGAACTCGTTGGCGATCTCGCCGTCGTGCAGCCGCTTGCCCTCGTAGCCGAGATCTTTGGCGACGGCCTTCCACTTCGGGCCGTGGCCCGCGCGCGTGCCGGCGATCGCGTGCGCGACCTCGTGCAGCAGCACCTGGTGGATCTCGTCGTCCTCGTATCGCGCCGCGAGGTACTTCGAGACGGAGATGCGCTTGTCGGTGTAGTTGCACAGCCCCGCGCGCGTCTTGGCGTTGTCGAACGCGAACGTCCACCCCGGGTCGAGGTGCAGGGCGATGAGGGCGTTCGCCCACGTCGTCACCCTGCTCAGCTCAGCCACCCGACGAGGGTAACCCCTGCCGGGGTCAGCCTCCGACGAGGTCGCCCGGGGCCCACTGAACGATACGGTCGTCGCCCTGGTGAGGAGTACCGCGGCCGTCGGTGTTGTTGGTGAGGATCCAGACCGTGCCCTCCGGCCCCGCGACCACGTCGCGCAGCCGTCCGTACTGGCCCACGAGCGCGGGCACGGCCGCGCCGTCGGTGATCACCCACACCCGCTGCCCCTTGAGGGATGCGAGGTAGAAGCTGCCGTCCACGTAGGCGAGCCCGCTGGGGCTCGCGTCATCCGTGGCCCACTGCAGCACGGGATCGATGTAGTCCGGCTCGCCGCCCGTGCCCTCCACCTCGGGCCAGCCGTAGTTGCCGCCGGCCTTGATGCGGTTGAACTCGTCCCAGGTGTTCTGCCCGAACTCGGCCGCCCACAGCTGACCCTGGTCGTCCCACGCGATCCCCTGCGGATTGCGGTGCCCCAGCGAGTAGACGAGCGACCCGTCGAACGGGTTGTCGGCGGGCACGCCGCCGTCGACCTCCATCCTCAGGATCTTGCCGTTGAGGCTGTCCCCGTCCTGCGCGCGGCCGGGGTCGCCCGCGTCGCCGACGGTCGCGTAGAGCATCCCGTCCGGGCCGAGCTTGATGCGCCCGCCGT
>Ga0247738_10000415_pt1 | contig 16827 bp, 13 predicted proteins | sample UWRJL013104B2_FD_180936 | JGI IMG/M metagenome (GOLD analysis project Ga0247738, IMG submission 180936) | Plant litter microbial communities from Arlington Agricultural Research Station in Wisconsin, United States - UWRJ-L013-104B-2 | ecosystem: Environmental > Terrestrial > Plant litter >...
AGTCGGAGCTTTTGCGAGTGGTTTTTCAGCAGACCTGGCTAAAGGCGTTGCATTCCCAACTGCAGTGGCCAATAACAAGGATAAACTGGTTAAATCAAACGTAGCCTATATCAAACCGGAACAGACAAAAGGCTTTGAATTCGGCTATAAAGGATTGTTCGGAGATAAATTGCTGGTGGATGTCAATTACTATCATAGCAGTTACAACAACTTCCTGATCAACCAGGTAGTGATCAAGCCTAAAAACAGCCAGGTACTGGCAAACGGAGCGATCAACATCGCTGCAGCACAGGAGATCCTTGGCGGAAGTACACAGGCTTATCAGTTGTATACCAATGCTGCGGATAAAGTAGCGGCTCAGGGGGCTACTTTAGGTCTTACTTATTTCCTGCCTCAGAATTATCGTTTAGGGTTCAATACCACCTGGTCTGATTTCAGCATCCTGGATGCCAACCCGAATAACATCCCGGCATTTAACACGCCTAAATGGAAAACCAACCTGACAGTGGGTAATGCAAAACTGACCGAAAACTTAGGATTTAACGTAGCCTGGCACTGGCAGAGCTCTTTTGACTGGTACAGTACTTTCAACGAAAACCGTCCGGGCACTATCCCTGCTTACAGTGTGATTGACGCTCAGGTTTCTTACAGGGTTCCCTCGATAAAAACAACGGTTAAGCTCGGGGGTAATAACATCGGTAATACCTACATTTCCCAGGCATTCGGTTCTCCGGGAGTTGGAGCTTTGTATTATGTTTCACTTGTATTTGACGAATTATTCAGATAATCTGGCAACCGGCAGGGGTGTGCCCTGCCGGCTTTCTCAACTTTTAGCACATGAAAATTTTAAAGAAATGAAAATTAAAAAAACATCCGCCATTTTCCTTTACCTGCTTTTAGCAGTCATACTTAAGTCCTGCATATTTGCTTCAAATTCGAATGATGAGATGGTCAATATTCTTTCAGCGATAAACAAGCAGATGAATGTCAAGGAAAACACCTTTTACCCTGGTGCTGAACTGGCATTTTTTGATTCCGTTTCCAGAACTTTAGAAAATCCGTACATGATTGCCAAGGCCAATTATTATAAAGGCAGTGCTTTCCTGAAATTAGGCCGGGAAAAAGAGGCTATAGCCGAGTATGAGAAGCTCTTGAAAGATATGGATCACAATAACGCATCGTATGACGAATTGCTTAAAAATTACGCCATTGCCTGCATGCGTCTGGGAGAAAGAGAAAACTGTGTGAGAGATCACAGTGCTGAGTCCTGTGTGATTCCTATCAGGGGTATGGGGATTCATAAAAACAAAAACGGTTCAACGAAGGCCATTGATGCTTATGCGGAGTTGCTTACGAGAGATCCGCTGGACTATGAATCAAGATGGCTGATGAATGTGGCTTATATGACTTTGGGAGAATACCCTCAGAGTGTGCCGAAGAAATGGCTTATCCCGGATCTGAATAAGGATAAGTCGGGGTATGCCCTTCAACCGTTTGTAGACGCCGCCCCGGGTTTAGGCCTGAACATGCGGAATACTGCGGGCGGGGTGATTGTGGAAGACTTTAATAATGACGGGTACCTGGATATCATCACTTCTGACTGGAGTCTGGAAGGGTCTATGCACTACTTCAAGAATGACACCCACGGCAGGTTTATTGACGTTTCAAAACTGTCGGATCTGAGCAGGTTTAAGGGAGGGCTGAATATCATACAGGCTGATTACGATAACGACGGGGATGTGGATGTATTTGTTTTGAGAGGAGCCTGGATGGGAAAATTCGGAGAACAACCCAACTCATTGCTGAGAAATAACGGAGATGATACTTTTACCGATGTGACGATTGAAAGCGGCTTGTTTTCTAAGAAGCCTACCCAGGCCGGAGTCTGGAGAGACTTTAACAATGACGGATGGCTTGATTTGTACATCGGGTATGAAAGTTTTCCGAACGGAGGCCTGGTGTATCAGAATGAGCTGTTCATCAATAATAAAAAAGGCGGGTTTGTAGAAGTGGCCGGTAAGGCAAATTGCCAGATCATTGATTATGTGAAGGGTGTAACAGCCGCTGATTATAATAATGACGGAAGAGAAGATATTTTCCTTTCGACCATTGGCGGGAGCAGGGTTTTGCTGAAAAATATGGGCAATAAAGATGGTATCCCTCAGTTTGAGAATGTTACCCAATACGCAGGACTGGCGGATGTCGTGATTCAGACTTTCCCGACCTGGTTCTGGGACTATGACAACGATGGCTGGCAGGATATTTTTGTTTGTGGTTACCAATTCGGTAAGTCAATCGCCCACTCAGCCGGAACAGAGGCCCTGGGTGTGCTGAATCAGTCAAGCAAGATGTATTTATACCATAATAATAAGGATGGAACATTTACCAATGTTTCTGAGGAAGCAGGTTTAGGAAAATCGGTTTTTGCGATGGGCTCTAATTTCGGAGACATTGACAACGACGGATACCTCGATATGTATCTTGGAACGGGTAATCCTGAATATAAATCACTTGTGCCGAACAGGCTGTTCAAAAACACCGGAGACGGCCGTTTTGCGGATGTAACCGTATCTGCCAGGGTCGGAAACCTTCAGAAGGGACACGCCGTGGCGATCAATGACATGGATAATGACGGTGACCAGGACATTTTTATAGAAGTAGGCGGTGCTTATGTAGGAGATGCTTATAACAACTCACTTTATCTGAATCCGGGTCAGAACGACAACCGGTGGATAAGTCTGAGACTGGAAGGTACTGAGGTCAACCGTTCGGCCATAGGCACCAATGTTAAAATCAGTTTCAGGGAAAATGGCGTTAAACGTGTCGTTCACCGCAATGTTAACTCAGGTGGCAGCTTCGGATCAGGCTCTCTGAGAAGAGACATCGGTATCGGGCAGGCTACATTGATAGATGAAATCGAGGTTTCATGGACGGGTGGTAAAAACAGAAAACAAGTATTTAAGAACGTTAAACCGAATCAGTTTTTAAAAATCAGGCAAGGAAGTCAGGAGTTGAAAAGTGAAGGCATAAAAGAAACAGTCTTTAAGTATGCCGGATCCAATATCCCCATTTGCGAGCCAATAAAAATGAACAGCAAAATGCCTCTTTAAGGCCCCTGTACCCTGAATTATAATATGAAAACCCAAAACAGTAAAAGTACCAAGCTTGGAATAGCTTTCGCGATTTGTATGATCTGCTATCTTTTAGGTGGCACGGCTTCTACTTTGATGTCGGTTTATTTACCCGTGGCCATTCCTGATCTGATGGGCAGAACCCCCACGGAAAGTGAGCTGGGTTCTATAGGAGCCTATCTGAACGCCTCGTTTATTTTTGGATGGATGGCCGGAGGTCTGATTTTGGGTATTGTAGGAGATAAAATCGGAAGAGTCAGGACCCTGGCTTTTTCGGCTGTATTATATGGATTATTTACTTTGTTGACAGCCTCTGTGGGTTCATGGCAGATACTTCTGGTCTACCGTTTCCTGACTGGTTTCGGAGTAGGCGGGGTTTTATTGGTAAGCACCGTCTATATTTCTGAGATCTGGAAAGAAAGCGGCCGCCCGGTAGCCTTGGGCATCCTGGCTGTTTCATTCCCGATAGGGATTGTGCTCACCGGAGGTTTGAATGTAATTTTCAAACACTGGAGTTCTGCCTTCTGGCTGGGAATTATCCCCCTTATCCTGGGCCTGATCGCCTGGTTTACTTTGGATGAGTCTGAGAAATGGGAGAACCTTGCCTATAGCAAGAATAAGGAAAAGGCTACTTTTTCAAAAGAGTCACAAGGCAACCTGGCCATCGGATCGTTGATATTCGGTTCGGTTCTGATCGGCCTGTGGGCGATATTCTCGTGGCTTCCGACCTGGGTACAAAGTCTTCTGCCTTCAGGGTCAGACGGTCAGAAAGAAAGAGGCATCACCATGATGCTGCTGGGAATCGGAGGTATCCTCGGAGGAATGATCTCGGGTTTTCTGATCAAAAAACTGGGAGCAAAGAGAACCCTGGCCATGACATTCTCCGGGTGTTTTATTGCCTGCGTTATCCTGTTTCTGACCAACAAGACTTTTACCCCTGTCATTTATCTTGAAACAGCTTTCCTTTCTCTTTTCTTTGGCATCAGCCAGGGGAGTTTGTCCGGGTTCATACCGGAATTGTTTCCGGTTAATATCAGGGCTACCGCCACAGGTTTTTGTTTTAATATCGGCCGGTTTTTTACTGCCACAGCCGTCTTTTTTGTAGGCAGCCTGGTAGCTTTCTTCGGAAGTTTCGGAAATGCCCTGTTGTCGTTTTCGCTGACTTTCCTGATGGCTCTGGCCGCTATTTTATTTGCCAGGATCTCGGCAAAAGCCGAATAATCAGAATTTAAAAAAAATATAAACAGTACATAAAATGTCGCATATCCCATTAGAAGAAGGCGTACCGGGTATCAGAAGCCTGGTGATGTACAGACCGGATACAGGTAAACCTTTGTATGAACTCGCTCAGGTGCTGCTGAGAGACGAATCTCCTCTGAGTCCTGCCGAAAGAGAACTTATAGCTACTTATGTTTCGCATAAAAACACATGTAAGTTTTGTGCCTCAAGCCATGCAGCAGCGGCCAGGTATTTATTTGACCAGGAATCAGGCGTTGTAGACCTGGTTCTGGATGATTATCAGTCAGCACCGATCTCTGATAAACTGAAGGCATTGCTTACCATTGCCGGGAGGGTACAGGAAGATGCCCGCACTGTAAGTGATGAGGACGTGGCCCTGGCCAGAAGCTTTGGTGCAAATGACCGTGATATTCACGATACCGTATTGATTGCCGCTACTTTCTGTATGTTTAACCGTTATGTCGACGGGCTCGCTACGCTCACTCCTACAGAAGATGCTGCTTATGCACAGATGGGTGAGAGAATGGGGACTATTGGCTATGTATTACCTCAAAAACCTGCCTGATGGCCTATATTTCACTGGATGAAGCCTTGCCTGGCATGCGTGGGCTGTTGAGTTACAGACCCGTTATTGCTCCGCCTTTAATGAGCCTGATGCAGGTGCTTATGCGAAGCAACGAAGGCCTGAGCATGGGAGAGAGGGAAGTTATTGCTACTTATGTCTCTTCACTTAATGATTGTTATAACTGCCACAGTATCCATGCTGAAGTAGCTCAGTGTTTTTATGAAAGCCAGCCTGACCTGATTAGTCAGATTAAGGCAGATTTCAGATCTGCTGAAATATCTGATAAGTTCAAGGCCCTTTTAGACATTGCAGGAAGTGTGCAGAAAGGTGGAAAATATGTTACCGAAGCACAGGTCAGCAAAGCTAAGGAGGAAGGGGCTACTGATCTCGAAATTCACGATACCGTATTGATTGCCGCCCTTTTCTGTTTCTATAACCGTTATATAGATGGCCTGGGGATTGTTTCGAAAGACACCCCGGAATCATTGAAACAAAGAGGTAAAATGATGGCTGAACAAGGCTACGGGCATTGATTTCAGAGAATGGTACCAAGAAAAGAGAAATTACGATGCTAGAAAGAGTCGGTCTTTGATCACTAAAAGATTTAATCACAAATCACCCATAAAAATGGCTCATATAAAAGTAGACGAACAATTGCCGGGTATCAGGGGGCTGATGGATTTCAGGCCTTTAACGGCCAAACCTTTGAATGCTCTGGCAGATGCACTGCTCCGTACAGATGAAGGCCTGAGTAAAGGAGAAAGAGAGCTGATTGCCACTTTTGTTTCTTCATTGAACGATTGTTTTTTCTGCCAGAATATTCACGGAGCTGTCGCAGGGTATTATCATCCTGAAGACGAAGACCTCGTGGATAAGGTAAAAAGGGATTATAAAAATGCTCCTATAACCGAGAAAATGAAAGCTCTGCTTTCTATAGCTGCCAATGTTCAGAAAGGTGGGAAATTTGTATATGAACAGCAGGTGGAAGACGCCAGGGCACTTGGGGCTACAGACATTGAAATACATGATACGGTCCTGATAGCGGCTGCGTTTTGTATGTTTAACCGTTATGTGGACGGTTTGGGTACCTTTGCCCCGGACAATCCCGGAATGTACCGTGAAAGAGCCAGAAAAATAGCTGAAGAAACGGGCTACGGAGGCTCATCACCCAAATAAAATCGCATTAAAAAAAGCCACGGCATGCCGTGGCTTTTTCAATATGTATTAAGTTAAATTCCTCCTCCGTTAACCTTTCTGCTCAAAATCAATAAAGCTTGGGAAACTTAGCCGGCAATGCCTCTCTCATTAAAGCATAAGCCTCATCAAAAATGATCTCTGCGTTTGGTTTTGAGAAATAATCCCCGTCGGAACCGTAAGCCGGGCGATGTTCTTTGGCACTGATAGCTATCGGTTTTGAGTCCAGGTAATGATAAGCGTCCTGTTTGTCCAGCACCTGCTGCATCATGTAAGCAGACCCTCCTCCCGGCATGTCTTCATCCGCAAAGATAACCCTGTTGGTTTTCTTGACGGATTCCAGGATGCGGTTGTTGATGTCAAAAGGAAGCAAAGTCTGTACGTCAATAACCTCCGCATTAATGCCGACTTCCTGCAGCTGATCGGCAGCATCCATTACAATGCGGCACATAGAGCCGTAAGTAACGATCGTAATGTCTGATCCTTCCCTGATCACTTCGGGAATTCCCAAAGGCTCGCAGATATCTGCCAGGTTTTCCGGGCATTTTTCTTTAAGGCGATAACCATTGAGACATTCGATAACCAGGGCTGGGTCGTCACCTTTGATAAGGGTATTGTAAAAGCCTGCTGCTTTAACAAAATTACGGGGCACAATGATATGAATACCCCTTAAAGCATGAAGCATAACAGACATAGGTGAGCCTGAATGCCATATACCTTCCAGACGGTGTCCGCGGGTTCTGATGATCAGCGGAGCAGCCTGCTGACCGAATGACCTGTATCTCAGGCAGGCCAGATCGTCGGTTAAGGTCGGTAATGCGTAGTAGATATAATCGAAGTACTGTATCTCAGCGATAGGTTTCAGACCACGCATGGCTGCACCAATACCCTGACCGATAATGGAGGTCTCACGGATACCCGTATCGGTGATTCGCAGTTCGCCGTGTTTTTCCTGTAAACCTGCAAAACCCTGGTTTACATCACCGATTTTTCCGACATCCTCACCCAGGGCAAATACCAGGGGATTATTTTCAAAAAGACTGTCGAAATAGAGATTGATGATTTCCCGGCCGTCTTTTAACGGACTGGTAGGCAGGTATTCAGGAGCTACTTCCTTCACCAGCATGGGTGAAGTAGGATATTCACTGTAAAGATGGGAACTATACCTGTACTCGTTTTTCTCTTCGAGTTTTTTGATTAATCCCTGAAGCTTTATTTTAAAACTCTCTTTTTCCGAGAGGGTTATTCTGATCAGTTTTTTGAGGGCTGCTATGCCGTCTTTTCTTAGCAGGTTAGGATTTTTCCCTATCGAGAGCTTGATCTGACGTATTTCTTCTTTTTTGACGCATGTTTTTTCGGCCTCATTGAGAATATCAAAAACAAGCCTGTTTTCTGTATCAATAGCCGACCTGTAGGCGGTCCAGGAGTCTTTTCTGGCGTTTTTAGCCACTTCTCCGGCTTCGGCTTCTATTTTTTCCAGTTCGCTGGTTTTGGCATAGCCTTCTTTAAGTATCCACTCCCTGAATTTGCTGTTACAGTCAAATTTATCCTCCCAGTTCAGACGGTCTTTTGATTTATACCTTTCATGCGACCCGGATGCCGAATGGCCTTGCGGCTGGGTCATTTCAGTGATATGAACCAGTACAGGAATATGCTCGTCCCTTGCAAATCTGGCGGCCTGCTGATAAGCCCTGAGGAGTTCGGGATAATCCCAGCCCCTGGCCTTGATAATATGTATACCATTTGACTCGGCGGTTTTCTGAAAACCCGCCATGGCTTCTGAAATGCTGCTTTTGGTAGTTTGATACTCAATCGGCACAGAAATACCGTATCCATCATCCCACACAGAAAACACGACAGGAATCTGAAGGACGCCCGCTGCATTAACCGATTCGAAAAACATTCCCTGGGAGGTAGAAGCATCGCCGATGGTAGCGAAACACACTTCGTTACCATTAACAGAAAATTTATTCTGATTTTTTAATGCCGGATTGTTCCTGTAAAGTTTGGAGGCATAGGCAATTCCTATACTGCGGGGAATCTGCCCGGCTGTTGAAGAAACATCCATGACATTGTTATACATGTCTGTCTGGGGCAGCCATTCACCGTTGTCATCGATCCATCTGTTGCCGAAGTGGGCATTCATGGCCCTTCCTCCGGAGAAAATGTCATGCTTGACGTCGGCATGGGCATAAAGTTGTGCATAGAATTGTTGCCAGGTAAGGCCGTCTACAGCCGCAACAAAGGTCTGGTCGCGATAATAACCGGACCTGAAATCTCCTTTACGGAAAACTTTAGACATGGCAATCTGGGCAATCTCTTTGCCGTCTCCGAAAATTCCGAATTTGGCACGGCCCATAAAAACGTCTTTCCTGCCTAATAAACTGACTGCCCTGCTTTCACAAGCCAGACGATAATCATCCAATAATTCTTTCCTTGAGATAATAAGATCAGATGAAGTGTAATACTCAGTCAATAATTCTCCCATAGGGTGCAATTGAATAATTAGTATGACAACTATTTTTTGTAAAAATACGATTTTTTTTTGAGTTTACAATATGCAGGGGCAGGTTTGGTTCTTTGTTAATGCATTGTTAAAAATTTGCAGATTGTCAGAAGTTGGGCTTTTATTTGCGTATAAATTAAAGAACAAGAAAGATTTAAATTAGAATACCAAAACAAAAAACTGTTAAAACAATGAAAAAATTCCTTTTTACCTTGATGGCCATTGTGGCTTTTGCAGCGGCATCAAATGCTCAGGCACGTGCTAAATTTAACAAAGAAGCTCATGATTTCGGAAAATTGAGCGAAGGTCCGATCGCGACTTACAGCTTTGAAGTAACCAACACCGGTACTGCTCCGTTGATCATTAACAACGCTCAGCCTTCATGTGGTTGTACTACACCTGAGTGGCCTAAAGATCCGATCATGCCAGGTGCTAAAGGGCTTATCAAAGTAGGTTATAACACTGCAGGTCGTCCGGGTAACTTTACCAAAACCATTACTGTTACCAGCAATGCTGAAAACGGAACTGTAATTCTGACCATCAAGGGGTCTGTTAATGCCAAAGGCAGCGGATCCAGATAATATATTCCTGTATTAATTTTAAGGCCATTCATCTAAAAATGAATGGCCTTTTATTTTTTTTGAATTTTAAATCTTTTATATTGAATTTCAAAAAAAACGAAGAAACTTATGACCATACTATGCATTTGCACATTCTTTAAAGGGGCCGAGTTTTTAAAAGCCTCCAAAGCCGAGGGCAACACCGTTCTGCTTCTGACCAACAAAGCCCTTGAACACAAACCCTGGCCCAGAGAAAGTATAGATGAGTTTTTTTTTCTTGACAATGTTGAAAACAGCTTTGACACCTACAGGAAGATCATAGACGGGATGTCTTTTTTGATGAGATCAAAAAAAATTGACCTGGTGGTGGCACTGGACGACTTTGATGTGGAAAAAGCAGCATTGGTCAGGGAACACTTCAGGATTCCGGGAATGGGTCAGACCACCGCCAGATATTTCAGGGACAAGCTGGCCATGCGTGTGCAGGCCGAAGATAAAGGCATCGCTGTGCCGGTGTTCAGTCCTCTTTTTAATGACGTTGAAATAACAGAGTATTTACATAAAACAACCCCGCCATGGGTGATCAAGCCCCGTTCCGAAGCTTCTGCGGCGGGAATCAAGAAAGTCTATGCGTTTCAGGAGGCCTGGGACACCATTCACAGCCTTGGAGAAGAACGCCACAATTTCCTGATCGAGCAATTCAAGCCCGGTGATGTATACCATGTAGATTCCCTGATCATTGGTGGTGAAGTGGTCTTCAGCCGCTGCAGTCAGTACCTGAGTACTCCTTTTGAAGTAGCCCATGGTGGCGGGATTTTCAGGTCGGTCACTGTTGAACATGCTTCTCTGGATGAACAGGCCCTTACCCTGGTTAATTACCAGGTGATGAAGGCTTTTGGTATGAAATTCAGTGCTTCGCATACCGAAGTCATCAAATGTTATGAAGACGGCAACTACTATTTCCTGGAAACAGCATCCAGGGTAGGTGGGGCACATCTGGCCGAGATGGTCGAGGCTTCTTCAGGCATAAACCTGTGGAAAGAGTGGGCCAAGATAGAGACTTCTGTGGCAGAAAATAAGCCCTACACCCTTCCTCCGGTTGAAAAGATGTATTCCGGGATCATTATTTCCCTGTCCAGTCATCAGCATCCTGATTTATCGGCCTTTAATGACGAGGAAATTTACTGGAAAATGGATGATGAATACCATGTCGGTCTCATTGTAAAATCAGACAGCAGGGCCAGGGTAGTTGAGCTGCTGGATAAGTATGCCAGGATGATTTATGACCTGGGCTATCATGCTTCTGCTCCCGCACCGGATAAACCGGTTCACTGATCACCGGCTCTTTCCTGTTCTACGATATACCGGACGGCTTCTGCTTTGGAGTTGATCTGCAGTTTTGTGTATATATTTTTGATATGAGTTCTGACCGTGTGCGGGCTGATAAACATGGCTGAGGCAATTTCCTGATACGAAAATCCGTTGGCAAAGGCTTTCAGGATCTCCGTTTCCCGCTTTGATAAAATACCGTTGGGTTCATTGATGACTTTCGGTTCCGGTTTATCTGTTTCCGTTATTTCTTCGGTGCGGAATAAAAAAGCCCTTATCCTGAAAATCATGGCCACCGACAAAATGATGATTTCGATCAGGAAGCCGACCAGGTATGCATAAGGCTGTACAATCCAGAAATTGAACACCGGGTTAAAATACTGTGGGATAATATAGGCCAGGATAGGAGGGATGCTTGCAATAAGGTAAATCACCGCCATTTGATTTCCGGAGGTGCTGTAAAGAATAGAAATGAGGGACCAGACCAGGATGATAAGGATAAATATCCGTCCGAACCAGCCCCAGATCAATAAGAAGGTGTCGCCGGCAGCATTCTGCCAAAGCGGACTGAATATCGATGGTATCAGTAACACCCAGAAAAAAATGGCCAGAATCCTTAGTCCACGCTCCAGGTAAGGCTTTGAAGTAAGGGAAAGTTTGGTAAAAGAAAGAATGAACAGGGCTGTCCAGAAAATGGAAGAGTAATTAAAATAAGGATAAATGTTATAAATGCTGTTCTGGAATATTCCTTTCGGGACATATTCATAAAAATAGCCCTCAAGGTTCAGGAAAATAAGCATGAGGCTGATGACATACATGCCGTAGTAATTGAAAACTTTCATTTTTGAAACAAATCCGATCGTAAAATTGAGGATGGCGATCAGGAGGAAAATGCCCAGGAAAATACCCCAGAACAAATTGGACATCCGTTCGCTTTGCTCAAAAGCATCTTTTTCCCAGATGATCAAAGGGAATTTATTGTTATTAAAAAGATTCCGCCCTTTGAGGTAAACCGTGTAATGATGGCCGGGTTGTATTTTCAATGGAAAAACAAAATCGCGATGCGGATAGTACCTCCTGGTCAGGGGAGTTTTGCTGCTGATTTCTTCAAACTTATCCACGATCTTATTTTCTTCAAAAAGATAAAAGCTGATTTCATCAAAAATGGCAGAATTGACATGGAGAAGAAATTCATTGGAAACAGTCCCCGAAGTACTGAAAGAAAACCTGACCCAACAGACAGATTTACCCCACCCGAAATTTGGAATGGTGGTTTTGGAAAGTGAAAAGGGCTGCTGAGTGATTTCATGAATGGTCAGAGACTGGCTTTGGTCCTTAAAAACGAACAGGCTGTCTTTTAAAATTTCTTTTTGCTGCCGGTTGTCAACTACATATTCAGCAATTCCCTGAAGAGGAAAAGCAAGGAACAAGATGATTAATAGCAGGTTTTTAGGTAACATTAATGCAATTTAGTCAAAATACCACATTTGAGGTATTGAATGAATCGCAATTTTTTTGGTGGTTTGTCAAAGCAAAACAAGTGGTCTTCCAGACACAGACCAGGCTAATTAAAAAACACTGCCATGAAAAAAACTTTATTCATCTGCTTATTATTTCCCACTTTCCTGATGGCCCAGATCGGCTCCAAAGTGCCATCAGGCAAAACTTCTCTCAGTGGCAAATGGACCAATAACCAATTCGGATTTGCGATGATCCTGCAACTGAACCAGGACGGAAGCGGAAGCTTTGACGGAGAGAAAATCACCTACACCAGCACTTCCAATGTCCTTTCTGTAAAACAGGACGGTGAGACCACCCGGTACAATTACTCACTTCAGGGCGGGAAACTTACCCTATCAGGAGGCGACCTGGACGCTCCTCTGAGTTTTTCCAGGGATGGCACGTCTGTTTCCGGCCCTGCACCGAATTCGACGACTTCCGCAAAGCCTGGTAATACAAAAGCTACAGCGGCCGGCCTTACAGGTACCTGGAGCGGAAATGGTGAAACCATGGTTTTTCAGGCCGGGGGAAAAGGATTGTACAATGGTGTTGCGTTTAATTACACCACCAGCGGTGATGTTCTGACCATTTCAAGTTCATCCGGGTCTTCGGATCTTCAATTCGCAGTTAACGGAAACTATCTGACGCTCAGTGGAAACGGAACTACCGTTATGCTCCAACGTGGGACGGCCTATTCGGCACCGTCCGGCAATAACCAAACCTATGGACAAAACTCGGGAGGGTCATATAGCCAAAATTCCGGAGGTGGAATTGACCAGAGTATTGTAGGTAAGTGGTGCTGGGTCAATACTTCGTCAACCTATTCCAGTAGCTACAACAGCAGTAAATGTATTGTCATTAACGGAAACGGCACCTATGAATACTATGCAGAAGGTTCGATCAGCGGGTATGGAGGCGGCGGATACGGGGGTTCAAGCAGCCAGAGTTCAGACAGCGGCACCTGGCGGGTATCGGGCAATGTTATCCAGGTGCAGTCCAGGTCTGAAGGCAATAAAACCTATTCTTTTCAAAAAAGAAATCATCCTAAAAACGGAGATCCTATGATTGTGATTGACGGGGATACCTATGTGAGTTATTATAAAAAATCGCCCTGGTAATGAGCAAGATACCATTTAAGCAAAAACCTCCTGAAACATTTTTTCAGAAGCATTTCAAGCTCATTTTTATCATGACAGGATCACTTTTCTTCCTGGCGGTCCTCTGGATTTTCTATTCCCAGTACCGCTTTATGAAGACTGCGGAAACGACTACGGCTGAGGTCGTTGATTTTGAAATACCCCAAGGGAAAAGGTTGCCCCAACCCATATTTGAATATTACACACCGGATAACCTGAAGCACACTTATCATCATCCCGAAGGTACCAATCCTCCGTCTTATCACATAGGAGAAAAGACCACCCTCTATTATGATCCTCAAAATCCTGAGGATGTCTTGTTGGGTTACAGTTATATCGCTATGGCCATCTTAAGTTTTATGGGCCTGATTTTCCTGGTCATTGGCCTGGCTTCCAAACGCGTCACATTTAAACTAAAATAAACCATTATTATCCCATGAAATACGTCATATTAACATTCATCCTGGTAGGAGTATTGCTTTTGGGCATATCAGGGTATATTTTCAATTCTAACCGGAGTTTTGCTAAAAAGGCTATCGAAAAGACCGGAGTGGTGGTTGACTATGAATCTTCGGGGAGAAGGTCACGTGGAATGGCCCCGGTGATTGAGTATCAAACCAAAGATGGATCTTTCAGGTTGTATTACCACAATGTTTATACTACCCCGCCTTCTTATGAGATCGGTGAGAAAGTCCAGATACTCGTAAATCCCGACGAAGACCGCGATGTCAGAATTAAAGGAGAATCCATCGTTTTCTGGATATTATTCGGGCTCGGATTTGTTTTTATGGCCTTCGGGGTTGTTTTCTTTTTTGCTTTCAGAAAAGAGATCTGATAAGTCCCCGGTTTTGAAGAATAAATCATTTTTTTATTACATAAGTGGTATTTCAGGGCTTGGTCAAGCCTTTAAAAGTATGAAGGTTATGCCTGTTTATACTTTACAAAAGTCTGTTTTTTCGATGAATAAGCCGCGGAGCCGAATGCACTCATCTACACTTTACTATTTTTTGTCTCCGTGATTGAAAGAGATCCGGCAGGTTAGCCGGCATTTGAACGGGGCAACATCTATAAAAAGTGCAAGGTTTGGAGACATTTTTTTCAGTTTTTATCGGAATTATGAAATTTTTTTAGTTATTTCGCACCCGAAAAAGAAGACTAATTGATGAAACTTTATTTTTATCCGTCATTCTTCTCTTTGTTATTAATCAAAAAAATCATCATAAATAAACATGGCATCAGTTAGACCAGACGAAGTTTCGGCTATTTTGCGTGAGCAACTGGCAGGCTCAAAAACCGAAGCGGAACTCGAAGAAGTTGGTACCGTACTCCAGATTGGTGACGGTGTAGCTCGTATTTACGGACTTTCAAAAGTACAGGCCGGTGAATTGATAGAATTCGAAAACGGCCTTAAGGCTCTTGCCCTTAACCTTGAAGAAGATAATGTTGGAGCGGTATTGTTGGGAGACTCATCAGGGATCAAAGAGGGAGCTACTGCAAAACGTACAGGTGAAATCGCCTCTATCAAAGTAGGTGAAGGCATCGTTGGACGTGTAGTGAACACATTGGCCGAGCCGATCGATGGTAACGGTCCGATTCAGGGAGAAACTTTTGAAATGCCTTTGGAGCGTAAAGCACCGGGTGTTATCTATCGTCAGCCCGTAACAGAACCTCTTCAGACAGGTATCAAAGCTATTGATGCGATGATTCCGATCGGTCGTGGTCAGCGTGAGTTGGTTATCGGTGACCGTCAGACAGGTAAAACAGCTGTTTGTATTGACACCATCATCAACCAGAAAGAATTCTACGACAAAGGTGAGCCGGTTTACTGTATTTATGTAGCTTGTGGACAGAAAGCCTCTACGATCAAAGCTGTTGAGCAGACTTTACGTCGTTACGGAGCTATGGACTACACAGTTATCGTTGCTGCAGGTGCCTCAGATCCTTCTCCAATGCAATTCTTCTCTCCGTTTACAGGTGCTGCCATCGGAGAATATTTCAGAGATACTGGCCGTCCGGCTTTAGTAATATATGACGATTTGTCAAAACAAGCGGTAGCTTACCGTGAAGTTTCATTGCTTCTTCGTCGTCCTCCGGGACGTGAGGCTTATCCTGGTGACGTATTCTACCTTCACTCAAGATTGCTGGAACGTGCTGCGAAAGTCAACGAATCTGACGAAATCGCACAGGCAATGAACGACCTTCCTCCTTCATTGAAAGGGAAAGTAAAAGGTGGTGGTTCATTAACAGCCCTTCCGATCATTGAAACTCAGGCAGGTGACGTTTCGGCTTACATCCCGACTAACGTAATCTCAATTACTGACGGACAGATCTTCCTTGAGTCTAACTTGTTTAACTCAGGTATCCGTCCTGCGATCAACGTAGGTATCTCGGTATCACGTGTAGGTGGTAATGCCCAGGTTAAATCGATGAAGAAAGTAGCAGGTACTTTGAAACTGGATCAGGCTCAGTTCCGTGAATTGGAAGCCTTCTCTAAATTCGGTTCAGACCTTGATGCTGCTACCAAACTCGTTATCGAGCGTGGTCGTCGTAACCAGGAAATTTTGAAACAAGGACAATATCAGCCGGTTTCTGTAGGGGAGCAAATCGCTATCATTTATGGTTCGATCAACGGAATCATGGATAACGTTCCTGTAGAACGCGTAAAAGAATTCGAAAGCGAATTCCTGACTTTATTGAAGTCAACCAAACCGGAATTTGTAAGCAGCCTTGCTGCAGGTAAACTTGATTCTGAAATTACAGACTATATTGTAAAAACAGGAAAAGAGCTTGCTTTAAAATACGCTTAATTCATTTGAAAATCCGGATGACTGATTCAGTCGTCCGGATTAAATAGTTTTCAAAAGGATATACCATGCCTTCATTAAAAGAAGTAAGAAACAGAATAGGTTCGGTTAACTCGACCATGCAGATCACCAAAGCCATGAAGATGGTAGCGGCTGCAAAATTGCGTAGGGCACAGGATCGCATCCTGCAGATGAGACCTTATGCCAATAAGCTTAATGACTTAATCTCTACCGTTTCGGCTAACACTGAAGTGGGTTCTCAAAGTCCTTACACCCAGGTACGTGAACTTAAAAACGTATTGATAGTTGTTGTCACTTCCGACAGAGGTCTTTGCGGAGCTTTCAATGCTAACATTGTTAAAGCGACTACTGCTTTTATCAATGAAAAGTACCCTTCTTTAGTAGCAACCGGTAATGTAGAGATACTTGCTTTAGGTAAAAAAGGTGGAGAGGCTTTTGCCCGCAGAGGTTTTAAAGTAAACACCCATCACACCGATATTTTCACCAGACTTAGTTTTGCTTCTGCCCGTGCAGCTGCCGAAGAAGCCATGGCTGATTTTGCAGAAGGTAAGTATGATGAAGTGGTATTGGTTTTTAATGAGTTTAAAAATGTAGCCACGCAGATTATCCGTACCGAGCAGATGCTTCCTCTTGTTAAGAAAGAAGAAGAAACTGCCGCCGTTTCTGCGAACGCTGATTACATTTTTGAACCTTCAGAAGAAGAAATCATCCTTGAGCTGATTCCTAAGTCAATCAAGATGAAACTATACAAAGCAGTGCTGGAATCTAACGCTTCTGAAAATGGTGCCCGTATGACGGCCATGGAAAAAGCCACAGAAAATGCCGGAGACCTGCTTCGTGAT
>Ga0247738_10000416_pt1 | contig 16810 bp, 10 predicted proteins | sample UWRJL013104B2_FD_180936 | JGI IMG/M metagenome (GOLD analysis project Ga0247738, IMG submission 180936) | Plant litter microbial communities from Arlington Agricultural Research Station in Wisconsin, United States - UWRJ-L013-104B-2 | ecosystem: Environmental > Terrestrial > Plant litter >...
CCCATCACCGATCAACCGATTACCCATTACCCATTACCCATTACACCATCAACTATTCTCTATCCACTACCAACCCGGAATGATATTTAATCCAAAATTCCATCTGCCGCCTTTATTCAACGTTCGCGCATAATATGGTTCTAAGATGATGGATCCGAATAAATTTATCCTTGCAGAAACTCCGCTTGACATCAGCAGTGCAGGTCTGAATTCTTTTACATTATTGCCAAAATCTGAAAATTCTTCAAATGCCACGCCACTATCGAAAAATAGTGCAAGTTCAGTAAACAGAAACTTAGACTTAACGAGGGACAATTGTTCCGGGCCGGTAAAAGGCATTCTCACCTCAAAACTCCCTGCCATGAGTTTGCTGCCGGCTGTCCGGCCATAAGGGATGTTCAAAAGTTCTGAAAACTCCTGCTGTGAATACTTCAGAAAACCCCGCACGATCGTCGGATCGATAGAATAAAGCGGATAGATTTCATTGTTCTGACTGCTGATGCCGAATCTGTTGTAATTGTAAAGTCTTACTGCGAAGCTGATGGGTTTCAGGTATTTATAATATCGCGCATCCAGCACAGAAGCGGTAAAGTTGTACTGTCCGAAATATTGCTCCAGACCTACCCTGTACCGGTAGCCATTCATCGGGGATGCTATGCCCCACGCGGCATTGTCTCCTACCAGTGCAGTATTTACATTATACAGGTTAAAGCCGGCAGGTGCGTCCATTTTATTTTCATCTTCATAGACCAATTGTCCATTGTATGGATTGGTAGGATCATTAGGATCATAATAATAATGCTGATTAATGCGGGTATATCTGAAATGATATCTGCTGAAGCCACCCCCTGCTTCTACCCGATGTGTGACATTGAGAGGCAGCTGAACAATACCACTGATACCCTCTTCAAATCTTCTGACCTGATCTATGTCGTACCTCTGAGTAGGGATGATCTCACCTGTTTGCTGGTCCTTCAATTGATCATTATATACTCCTGTCAAAGCACTGTAATAAGAAGGATAGTGTGATACACCTAAACCCCAACCTATTTTTCTCTTATTATTTAAATAAAATACCTGACCTCCCAAGTCATATATCTGACCACTTAAGGCGATGTTAGTATAAACCTGCTGATCACCCAACACATCGCTGAACAAGGCGAATACGCCGCCATTCAGATTGTTGCTGTTTCCATAACCTCTGTTATTTCCCACCCCAATTCCGGTGCCTCCGGTGATCATGTCAAGTTTGATCTTTGGCTTGTAAGCCTCTTCTTTTGTGGTCATATTATCTCCCGGATATTTCAATCCCAACTGATCAATACTGTTATTGACCACTGCTTTTTCTGCAGATATGTTATATGGCAGTGTTCCGGCTTCCTGATTGACTTCATGTCTGTCTGCCGGTATCAGATCCATAGATTCCGGTCTTGCGCTGTAGATCACATATTCGTGATTTTTATAATATGAATAAACCATCCGGTCTCTTTTGGCAGAGACGCTCAGAGCCGGAGAATACTCTGTGATACCGGTTACTCCGGTGATGAATTTACTCATCTGATAAAGACTGTCCTTCGCGCTTACATATTTATAGATATTGCGGTAACCATCTCTGTCAGAAAGGAAATAGACATTGCCCTGATTATCGATCTGTGGATTGAGATTATTGGCTCCCGGAAACAGATCCAGTATTTGTTTTTGACCGTCTTCTATATTGATGTAAGCGAGGTCAAAGGTCCATTTATTTTTTCTGATGCCATTTCCGTAGGTCTTTTCATCGGTGCTAAAGTAGATCTTTTTGCCGTCCGGACTCCAACTGGAATGGATCTCAGAATAAACATCATTGGTCAACCTGGTTAGTTTGCCGGATTTTAACTCAAACCGGTACAGATCTGTTTGTCCATCATGAAGACCACTTACCACGATAGATTTTCCATCAGGACTCCATGTGGGATTAGCGAGGGCAGGTGCATCGACGAAATGTTCAGATCGGATAGTTTTGCCGTTTTCTACATTTTTTATCAGCAATTCATTTCTGCCTTTGTTAAAGATTATAAAGGCAAATTCCTTACTGTCAGGAGACCAGGTGCCGGATGATTCCAGATAATTAAATTCCTCTATATGTCCGCCAACACTGTTGGAAGCAAGTTTGCGAACTATTTTCCCATCCGATGTTTTTGCGACAAAAAGGTTGGTTGAGAAAATATCTTTTTCACTCAGAAAGACGATGTATTTTCCATCAGGACTCACTACAGGGCTTACATTCATGCGACCAGCGTTTTGATCAGAAATGATGCTTTTGCCTACTTTGTCTTCTTTTTTATTCAACAGAAAAGGTTTGTAATAATCTTTGAGATATGTCACAAATTCTGCACCCATTTCCTTTTCAGATTTGCCAAAAATACCTTTGAGTGCTGTGTTAAAACCGTATTTAGCTGTATTCATAAACACAGGTTTGATGATCTGATCGCCATATTTAGCTGACAGAAAAGCCCAGAATGCCTGTCCATATCGATAAGGAAAGTACTTGCCATCGTTCAGCTTTTTAAAATCGGGCACATCATCATTCAATACGGCATCACGCATCCACATGGCGGTGAATGGATCATTGCTGCCCCGGGAAAGATATTCAGCCATACCTTCGACCATCCAAAGCGGGAGGTTGTCAAGATTTCTAATGTTGGTGCTATCTCCCTTGATGACCATATTGTATTGATATGCGTGCACCATCTCATGACCCAGGACGTGATGAGTTTGTTCATTGGTAAATGTCCATGGCATGATGACCCGGTTTTTAAGAGCTTCCGTGACACCACCGGTACCTACGCTTATGTTGCCCTGGATCGTATTTGTCTGCTGAAAGTCACCCTGGTCATTGTATAGAATGAGTGGATTGCCGGCAGGCAACTTGTTTTGGAGCAGCTTACTGTGTTGCTGAGACCACTGTTCCGTCCACGTAGAAAATGATTGTAACCTGGATTTGTTGTCCAGATAATTGTAGATATCAAAATGAGGAGTTTTCTCCACCGCAAATTCCAACTTAGAATATCGCGGTTTATTACTGCCAAAGTATTGCGCTTTCACGTCTGACTGAATGAAAATGGATATCAGGAAGAATGAAAGCAACGTTAAAAATTGATTGCTTTTCATGTTTTATATAAATTCTTTTACAACTTTATATAACGAGCCTTATAGCAGTGTGGATTGCAAGAAAATGTTAAACCATACTTAAGAATTTGTTATAGTGGAAAGAAGGCCTGCGTTGTGAACGGTCGGCATATTAGCGCTTTGGAGTTTTGGCAAATAAAACGGACAAACGGCGCAATCCCCACTACTCAAACGGCGCACTCCCCACTGTTCAACCGGCGCACTCTCCACTGGTCAACTCCAATACTAAGTCACCTTCGCCTTCCTCAATATCTTAGAAAAGATCGCCGGCACAAATCGTTTTAAATAAATAGCGAGAATTTCTTTTCCACCTATGTAGATCTCCTCCTTCCCTGCGGCTATTCCTTTGACTGCTTTTTTTGCAAGTTTAGCGGGATCCATTCCCTGGTCTGTTTTTTCATCCATCTTGTTTTGCGCTTTGCCATCACCGGTTACAGCCGAAAGAGAGATATTAGTGCGGATGAAGCCGGGACAAATGATGGTAACACCGATTTTTTCACTGTATAATTCTGCTCTGAGGCTGTCAAAATAACCATGAAGTGCGTGTTTGCTTGCGGAGTAGGATGTTCTTTTAGGACTACCGATTATACCTACCAGACTAGTGATGACTGCGATCTGAGCGCCACCATTTTTGATCATGTGAGGGAGTAATAGTTTTGTGAAATAAACTGTCCCGAAATAGTTGATGTCAAATATTTTACGGGCTACGTCGTCCTGGGTTTCGATGGCTGCGGAGCGCTGACTTATGCCACCATTGTTGACCAGAATATCCAGCTTTGTATTTTTATCCTGCAGTGATTTGACAGCTGATTCTATAGATGTGTTGGATGAAAGGTCGATGGTCCGGATGATGAGTTGAACATTGGGATTGCATTTATCAGCAGTTTTCTGTAATTCTGCCTCATTTCTGCTGAGCAAAACAAGATTGCACCCATGATAGGAAAATTCTACAGCCATTGCCCTGCCTATGCCTGAGGATGCTCCTGTCACCCAAACCCATTTATCTTTAATATCCATGTGTGCTTTATTTAAGAGGTAAAAGTAGAACAATATGCCGGAAAATAGTCAGGATATAAGCCGGGCAATAAGATTTTTGAGCATACAGCTCATATATGATTTGTCATAAGAGGACATGCCCTTACGGTCGCAAAATGTAATTCAGGCTCAACTTTTTAGAAAATTTTACCTGTCTCAATTTTTTTATCTTTGCAATCTGAATGTTCAAAGACAAAAAAATATTTATACTCGCTCCACATACCGATGATGGTGAATTAGGCTGTGGAGGCACTATCGCCAGACTGATCGAAGAAGGAGCAGAAGTGTTTTATATTGCATTTTCTACGGCAGACAAATCAGTCCCTGCTCAGTTTCCGTCCAATCAACTGGAAATAGAAGTGCGTCAGGCGACAGAGATTTTAGGAATCGGGGCAGATCACTTATTTATCTATAATTATGAAGTCCGAAAACTGAATTATGTACGTCAGGAGATCCTCGAGTCTTTGATGACCCTTCGAAAAGAACTTGACCCTGATATAATTTTTGTTCCCAGTGTCAGGGACATTCACCAGGATCACAGCACTGTAGCTCAGGAGGCTATCCGTGCTTTTAAGACCAGGACTATTTATGGGTATGAATTGATTTGGAATAATATTGATTTCAAGACCAATGCATTTATCGTATTGGAGGAGCGCCATATTTTTAAAAAAATTGAAGCATTGAACGCTTATAAAACGCAGGCGGGAAAGGATTATCTCGATCCGGAATTCATCCGCTCGCTGGCAGTAGTCAGGGGAACACAGATCGGAAAACCATTTGCTGAAGCGTTCGAGTTGGTCAGAACTGTGATCAATTAGATGAGTAATGGGTGATGGGTGATAGGTGATGTGTGATGTGTGATGAGTAATAGGTAATGGGTAATCGATGATGGGTAATGGGTAATAATTAAGGTGGGATCATATTCAGCAATTGAATCCATAAATATCCTATTAGCAAAAATTTTAATCTTCGATTAAAATCCTCTTTGAGGCCTCTCCATCCTAACTGATGATCAATTGAATCTTTGATGAAAACAAGCATTAATCGAACTCTCCAGTAATTTATCTCAAATCTGCCATTCCTCTGTGTCTTTTGTGCCTCCTTCGTGCTTCTTTGTGGTAAAAACTTTATTTCCTCTGCGGTTAAATATTGGTAATTGGTAATAGGTGATCAGTGATGGCGAGGGGCCGGCAGGCGGAGATGGGGCGGTGCTGCGCAAATTTAATGGGTAATGAGTAATGGGTAATGGGTAATAATTGCGGTGGGATCATATGCAGCAGTTGAATCCATAAATATCCTAGCAGCGAAAATTTTAATCTTCGATTAAAATCCTCTTTGAGGCCTCTCCATCCTAACTGATGATCAATTAAATCTGTGAGGCAAATCAGCATTAAGCGAACCGTACAATCATTTATCTCAAATCTGTCATTCCTCTGTGTCTTTTGTGCCTCCTTGGTGCACTTTGTGGTAAAGACTTTAATTCCTCTGCGGTTAAATATCGGTAATTGGTAATGGGTGATCAGTGATGGCGAGGGGCCGGCAGGCGGAGATGGGGCGTTGCTGCGCAAATTTAATGGGTAATGAGTAATGGGTAATAATCACGGTGGGATCATATGCAGCAGTTGAATCCATAAATATCCTAGCAGCGAAAATTTTAATCTTCGATTAAAATCCTCTTTGAGACCTTTCTTTTCTATCTATCGATCCTTTGAATCTGTGAGGAAAATCAGCATTAAGCGAACAGTACAATCATTTATCTCAAATCTATCATTCCTCTGTGTCTTTTGTGCCTCCTTGGTGCACTTTGTGGTAAAAACTATAATTCCTCTGCGGTTAAATATGTGTGATGTGTGATGTGTAATAGGTAATGGGTAGGATATGCAGCAGTTGAATCCATAAATATCCTAGCAGCGAAAATTTTAATCTTCGATTAAAATCCTCTTTGAGGCCTCTCCTTCCTAACTGATGATCAAATAAATCTGTGAGGCAAATCAGCATTAAGCGAACCGTACAATCATTTATCTCAAATCTTCCTTTCCTCTGTGTCTTTTGTGCCTCCTTCGTGCACTTTGTGTTAAAATTTTTTATTCCTCTGCGGTTAAATATTGGTGATGTGTGATGTGTGATCAGTGATGGCGAGGGGCCGGCAGGCGGAGATGGGGCGTTGCTGCGCAAATTTAATGGGTAATGAGTAATGAGTAATGGGTAATAATTACGGTGGGATCATATGCAGCAGTTGAATCCATAAATATCCTATTAGCAAAAATTTTAATCTTCGATTAAAATCCTCTTTGAGGCCTCTCCATCCTAACTGATGCTCAATTAAATCTGTGAGGAAAATCAGCATTAAGCGAACAGTACAATCATTTATCTCAAATCTGTCATTCCTCTGTGTATTTTGTGCCTCCTTCGTGCATCTTTGTGGTAAAAACTATAATTCCTCTGCGGTTAAATATCGGTGATGTGTGATATGTGATCAGTGATGGCGAGGGGCCGGCAGGCGGAGATGGGGCGGTGCTGTGCAAATTTAATGGGTAATGAGTAATGTGTAATGGGTAATAATCAAGGTGGGATCATGTTCAGCAATTTAATCCATAAATATCCTATTAGCAAAAATTTTAATCTTCGATTAAAATCCTCTTTGAGGCCTCTCCATCCTAACTGATGATCAATTAAATCTTTGAGGAAAATAAGCATTAAGCGAACCGTACAATCATTTATCTCAAATCTGTCATTCCTCTGTGTCTTTTGTGCCTCCTTCGTGCACTTTGTGGCAAAGACTATAATTCCTCTGCGGTTAAATATGTGTGATGGGTGATGTGTGATGTGTAATAGGTAATGGGTGGGATCATATTCAGCAATTGAATCCATAAATATCCTATTAGCAAAAATTTTAATCTTCGATTAAAATCCTCTTTGAGGCCTCTCCATCCTAACTGATGATTAATTGAATCTTTGAGGAAAACAAACATTAACCCAACTCTCCAGTCATTTATCTCAAATCTGCCTTTCCTCTGTGTCTTTTGTGCCTCCTTAGTGCACTTTGTGGTAAAAACTTTATTCCTCTGCGGTTAAATATGTGTGATGGGTGATGTGTGATGTGTAATAGGTAATGGGTGGGATCATATTCAGCAATTGAATCCATAAATATCCTATTAGCAAAAATTTTAATCTTCGATTAAAATCCTCTTTGAGGCCTCTCCATCCTAACTGATGATTAATTGAATCTTTGAGGAAAACAAACATTAACCCAACTCTCCAGTCATTTATCTCAAATCTGCCTTTCCTCTGTGTCTTTTGTGCCTCCTTCGTGCAATTTGTGGTAAAAACTTTATTCCTCTGCGGTTAAATATCGGTAATTAGACGTGTGCCTTCAGTCAGAAATTCATCACAAATGAACAGATCGCAACTTACCTGATAGATTTATTTTATATTATATATTACGATATAGTATAATTTGTTGATCTGAATTAAGAAAAATCTAAATGTCGGTATTATATTTGCATGGAAAGCAGAGAGATTAGAGAGTAGAGACTAGACGCTAGATACTAGACACTAGACACTAGACACTAGAGTTTAGTTAAAGATGTTTATGAGGAGAATCTGGAATCCATCATCTATTTTATTTTTATTAAATTAGTTACACATGCGTTTATTCATTGTATCATTTTTTTCATTTGTTGCATTATTCGTGCAGGCTCAGGGTCCATCGTATTTTGCAACCGGCTATCTGGATGCTAAAGAAAAAGCGCAGCAGGAAAAAAAACAATGTGTCGTAATTTTTACGCAGGATAACAGTAAAAGCTCTGCATATATGTCAACTGTTTGTGTGGAAGATGCTGCAGTCAAAAAACTAATCACCTCTAATTATGTCGGAGTCGTTTCCAATGTCAAGGATTTTGACGGTAAGATTATCTTTAAAAAATGGGGTTTGACCAAAACCCCTGCGATAGCTATTGTTAGTCCTACCGGAACTGTTGTTGCCACTGTCAATCACGGTCTTTCTAAAACTAAAATGGCAGAATTTCTTCAGTTCTACAGCCTTCCCGGAAATGCGGGAAAATCTGTCAATTATGAGGACGCTGCTTTCGAGAAGGAAGTAGCGCAGTGGCAGGGTTACAAAGGCATCATCGAAGAAGATGATGCACCGGTAGCAGCAGTAAAATCTATGGAAAATAAACAAGCTGAATATACTGCCCCCGTGACACAGCCAGTTCAACCAAAAACAGAGCCTGCCAGACAAAAATCTCCTGAGCCGGCTGTTGCACAACAATCAATACCTCAACCTAAAGAAGAGCCTGTAAAACAACCTGTTCAAAGAAATATCGAAAAAGAAGAAGTTGTCGCTGCCCGCACTCCGGTCCGGACTGCCTCCTCTGACAATAAGTGGATGGTACAGGCCGGTGTATTTGGTGCAGAAGCAAGCGCTAAGACACTGGTGGCCAGGATCAATGCTGCAGGTGGAAAAGGCACTGTAGAGACCATCAATCAGGGCGATAAAAATGTATATAAAGTAATCGCCGGCAAGTTTCCTACAGAAGCTGAGGCCCGCACTCTCATTAATACATTGTCAGGTGCAGGTATCCAATCCTTTATCAAACCAATTAATTGATGTCGGGCGACCTGTGCATCACACATATACAAACCATCCGGGGCGCACATTCCTCCTCAGAAATGAATGCTTTACCCGGTAACAGATTAGGTGATCTGCCTTCTCTGGAATCTGCTTACATCCTGATCAGAAATGGCAAAATTGCTGAGATCGGACCCATGTCTGCTCTCCACCACGATCACTCCATGCCGGTCATCGATGCCAGAGGTGGCCAAGTACTGCCCGCCTGGTGCGATTCTCATACACACCTGGTACATGCTGCGAGCAGGGAAAAGGAGTTTGAAATGAGGTTGCATGGTGCGACTTATGAAGAAATAGCCGCTGCCGGAGGAGGTATACTCAATTCTGCAGATGTGCTCAGAAAAATGGACGAATCCGAATTGTATGATGTCAGTTTGCGCAGATTCGAACAAGTGCAGAAGATGGGTACCGGGGCGATCGAGATCAAAAGTGGATATGGACTGGACTTCGACAGTGAGATCAAAATGTTGCGCATCATCCGCAGACTGAAGGAGCTCGATGAGATTCCGGTCAAAGCTACTTTCCTTGGGGCTCATGCCTTTCCGAGAGAATATAAAGAAGATCATGACGGTTACATCGATCTGATCATCAATAAAATGCTTCCTTACATCGCAGGTGAAGGCCTGGCGGATTATGTGGATGCATTTTGTGACAAAGGATTTTTTACACCTTATCAGACAGCAAAAATGATGGAAGCAGGCGCCGGATATGGTCTCAAGCCAAAAATCCATGCCAACGAACTGGCTGTGTCCGGTGGGGTAGAGATCGGGGTAAAACATCATGCTGTCAGCGTAGATCACCTTGAAGAAATGGATGAAAATTCAATTGCTGCACTGGCCGGTTCTGATACCATCGGGACCATGTTGCCCGGTTGCGCTTTTTTTCTGGGTATACCATTTCCTCAGGCGCGCAATATGATCAATGCTAATGCTAAATTAGCCCTGGCATCTGATTTTAATCCGGGTACAGCTCCCTCCGGCAACATGAATATGGTGGTTTCGCTGGCTTGCATCAAAATGAAAATGACCCCGGAAGAAGCCATTAATGCAGCCACATTTAATGGTGCAGCTGCGATGGAGCTTTTGTCCGATGTGGGCAGTATTACACCCGGCAAACTAGCCAACCTCATCATCACGGAGCCAATTCCTTCGATAGCATACTATCCATATGCATTTGGTAAACATCCGATCTCCAAGGTCATCCTTAAGGGTAAGGTCATTTGACCCAAATTCCATCCTTTATTCTTTCCGATTTTATTATTTTATCAACATAAAAATTTAATTTATTACATGGATTCAGAACTGGACAGTCAATTATTACTCAACACCGCACATGAATATGGAACGCCTTTGTACGTCTACAATGCAGACAGCATCACAGAACAGTACAATAAGCTGAAGCAGGCGTTCAAGGGAAGTAATACAAGTTTTTTTTATGCTTGTAAAGCCCTGACCAATGTCAATATTCTGAAACATGTCAAGCGACTGGGAGCTAATATCGATTGTAGTTCTATCAATGAAATTCATCTGGCCATCTACGCCGGTTTTGAACCTGAGCAGATCATTTTCACGAGCAATGGAGTTTTATTCGACGAGGTGGAAGAAGCAGTGAGCATCGGCGTTCATCTCAACATCGATAATCTATCGACTCTTAAGAAATTTGGTAAAAAATATGGCGGCAAATATCCTGCCAGTGTCAGACTGCGCCCCAACATCATGGCAGGGGGCAATATCAACATCGCTACCGGACATGAAAACAGCAAATTTGGAATTCCTATAGAGCAGATCGATGACATCATTGAACTGATGAATAATTATAACATCCACATCAATGGTCTGCACATTCACTCTGGAAGTGATATCAATGATCAGGGTGTGTATATCCGTGAAGTAGAAGTGATGATGGACTTCATTGCCAAATTTCCTGATGTTGAATTCATTGATTTGGGTGGTGGGCTAAAGGTGCCCTATGACCTTCATGATCAGGAGACAGATATCAATCAATTGGCTTTGAGATTGAATGCATTGTTTGCAAAATACAAAAGAAAAAATGGAGAACCTTATCAGATATGGTTTGAGCCGGGCAAATTTCTGGTAAGCAAATGCGGATATCTGGTCGCCAGAGTCAATGTCATCCATGATACTGCAGCAGCCACTTTTGTATGCCTGGATACAGGTTTCAATCATTTGATCCGCCCGATGTTGTATGGTGCTTATCACCGAATAGGTAATTTGAGTAATGAAAATGACGACAAACTACCATACCACGTAGTAGGTAACCTTTGTGAGACGGACACTTTCGCTGAAAACCGCATGCTGCCAAAGATCTCGGAGGGGGATTATATGGTATTCTACAATGCGGGAGCATATGGATTCGAAATGTCAATGAATTATAATGCCCGGTTCAAACCGGCTGAAGTACTGGTAGAGGAGGGTGAAGCAAGGCTGATCAGAAGAAGAGATACAGTAAAGGATCTGCTGAGAAATCAGGTGGAAGTGGAGAGTTGAACCCTGATAAGGGTTGAATAATATTAGCCCCGACTGCAAGTCGGGGTTTATGTTTCTTTGGAACAACCCCGGATTGCTTTCATGCCTATCAGGCAAGGGTTGAATAATGCCTGGGTGTCATATTATTATTCATACGTTCACCATTCCGTTTGCGATTTTCTTTATTAAACGTTATTAGGTCTTTACCTAAACGATATTGAATAAGAATTCTCAAACCCCGCTTATAACGCCGCAATTACACTACTTTGTGCGTTTCCATTATTTTACTGTATTTTTGAAACATGAAGAGCCGCAACTTCTATATGGTCCTTGTGATGGTCTGCTTAGTGCAGTCCTTATCACTGTATAGTCAGGATCGTTGTGGCCATTCCATGATAGAGGAAGAGGCTGCGAAAAGAATTCCGGATTACGACCTTAAAAAAGCGGAATTGGAACGACAGATTCAACAAACTATACAACACCCATCCCTTCAGGTCAGAAATCAGATATATATTCCTGTAGTAGTGCATGTGGTTTACAACGGAATTTATCAGAAGATCAGTGAAGCTCAGGTGAGGAGTCAGATAGAATTGCTCAATGCGGATTTTTCCGCCTTGCTTATGCCCAAAGGTATCCCGGAAGAATTTGCGGATAGGTTTGAGGATGTCGGCATTCGCTTTTGCCTCGCCAAATCCGATCCTGATGGCAGCCCCACTTCTGGCATCACTTACCATTCCACAGCTGTAAATAATATCGGGATAAAAACCAATGAACTTGGGCAGAAAAGAGTACATCATACCAATCTGGGTGGCGCTGATGCATGGCCTACAGACAGATATTTGAATGTCTGGGTGTGTCATATGGAGGAGTATCTTGGTTTTGCGACAAGTCCCGGCAGTACATTTTTCTCAGATGAAGATGGAGTGGTGATCAATTTTACGAACTTTGGGAATATGGGCACCGTGGATCCAAAAGGAAAATATGGACAGGGGAAAACCACGACGCATGAAGTGGGACACTATTTCAGCCTGCTTCACCTCTGGGGTAAAAATGCAAACGGCTGTGGGGATGATCTGGTAGAAGACACTCCGGATCAGAGTTTGCCCCATTACGGATGCCCTAATTATCCTCAACTGTCTTGCTTTACTTCTAACATGTACATGAATTATATGGACTATGTGGATGATGCCTGCATGTTTATGTTTACACCCGGTCAGGGCAAGCGAATGAGAGCGACATTGGAGAACAGTAGAAAATCATTGCTCAACAGCGAAAACACTCAATGTGAGCAATTCAATAATCCAAATGGTGCACTCAGTGATAGATTGAAACTGCAGAATACGGTTGCTACTGAAGAACTCATTCTCACACAGGACGGCGGCTATAATGAAGTTCTTAATATCAGGATATATGACGCTTCAGGCAGAGAAGTCAGCAAAATGATCAAAATATCCCAACAAAAAGTATCGATCCAGCTTGAAAGACAGCTACAGATGGGTATGTACTTTATGGATGTACGAACTAAAAATGATCATGCTGCGTTTAAATTTCTAATTACAAATTAACTATATGACCAACAGACTAAGCCTTTTCATCCTTTTGTGCATCGTTTCAATTTTTACTGCTTGCAAGAGTTCTAAAAAAACGGCAGTTGCAGCCACCACCGAAACTACGGCGATGACGGGAGATAAATTTTTCAAGATCAGCCAGGGACCTTGTTTTGGTAAGTGTCCTGTGTATGATATGACATTGATGAAAGACTCTACATTAAGACTTGTGGGTAAAAACTTCCTTAATTACATAGGAAATTACAAACTTAAACTCACCGGAGAACAATACAACGAAGTGATGAACGCGTACAAAGCGATCAAACTGGATACCTTCAGGAACACTTATACCAACAATATCACGGACATCGCAGCGGTGACTTATTACTTCTTTGATGCGAGCGGCATGAAAAAACAAATCATGACACAGGGCATTTATCCTGAACCTCTCCAAAATCTGACATTACTTACCAGAAAATATCTGAACGGACTTGGTTGGGAACAGGATTCAAAAGCGGATTCTGTCAATCCTGACGAATTGATCATTCAAATGAAAGAAGGTCAAAAAATAGAATCTGTCATCGATGAGAACTGGAAGTTTAAATTATATCTGAAACAAACTTTATCTAAAAGTGGAATTTATCTGATAGGTTTTGATAAAACTACGATCACACAGGATCAACTGATCAATAATCTGAAGGGTAATCCGAATGTGATGTTTGTGGAGAAAAATAATAAGGTGGAATTGAGATAAGAGATTAGAGACGAGAGGCTGGAGTGGAGAGGTTAGTTCTTAGGGGCATTTGGGAAGTATTGAATTGCGTAAATTTTGAAAAAAAGATATTCCATATTGATTATTGCGTTGGCGGGACTTATGTCGCTGACTTTAATCGCAATGAATAGTAGCACAAATGCAGTTATTTTACCTGAACAAGACGTACTTCAGATCCAGAAAAGTGAGCTTAAATTCATAAGCAAGGCTGATCTTGAAACCATCCAGGCCGCTTCAAATAAACTTAAAGGAAAGATCATCAAATCAACCAATAAGTTTGAATTTGTGTTATCAATAGAATCTTTCATGGGATTTAACAGTCCTTTACAAAGGGAGCATTTCCTTGAAAATTATATGGAGGCCAATGTTTTTCCAAAAGCCACTTATGCAGGGACCGTCATCGATCCGGTAGAATGGGACAAACAAGGAGTTGCTAATTTCAGGACAAAAGGTAAACTTTCTATTCATGGGGTCACGAAAGAATGTGTGATCAAAGTTCAACTGATCAATGATGGAGAGTTGCGAAAATTTAAATCTGATTTCTCTGTCTTATTGAAAGATTACAACATCGCTATTCCAAGATTGGTGAAACAAAAGATAAATGAAGAGATCAAAATAAGTGTCAGTGGCACACTTCAGTAGAAAAAAATGCTTCATCCCTTTGATCACCATACTGTGCCTCTGCAGTGGGATCTTTGCCCTGGATATGTTGCAGGACATGAATTCCGGACCAACTAAAAAGCCGGCCCTGAAATGGCAGGAAAACAAAATTACTTTTCCACTCCGGAGAAATTTATCTCTTACCTATCTTAACAAACCGATCAATGTCAATGCCGCACATCAGTTACCCAACGGCCTTGTAGAAATATACAGCAGGGATGCTATCTTATTATTCGATGGCAATAAAGTGGTACCTTTTAGAATTCCCGGACATCCGGACCAGCATCCTAGAATGGCTGTGTCCTTTGGAAAAACAAAGTTTTACATAGGGAGAGACGACCATTTGTTCAACGATGATTCAGCTGACCCATTTTCAGTAAAAATACCGGTAGATACCAATGCCAGATACAGGGGAATGATCCGGTCTGATCGTCATGTGGTCATTGCAGCTTCTGATGGAAATATATTTATTTTCGATCCTTCAGAAAAAAAATTTCAAACAGTAAGACTTCCGGTTGCCAATGAAATATTTGCAATTGTAAATGACCGGCTCCATCAGATTTGGGTGGCTACTGATGGCGGACTATTTGTTTACAAAATAATTGATAAAAAATTTGAATTAATAAAACACCTGAATCAATCCAATTCAGTGCCTGACAATCTTTGCACCTCAATAGCCTACGATGGAAAAAAAACATTAGTGGTCGGCAGTTACGAATCAGGATTATTCACAGTCAATACAGATAGATTTACCGTCACACGTTTCAACCTGGATATTAAAAACCGTATCGATCATATCTCAGTGCTGGATGCCGATCACATCGTGCTTTCTGTCGAAAATAAAGGGATTCTACTGGCAAATCCACTTAAAAATACCTTTACGACATTATCGAAAAGCACGGTCGGAAGAGAGATCAGAAGTATGTGCATCCTCGATGAAGGCTGGATCGCAGTGTTCACTAAGGAAGGCGACGTAATGATGGTCAATCCTGTCATCAGTACAATTCAACCAGGTTTGAAAGGATTGCAATGCCTGGCGCAAAATCAGGAAAATTTGTACCTGGGAACATCACATGGCCTATACATATACAATCATGAAGGAAAACCTACACCGGTAGCAGGTACCCGGTCCCTCAACATAGTCTCACTCTATCAGGACTCTCATGGCAGCCTGTGGATAGGAACTTATGGACAAGGTCTGTATAGATGGATATCCGGTAAATTGAAAAATATTGACCTTCAATATAAAATAGACAAGAACATCATGTCTATGGATGGAAATAATAATAAAATCTATCTGGCAACGCTTTCCGGAGCGTATGCTGTCATCCTGGATAAGGACGATCTGACAACCGTAGAGGAAGTTAAAAGTTACCAGCAGGATCAAAACATCGGTGCAAGATTTATTTATTCTGTCAATGTGGATGAGTCCGGAGTTGCGTGGTTTGGAAGTGATGGAAAAGGTCTTTGGAAACTTGTGAATGAGGAGCTCACACCGGTTTTTAAAGAAAAATATGGTGACAGGTCAGTTCAATCAGTATATACACAAGGAGATAATTTACTGATCAATCTTGATGGTAGTGAATTTGATCAGATCTCAAAAAATTCTTCCGGAACATTTAAACTCAATTATAAGACAGGCAATATCTCAGGTTTTACCGCTGTGGATGAGGAATGGTCCTGCATGTATAGCGAAGGAAAATTGTTACTGACCAATTCTGTTCAAAATAGGACCTTATTGTACGATCATTTATTTGACGAGAGGTCATTTGTGCCGACATTGAATAGTGCTTGTGATCTTTCAGACGGGAGCTCACTGATCTGTACCGACGATGAGATCATCATGGTGGCCAATACAGCTTTTATAAAGCGAACCAGACCCTTGACTGTATTTCATTCTGTGATACCTGTGGCTTCGGGCATGAATGATCTGAAGCATGATTTTAAATATAATGAAAATACGATCGAGATCAATTATTCCGGGATCTGGTACAATGATCCGGAGAAGGTCAGCTTCCGATACAGGCTCAAAAATTATGAAGAACAGTTCAAAACTACCCTTGATAATCATATATTTTACACGAATCTGCCTCCCGGAAAGTACAGTTTTGAGATCGAAAGTGTTTGTGAGCAGGTGGATACCATACCCAATATCGCATCTTATGAGATCACGGTCTCCAAACCATATTATGGCACCTGGTGGTTCAGATTACTGGCATTGACAGCACTCGTCACAGCCATTTACTTTATTGTAAAAAGTCTGGAACGTAATAAACAGAAAAAACAAAAGCTGGAAAGCGAAAAACTGGAGGCTCAGATCAGCATATTAAAAAGCCAGATCAATCCTCATTTTTTATTCAATAGCTTTAATACACTAACAGCACTCATCGAAGAAAATCCGAAAAATGCCCATCTGTACATCGACAAACTATCTTCTTTTTACAGAGCTTTGCTGACCATTAATGGCGACACTCACACGATCGGCGAAGAGTTGACTATTTTACATGAT
>Ga0247738_10000417_pt1 | contig 16757 bp, 25 predicted proteins | sample UWRJL013104B2_FD_180936 | JGI IMG/M metagenome (GOLD analysis project Ga0247738, IMG submission 180936) | Plant litter microbial communities from Arlington Agricultural Research Station in Wisconsin, United States - UWRJ-L013-104B-2 | ecosystem: Environmental > Terrestrial > Plant litter >...
CCTCGCTCGAAGCCCTGGCCATGGTGCTGGTGAGCGCCAGCGTGCTGGCGGGCATCTCGGCACACCAGCCCCAGCCGGCGCCGGAACACGGCAACTGAGGTCTTGCCCGTTCAGTCGGTCATCAGGGCTGCGGGGTCCTCTGCGGCGAGCACGCTCTGCGCCCAGGTCTGCAAGCGCGTGGTGTCGCAGCGGAGGATCTGCTGCTTGACCGCCAGGATCTGCGAGGGGTGCATGGAAAAGCTGCGCAGCCCCAGCCCCAGCAACAGGCGCGTGAGGCTCACGTCGCCCGCCATCTCGCCGCACACGCTCACGCCCTTGCCTTTGGCCCGGCACTGCTCGATGGTGCTCGCCAGCAGATGCAGCACCGCCGGGTGCACCGGGTCGTAGAGGTGCGACACCGCTTCGTCCGCACGGTCAATCGCGAGCGTGTACTGGATCAGATCGTTGGTGCCGATGGACAGGAAATCGAAGTATCGCAGGAACAGCGGAATGGTCAGGGCTGCGGCCGGCACCTCGATCATTGCGCCAAGTTTGACGTGGCCATGGGCGATGCCGCCGTTGTCCAGTTGCTCGCGGGCGCGGCTAACCAGCGCCAGGGTCTGGCGGATCTCGCTGGCGTGCGCCAGCATGGGAATGAGCATATGCACGGGCCCATGCGCAGCGGCGCGCAGGATGGCGCGCAGCTGGACCAGGAACATGGCCGGCTCGGCCAGGCTCCAGCGAATGGCGCGCAGCCCCAACGCCGGGTTGAGGTGGTCATCGACCGCTCGCGACGCGCCTCGGTCCAAAGGCTTGTCCGCGCCCACGTCAACGGTGCGAATGGTGACGGGGAGGCCCTGCATGCCCTCGACCGCGCGCCGGTAGGCGTGGTACTGCTCTTCCTCGTCGGGCAACTTGCCGGCACGCCCCATGAACAGGAACTCGCTGCGGAACAGGCCCACGCCCACAGCGCCAGCCTTGAGTGCCGCCACCGTGTCCTCGGGTTGCTCGATGTTGGCCAGCAGCTCGATCTTCTGGCCGTCCAGGGTGACGGCCGGCGTGTGCTTCAGGCGCGAAAGACGCTCGCGTTCGACCTCACCCTGGCGTTGCTTGAAGCCATATTCGGCCAGCAGGATGGGGGAAGGATCGACCAGCACCACCCCTGCATCGCCGTCGATGATGACCCAGTCGTCCTGCTTGATCAGCTGGCTGGACGAGCGAGCGCCCACCACCGCAGGAATGTCCATGCTGCGCGCGACGATGGCGGTGTGGCTGGTCTTGCCACCAACGTCGGTGACGAAGCCGGCGAACACGCTCTGCTTGAACTGCAGCATGTCGGCGGGCGACAGGTCGTGCGCGATCAGCACCAAAGGCGCCTCGATGGCGCTGTCGTGGACCGGCCGGGCTTCCCCGCCCGGTGCCACGGGCGAGGCCACGCCGCGCATGAAGCGCAGCATGCGTTCGACCACCTGCTCCAGATCGGCCTTGCGCTCGCGCAGGTAGGGGTCTTCCATTTCGTCGAACTGGCGCGCGATCACCTCGAGCTGGGTGGTCAGCGCCCATTCGGCGTTGTAGTGGCGGTCCACAATCCAGTGCTTCACGCCGCTGGTGAGCTGCTCGTCTTGCAGCAGCATGAGGTGCACGTCGAGCAGGGCGGTGAGTTCAGGGTGCGCGTCGTTGGGGCCGAGCTCGTGCAGGCTTTGCTGCACCTTCACGATCTCCTCGGCCACCGCATTGCGCGCCTGGCGCAGGCGCTCGATCTCGCGCTCGACCTGGTCGGCCTGCACGAAATAGTGCGCCACGTCCACGCGGCTGGACGCCACGATCACGGCCCGCCCGATGGCAATGCCCCGGGAGACCGCCAGACCGTGGATGGAGATGGTCATTCGCCCTCGCCGAACTTGTCGTTGACCAAGGCGACGAGCGCGTCCATGGCCGCCTGCTCGTCCTTGCCATCGGTCTCGATTTCGACCACGCTGCCGATGCCAGCGGCCAGCATCATCACCCCCATGATGCTCTTGGCGTTGACCCGCCGCTCGCCGCGGGACATCCATACGTCGCAAGCGTAGCCGCCGGCAAGTTTGGTGAGTTTGGCCGAGGCACGCGCGTGCAGCCCGAGCTTATTGCTGATGGTCACGGTGGTCTTGATCATGGGTGGCTCTTCTGGCCTGGTTCTGGGGTGCGGTCACCGCCACCTGGATGACACCTTGCGTGGCGCCGATCATGGCGCGCGAGATCAGCGCATCCAGCGATTCATGGCGGTACGACACAGTGCGCAACAGCATGGGCAGGTTCACGCCGGTGATGAGTTTTGAATTGATGCCGTCGATGAGCTTCTGCGCCACGTTGCAGGGCGTGGCGCCGAACACGTCGGTCACGACCAGTGTCTGCGGCAGATGCATCTGTCGCATCAACGCGCGGGCTTGCGCGAGCGACTCCTCGGGCGGCACGTTGGGCTGCACATCCAGCGCCGACACCGCATCGGCGCTGTCGGGGAACACGTGCAGCACGCACTGGCGCAGTGCGGTAGCCAGCGGCGCGTGCGCCATGATGAGGATGCCGTTCATGGCCCCAGTTTAGCCCGCGCGGCGCAGGTGGGCACGCAGGAACACGGCGTAGGCAAGAACGCCACAGACGCCAAAGATGGTGATGGCACCCTGGTAGCGGGCGAGTTCACTGTCCATGAACAGGCCCAGGGCGTCGATCAGCAACCCGATGCCCCACTGCACCACGAACACGCCGCCAAAGATGACGAGGTTGTAGCCCGAGAGCGCGCGCCCTGCGGCCTCGGCCGGCAGCGCCAGGGCCACCGCAGGCTGGGACAGGGACACGAAAGTACAGCTGACGCAATACAGGGCCCAAAGCGGCCAGCCCGCACGCTCACCCAGCAGCACGATGGCACCCAGTATCAGAAAGCTCAGTGGAAGGCCCCAGGCGATCAACCGCTCGGGGCGCCAGCCCTGGCGCGCCAGGCGGGGGTTGAAGACCCCCCAGAGCCAGAAAGTGCAGAGCATGGCGAGGTTGATGCCAAACAGGCCGCCAGCCGCCTGCTCTGGCGTGTAGCCCGCGACCTTCACCATCCAAGGCCCGGCCCACAGCGTCTGCACGGCGATCATGCCGCCGTAGTTGACGAAGCCGATCGGTGCCATCTGGCGGAAATAAGGATGGCGCCAGACCATGCCATAGCCCGGCTCGGCGACCGGGGCGGTGTCCACCGGCTCGGGCCGCCGCCAGCGCGGCACCGTCCACACGATGCCCACCATCGACAGCAGAATCAGCCCGCCCAGCAGCCAGAACAGGCCGCGCCAGCCGGTCAGCGGCATGAGCCATTGCACCGGCAAGGTCGCCGCCACCATGCCGAACGAGCCAGTCATGAGCATCCAGGAATTGGCGCGCATCTGCGCCAGAGGCGTGAACCATCGGCGATAACCCGTGAGCGGCGCCATCAGGCAGGCGCTCACGCCCATGCCCGTGAGCACGCGCGCCGCCAGCAGCCAAGTAAAGCTGGTGGCCAGCGCGAACGCGATGCAGCCGGCGACCGCCACCCCCAGAAACCACAGAATCACCGTGCGTGGACCATGGCGGTCCAGCCAGTTGCCCAGCGGCAGTTGCGTGAGCGCAAAGCCGAAGAAATAGCCCCCAGCCAGCAGGCCAAGATCGCCTGCGTTAAGCGACATCTCGGCGCTCAGGGTGGGGGAAAGCGTGGCCGTGATGGCGCGCAGCAGTGCCGACAGGAAGTAAGCCAGCGCAAAGGTGAGGAAAACGATGACCGCCGTGCGCGGTGCGAGCACATCACTCATCGAGGGGCGCGGCGCCACCGTGCCGTCATGGCGCACGGGGCCGGGTCGAACAGTCGGGTTCATGGCAGCTTGAGTCCGTCAAAAAAGGCGGCGGTCACCTCGTCGCTCAGCACGGGGCCGTAAACAGCGGCCTGGTACACCTGTGAGCCGCGCGCGAAATGCACGGCGCGCACCTGCACCGGCCGGCCCTGGTGATCGTTGCCCTGGGCCGTCAGACCCAGGGCCTGTGTGGCACCGGGCACTTCCGCTTGCCAGCGGGTCGCGGGTTCGTCAGCACGCGCCGGGTCGACGCGCACCGCGCCCAGCGACGCACGTCGCCAGCCCGTCAGGGCAGCGGGCACACGGGAGGCATCGCCCAACTCGGCCCAGGCCACGGCGAAGGTCAGGCCGCCGGTGTCGCAGCTGTGCATGTGCAAATCGGTGGGCGCGCCGCCATCCAGCGGCACGGGCCGCGTGGCTGTCTCGGGTTTGCAGGGCATGAGCGCCTGCAGCGGCGTGCCCTCAGGGCGCAGCTCGCGCCAGTTGAAGGTGGGGTTGCAGGCACTCAGGATCAGCCCGGCGCACAGCGCGAGCCCCAGCGGGCGCAAGCGGCGGCGCGGCGCGGCGCCGGGGATGGGGACAGACATGGGGTTCCAGCCAGAGGGGCCACCGCCGGGACACCGCAGCGGGGGCGGGGTCGCGCACAATGGCAACATGAATGCTCTGGATGGTATCCGCATACTTGATCTCTCGCGCGTGCTGGCCGGCCCATGGTGCACCCAGACGCTGGCCGACCTGGGCGCCGATGTGGTGAAGGTGGAACGCCCTCCCGGCCAGGGCCATCCAGGCGGCGACGACACCCGGGGCTGGGGCCCGCCCTTCCTGCAAGGGCACGACGGCCAGGACACCGCCGAGGCGGCCTACTACCTGGGCGCGAACCGCAACAAGCGCTCCATCACCTGCGACATCGCCACCCCCGAGGGTCAGGCCTTGATCCGGGAACTGGCGGCCAAGGCCGACGTGTTCGTAGAAAACTACAAGGTCGGCGACATGGCCCGCTATGGTCTGGACCACGCCACGCTGCGAGCCATCAACCCCCGGCTCGTCTACTGCTCCATCACCGGCTTCGGCCAGACCGGCCCCTACAAAGGCCGCGCGGGCTACGACTTCGCCATCCAGGCCATGGGCGGCCTCATGAGCGTGACCGGCGAGCGCGACGCGCTGCCTGGCGGCGGTCCCCAGAAGGTGGGCGTGGCGGTGGCCGACCTGTTCACCGGCCTGTATGCGACCATCGCCATCCAGGCTGCACTGCGTCACGCGGAACGCACCGGCGAGGGCCAGCACATCGACATGGCGCTGCTCGACACCCAGGTGGCCATGCTCGCCAACCTCGGCGCCAACTACCTGGTGCGCGGCCGCGACGAAGGCAAGGTGCCAGGCCGGGCGGGCAATGCCCACGCCAACATCGTGCCCTACCAGGCGTTCGAGGTCGCGCCCGACGCGCAAGGCCAGGCGCAATACATCATTCTGGCCGTGGGCAACGACGGCCAGTTCGCCAAGTTCTGCACGGTGGCTGGGCGGCCCGAGCTCGCGACCGATCCGCGCTTCGCGCAGAACCAGAACCGCGTGCGCCACCGCGAGGTGCTGGTGCCGCTGCTGGAGGGCCTGCTCAAGACGAGAGGCAAGGCCGACTGGTTGAGCGCGCTGGAAGCCGCCAAGGTGCCTTGCGGTCCCATCAACAACCTGGCCGAAGTCTTTGCCGACGAGCATGTGCGCTCGCGCGACATGGTGCGCACCTGGTCGCACCCGCTGGCCGACCGGGTCGACCTGGTCGCCAGCCCGCTCAAGCTCAGTGTCACGCCAGTGCGCAACGACCTCCCGCCGCCGTTGCTGGGCCAGCACACGGCCGAGGTGTTGAGCGACTGGCTGGATTGCCCGCCGGAACGCCTGACCGAACTTCAACGCTGCGGCGCGATCTGACCGACGACGCCCCACCGACATACCGCCATGAGCGACATCGCCACACCCCTCCCCGCCGCTGCCGTTCAGGCCCTGCCCACACCCACCTCGCTGCGTGGCGCCGCGCAAGCCGCCGCCGCCCGCGGCGAGCCGCTGGTGGTCATGACCACGCTGACCGGCTGTCCCTACTGCGCCATCGTGCGCAACCACTACTTGCTGCCCATGCGGCGTGAGGGCAAGGTCCACGCGGTGCAGATTGACGTAATGGACCGCACCGGCAACCTGCAGGGCTTCGATGGCCAGATGACCACCCCGGCCGAACAGGCCCGCGCATGGAAAGCCCGATTCACGCCGACGGTGCTGTTCTTCGGCCCGGATGGTCAAGAGCTTGCCGAGCGCTTGGTGGGCATCGCGGTGCCCGACTTCTACGGTGAATACCTCGAAGCACGTCTGGTCGAGGCAAAGAAGAAGCTCAAGTAGTTCAGAGGAAAGGACGCAAGGAGGCGCTCACTTCAGCGCACCAAACACCTTCTTCAAGATGGCGCTGCCAGTGCCCACAGGGTCCTGACGGATCTTGCGCTCTTCCTCTCCGATGATGGTGTAGAGCCCATCGAGTGATTTGCCAGTGACGTAGCGCTGGATGTTGGCGTCCTCCGACTTGACCAACCCGATGCCTGCGGCCTTGCCAGCCACCTTGTTGTACTGGTTGGCCAGGCCCACCTTCTCAGTGGCCTGCGTCACGATCGGCAGGAACTTGTCGCCCAAAGGGGTGCGTGTTTTTTCAGCAAAGAACTGGGTCACGGAGTTGTCGCCGCCACCCAGGATGTTTTTGGCGTCCGTCACGCTCATGGCCTTCACCGCCCCCACCAGGACATCACGCCCCATGGGCACGGCGGCCTCGGCGGCTCGGTTCATGCTGGTAACCAATTCATCCACCCGTTTGCCCTGTCCGGTCATCTTGAGCAGCTTGGACGCATCCTCGAGAAAACCGGGCAAAGGAATCCGAACTTTTGGATTGCCCAGGAATCCATCCGTCTTGCCAAGCAAGGCGATTGCGGCCAGCGCGCCCTTTTCAAGAGCCACCTTGATGCCCTGGCTGGCATCGCCTTCGGTGAGATCACCCAGCGACAAGGCCCTGGCCTGCTGATGGGCGGCGAGAATCAGAAGACCGATCATCGCGGTGGTGGACTGGGTAAACTGGCGGCGCTGCATGGCGGTTCCTCCGGGAAACAAGCTGTTCAATGAAAGACGTGGGGCAATGTAGCCCCCAGGAAGTGAAAAGACAATGACCGATCTCAGCCCCCGCGGCCAGCGCCGCCGGCGCACCCTTCAGGCCGCCGCCGCGTTCGGCGCCCTTGGCGCCCTGGGCCTGACGGGTTGCGCGGGCCGTGACCCGGCGCCCGACTCCACCTTTGTGCTGCTTGATGGCAGCAAGGCCACCACCGCCGACCTCAAAGGCAAGGTCACGCTGGTGAATTTCTGGGCCACCACCTGCGTCACCTGCGTGAAGGAAATGCCTTCCATCATCGCCACTTACCAGAAGTACCAGGCGCAGGGCTTCGAGACCGTGGCCGTGGCCATGGAGTACGACCCACCGGCCTGGGTGCTCAACTTCTCGCAGTCCCGCCAGTTGCCCTTCAAGGTCGCACTGGACAACACCGGTGATATCGCCAAGCAGTGGGGCGACGTCAAACTCACACCCACCACCTACCTGGTGGACAAGCAGGGCCGCATCGTCAAGCGCTTCGTGGGGGAACCAGATTTTCCTGCGCTGCACAAGTTGATCGAAGAGTTGCTGGCCCAGCAGGCCTGACCACCCTGCCTGCATGCAGACAAAAAAAGCCGGGACATCCTCCCGGCTTTTTTGTGCACGCCGGCGAGTGCCCGCCGGCGCCGCGCTCAGTCCTTGCGGTATGCGTCGTGGCACGCCTTGCAGCTCTGTCCCACCGCACCAAAAGCGGTCTTGACCGCATCGAGGTTGCCCGTCTTGGCGGCAGCGTTCAACTTGGCGGTGTCCGCCTGCAGCCGATCGGCGCCTTCCTTGAACTTGGCCTGTTCGGTCCAGATCGCGGGCAACGCGCGCGTGTCGCCTTTGTCGGTGCCCGCCACAAAACCTTCCCAGGGCAGCTTGCTCATGGTCTCGACAATCGCTGCGCTCTCGGCGGCCGCCTTGGCATCGAACGGTGTGCGGCCGTTGGCCATGGCACCGATACGGCCGAAATGATTGGCCATCACGTTCAAGGCTGCTTTGCGGTACTTCACCGCGTCTTCGGGCTTCTGGAATTGTGCGAAGGCAGGTGCCGAAAGGGTGCCGAAAGCAAGGGCCAAGGCGAGTGGGACGGCTATTTTCATGAAGACTCCTGAGGAGGTTGTGGGGCAAGACAGCGTGGCTTTGGGGCCACACGCTCAGGAGTGTAGGGGTCCGGCCAAAGTTCCACAGGAACTGTTTTCCCGGATATCTTCTCCATTCCGTCATCGTCCAAAAAAGCCCACGTTCACCATGCACACCATCCGCGTCTGGGACCTGCCCACCCGTCTGTTCCATTGGCTGCTTGCGGCCAGCGTCATTGGTTTGATCGTCACCGGCAGCATCGGCGGCAACTGGATGAATTGGCACCTTCGCCTGGGCTACGCGGTGTTGACCCTGCTGCTGTTCCGCCTGGTCTGGGGCTTCATCGGTGGCCATTGGTCGCGCTTCACCAGCTTTCTCTATGCGCCTTCTTCGCTCGTGAACTACCTCAGAGGTCGGGCCCGGCCCGAGCACCGGGTCGGGCACAGCCCATTGGGCGCCTTGTCGGTCTTCGCCCTGCTCCTGATCCTCATGGCCCAGGTCGGCACCGGCCTCATGAGCGACGACGAGATCGCCTTCTTCGGCCCACTGGTGCGTTTTGTCTCGGGTGACACGGTGTCACTGGCCACGGGTTACCACAAGAATGTGGGCAAGTTCATCGTCCTCGCCCTCGTGGGTTTGCACCTGCTGGCCATTGCCTATTACAAGTGGGTGAAGAAGCAAGCCCTGGTTCGCCCCATGCTCGTGGGCGACAAGCAAGTGCCAGTGGTGGTGCCCAGCGCGCGCGACACGGCCTTTACACGCCTGCTGGCTCTGGTGCTGCTGGGCCTGTGCTCGGCGGCGGTGACCTGGCTGGTTCGCCTTGGCAACGCCTTCTGATGCGGCCCGCCAGGGCTGTCGTATAGTGGCAGCCACGCCACCGTCCGGGCTTCGCGCCCCTGCCCCTCCGCCATGACCGACACCGGAGCCGCCGTGATCTCGCTGAGACCGGCCCAGTTTCCCGACGACCTGCAGACTGTTCGCCAGCTCTTCCTGGAGTACCAAGCCGGGCTGGGCATCGACCTGTGCTTCCAGGGCTTCGACGCCGAACTCGCCGAGTTGCCTGGCGCCTACGCTTCCCCTGCAGGCACGCTGCTGCTGGCCTGCATCGACGGGGAGCCCGCAGGTTGCTGCGCCATGCGCCCGCTCTACAACACCGACCATCTCAACGCCTGCGAGATGAAGCGCCTGTTCGTGCGCCCGGCCTTTCGCGGCTTCGGCCTGGGCCGCCTGCTGGTGGAGCGTGTGCTGTCGGACGGCCAGCTGTCGGGATACACCACCATGCTGCTCGACACCCTGAGCGACATGGAAACGGCACGCGCGCTGTACCAGGAGATGGGTTTTGTCGAGGTGGCACCGTATTACCACAACCCCATTCCGGGCGCCCACTACCTCAAGGTCGATCTCTAGCCGGGCAAACGCCCACAAAAAAGCCGCCAGGTGGTGACACCGGCGGCTCTTTTCATGCGCGGCGAATCAAGCGCCAGCTTTGGCTTGAGCCAGCAGGGTGTCGGCGTCGCTCACCTCGAACTTGCCTGGACCTTCGACATTGAGTGACTGCACCACGCCGTCCTTGACCAGCATCGAGTAACGGTTGCTGCGCAGGCCCATCCCACGGCCGGTCAGGTCCAGGGTCAGGCCCGTGGCCTTGGCGAAATCGGCGCTGCCGTCGGCCAGCATGCGCACCTTGTCGCCGGTCTTCTGGTCGCGCGCCCAGGCGCCCATCACGAAGGCGTCGTTCACGCTCAGGCACCAGATCTCGTCCACGCCTGCGGCCTTGAAGTCGGCAGCGTGCTGGACAAAGCCTGGCACGTGCTTCGCAGAACACGTTGGCGTGAACGCGCCGGGCAGCGCGAACACAGCGATCGTCTTGCCGGCCGATGCCTTCTGCACATCCACCGGGTTCGGGCCGATGCTGCAGCCATTGCCTTCGACTTCGCTGTATTCCATCAGCGTGGCCGCCGGAATCTTGTCACCCACCTTGATCATGTCGTGCTCCTCGTTGTGTGGCCCGCAGGCCGTGGCTGGAAGGCCCGTTCATGCCGGGCCCGGAAAAAGAAAAAGCGACCGGATTGTCGGTCGCTTTTTCGATCTGCGCTGCGAGCAACGCAATTGGGGCTCAGACCAGCGCGGCCTTTTGCACCAGACGCGTGGCGACCCAGTTCTTGGTCTTGGACAGCGGACGGCTCTCGGTGATCTCGATCACGTCGCCCATCTTGTACTCGCTCTTTTCGTCATGAGCGTGGTACTTGCTGGACTTCGCCACGATCTTGTCATAGAGCTCGTGCTTCACACGGCGCTCCACCAACACCGTCACGGTCTTGGCACGCTTGTCGCTCACCACCTTGCCAACCAAGGTGCGCTTGAGGGATGTTTTAGCTTCCGTCATGGTCACTCCTTATTTGGCAGCGGCGTCAGCGCGCTGCTTCTCGGCCAGGATGGTCTTGGCGCGAGCGATCGCACGGCGGGTGTCACCCAGCGTGGCGTTGTTGTTGAGTTGTTGCGTGGCTTTTTGCATGCGCAGACCGAAGTGGGCCTTTTGCAGCGATTTCACTTCGGCTTCGAGGCCGGCCACATCCTTTTGGCGCAGTTCAGCAGTTTTCATCTTGTGTTCTCCTGAATCACTGACCCAACATGCGCGTCACGAACGTGGTGCGCAACGGAAGCTTGGCGGCAGCCAGCGTGAATGCCTCGCGAGCCAGCTGTTCAGGCACGCCCACGATTTCGTAGAGCACCTTGCCAGGCTGGATCTCGGCCACGTAGTACTCCACCGAACCCTTGCCGTTGCCCATGCGGACTTCGGCAGGCTTCTGGGAGATCGGCTTGTCCGGGAACACGCGAATCCAGATGCGGCCGCCACGCTTCACGTGACGGGAGATCGCACGGCGTGCGGCCTCGATCTGACGAGCCGTCAGACGACCACGGTCGGTCGACTTCAGGCCGAAGTCGCCGAACGCGACGGTGGCGCCACTGGTGGCGACGCCGGTATTGCGGCCTTTTTGTTCTTTACGGAACTTGCGGCGAGCAGGTTGCAACATGTTTATTCTCCTTTGCCGTCCGCAGCTGCAGATGCGGGCGCGGCGTCTTTGCGAACGCGCTTAACGGCGGGTTTGGTTTCGGTGCCGGTGGCTTCAGCAGGCTTGTCGCTGCCATCGGCCGGAGCGGCATTGGCGCCAGGGCGGCGAACTGCGGCGCGGGCAGGAGGACCTGCCGGACGCTCGCGGCGCGGACCACGCGGACGACGCTCTTCTTCCACACGCGGCTCGGCGGCCACAGGCGCATCGTTGCGACCCAGGGTGTCGCCCTTGTAGACCCAGACCTTGACACCGATGATGCCGTAGGTGGTCTTGGCTTCGGACGTGCCGTAGTCGATGTCGGCGCGCAAGGTGTGAAGCGGCACGCGACCTTCGCGGTACCACTCGCAACGGGCAATTTCGATGCCGTTGAGACGACCCGACGACATGATCTTGATGCCCTGTGCACCCAGGCGCATCGCGTTCTGCATCGCGCGCTTCATGGCGCGGCGGAACATGATGCGCTTCTCGAGCTGCTGCGTGATGCTGTCGGCGATCAGCTTGGCATCGATTTCGGGCTTGCGCACTTCTTCGATGTTGACCGCAACCGGCACGCCCAGCTTGGCGGCCAGCTCTTTCTTGAGCTTCTCGATGTCCTCACCCTTCTTGCCGATCACCACGCCCGGACGGGCCGAGTAAATGGTGATGCGGGCGTTCTTGGCGGGGCGCTCGATCACGACGCGCGATACGGCGGCGTTCTTCAGCTTGCCCTTGAGGTACTCGCGCACCTTGATGTCTTCAGCCAGCATGCCGGCGAAATCACGGTTGCTGGCGTACCAGCGGCTGGCCCAGTTGCGGGAAACTGCGAGGCGGAACCCGGTAGGGTTGATTTTCTGTCCCATATTCCTGTGACCTCTTCAGTTGCCAACCGTCACGTAGATGTGACACGTGGGTTTGCTGATGCGGTTGCCGCGGCCTTTGGCGCGGGCCGAGAAGCGCTTGAGCGTGGTGCCTTGCTCGACGTAGATGGTCTTGACCTTCAGTTCGTCGATGTCGGCGCCGTCGTTGTGTTCAGCGTTGGCGATGGCGGACTCAAGAGCCTTCTTGACGATGCCAGCGGCCTTCTTCTGCGTGAACGCCAGGATATTGAGGGCCTGGTCGACTTTTTTGCCACGAATCAGGTCGGCAACCAGTCGGCCTTTGTCGACCGAGAGGCGAACGCCTCGAACGATTGAACGGGTTTCCATGGTTAGTCCTTACTTCTTCGCTTTTTTGTCGGCCGGGTGGCCCTTGAACGTGCGCGTCAGCGAGAACTCGCCGAGCTTGTGTCCCACCATCTGATCGGTGATGTACACGGGCACGTGCTGCTTGCCGTTGTGCACGGCGATGGTCAGGCCGATGAAATCGGGCAGGATCATCGAGCGGCGCGACCAGGTCTTGACGGGCTTTTTGTCCTTGGTGGCTTGGGCTTTTTCAACCTTGGCCAACAGGTGGTGGTCGACAAACGGACCTTTTTTGAGTGAGCGAGTCATGTTGTCAACCCTTTACTTCTTGCGACGCGAGACGATCATCGACTGCGTGCGGCGGTTGTTGCGGGTGCGGTAACCCTTGGTCAGGTTGCCCCACGGATCCACCGGAGCGCGGCCTTCGCCGGTCTTGCCTTCACCACCACCGTGCGGGTGGTCGATCGGGTTCATCGCGGTACCGCGAACGGTCGGGCGAATGCCCATGTGGCGCTTCACACCAGCCTTGCCCAACTGGCGCAGGCTGTGTTCCTGGTTGGACACTTCGCCGATGGTGGCGCGGCAATCCACGTGAACCTTGCGCACTTCACCCGAGCGCATGCGCACCTGGGCGTAGATGCCTTCGCGGGCCAGCAGCACAGCCGAGGCACCGGCGGAGCGGGCGATTTGCGCGCCCTTGCCCACCTGCAACTCGATGCAGTGAATGGTCGAACCGACCGGGATGTTGCGGATCGGCAGGGTGTTGCCCACACGAATCGGCGACTCCGAGCCGGACAGCAGCGTCGCGCCCACTTCAACGCCACGCGGGGCGATGATGTAGCGGCGTTCGCCATCGGCGTAGCACAGCAGCGCGATGTGCGCCGTGCGGTTCGGGTCGTACTCGATGCGCTCGACCTTGGCCGGGATGCCGTCCTTGTTGCGACGGAAATCGACCACACGGTAGTGGTGCTTGTGACCACCGCCCTTGTGGCGGGTGGTGATGTGACCGTTGTTGTTGCGACCGGCCTTCTGGAACTGGGGTTCCAGCAGCGGAGCAAAACCTGCACCCTTGTGCAGCTGGTCACGCGTGACCTTCACCATGCCGCGACGGCCTGGTGAAGTCGGTTTCATCTTGATGACTGCCATGATTAAACGCCCTCTCCGCCGAAGTTCAGCTCTTGACCGGGCATCAGCGTCACATAGGCCTTGCGAACGTGGTCACGACGACCAACGGTCTTGCCAAAGCGCTTGGACTTGCCCTTCTGGTTGAGCACGGAAACGCCCTTGACCTGCACCTTGAACATGAGTTCAACGGCCGCCTTGATCTCGGGCTTGGAGGCATCGCGCAACACCTTGAACATCACGGCGTTGGTTTGTTCGGCAACCTGCGTGGCCTTCTCGGACACGATCGGTGCCACGAGGACCTGCATCAGGCGACCTTCGTCGTATTTCGTGACGCTCATGCGAACATCTCCTTGAGCTGGTCGATCGCCGCCTTGGTGACGATGACCTTCTTGTAATGCACCAGCGACAGCGGATCGGCGTAACGCGGCTCGACAACCAGCACGTTGGGCAGGTTGCGCGAAGCCAGGTACAGGTTCTCGTCGACTTCCTCGGCGATCACCAGAACCGATTGCAGGTTCATTGCTTTGAACTTGTCGGCCAGCTGCTTGGTCTTGGGCGAGTCCACTTTCATGGAGTCGACCACGGCCAGACGGCCTTCACGGACGAGCTGCGAGAAGATGGAGGCCATGCCGGCGCGGTACATCTTCTTGTTGAGCTTCTGGGTGAAGTTTTCGTCAGGGCTGTTCGGGAAGATGCGACCGCCTCCGCGCCACAGCGGGGAAGACGTCATACCGGCGCGTGCGCGACCGGTGCCCTTCTGCTTGAACGGCTTCTTGGTCGAGTGCTTGACCATTTGACGGTCTTTTTGTGCACGCGTACCTTGACGGGCGTTCGCCTGGTAGGCCACCACGAGCTGGTGGATCAGGGCTTCGTTGTAGTCGCGACCAAACACGGTCTCAGGCACGTCCACATTGGACGAGGCTTGACCCTGGTCGTTCAGGAGTTCAACTTGCATCAGTTTGCTCCCTTGCCGGATTTGGCCTTGATGGCGGGACGCACGGTCACGAAACCGCCGTTGGAGCCAGGAACGGCGCCGCGAATCATGAGCAGCTGACGGGTTTCGTCCACACGCACGATGTCGAGGTTCTGGATGGTTTTGGTCACATCGCCCATGTGCCCGGTCATCTTCTTGCCCGGGAACACGCGGCCCGGATCCTGGGCCATGGAGATGGAGCCCGGCACGTTGTGCGAACGGCTGTTGCCGTGCGACGCGCGCTGCGAGCTGAAATTGTGGCGCTTGATGGTGCCGGCAAAGCCTTTACCGATCGAGGTACCTTGCACGTCCACCTTCTGACCCACCGCGAAGATCGCGTTGGGGGCCACCACGGCACCTGGTTGGTACTGAGCAGCGACGTCGGAGGCGACGCGGAATTCCTGGATGATTTCACCCGCTTCAACACCGGCCTTGGCCAGGTGGCCCGCTTCGGGCTTGGTCACGCGGGAGGCACGGCGGGCACCAAAGGTGACCTGCAGCGCATCGTAGCCGTCATGGGCCAGGGTTTTGACCTGCGTCACTCGGTTGTTCGACACATCGACCACCGTGACAGGCACTGCGTCCCCGTCATCGGTGAACAGACGCATCATGCCCACCTTGCGACCCAACAACCCGAGGGAGTTGCTAAGACTCATTGTTTTCTCCGTTCCCGACTTCAATTGGCCGGGGCTGATGGTGCGGAACCGGGGCTCCGCGCTAAGGGCCGATGATTCAAGATCAAACGGCACCACGAAATCTCCGGCCAGAAGCCGGAAAGCCCGCCAGTATAACCGGCGGGCTTTTTCTCTGCAAGTGCCACCGAGCGATTGCCCGGCGACACTCAAGCAAGACGCATTACTGCAGCTTGATCTCGACGTCCACGCCAGCTGGCAGATCGAGCTTCATCAGGGCATCGACCGTCTTGTCGGTCGGGTCCACGATGTCCATCAGCCGCTGGTGGGTGCGGATTTCGAGCTGATCGCGGCTGGTCTTGTTGACGTGCGGCGAACGCAGGATGTCAAAGCGCTTCATGCGGGTCGGCAGAGGCACGGGGCCTTTGACGATCGCGCCGGTGCGCTTGGCGGTGTCAACGATCTCGGCGGCCGAGCTGTCGATCAGCTTGTAGTCGAAGGCCTTGAGACGGATGCGGATTTTTTGCTTGGTGGACATGCCCGCTCCTTACGCGATGATTTTGGCGACGACGCCGGCGCCGACGGTGCGACCGCCTTCGCGGATGGCGAAGCGCAGGCCTTCTTCCATGGCGATCGGGGCAATCAGCTTGACCGTGATCGACACGTTGTCACCGGGCATCACCATTTCCTTGCCTTCGGGCAGCTCGATCGAGCCGGTCACGTCGGTCGTGCGGAAATAGAACTGCGGACGGTAGTTGTTGAAGAACGGCGTGTGACGGCCACCTTCGTCCTTGGACAGCACGTACACCTCACCCGTGAAGTGCGTGTGCGGCTTGATCGAGCCGGGCTTGCACAGCACCTGGCCGCGCTGCACGTCTTCGCGCTTGGTGCCGCGCAGCAGGATACCGACGTTGTCGCCAGCCTGACCCTGGTCCAGCAGCTTGCGGAACATTTCCACGCCCGTGCAGGTCGTCTTCTGGGTGGTGGAGATGCCAACGATCTCGATTTCCTCACCCACCTTGACCACACCACGCTCGATACGGCCGGTCACCACCGTGCCACGACCCGAGATGGAGAACACGTCTTCCACCGGCATCAGGAAGGCACCGTCCACCGCGCGCTCGGGCGTGGGGATGTAGGTGTCCAGCGCTTCAGCCAGCTTCATGATGGCTTCTTCACCCAGCTTGCCCTTGTCGCCTTCCAGGGCGAGCTTGGCCGAGCCATGGATGATGGGGGTGGCGTCGCCAGGGAAGTCGTACTTGTCCAGCAGCTCGCGCACTTCCATCTCGACCAGCTCGAGCAGCTCGGCGTCGTCGACCATGTCGCACTTGTTCAGGAACACGATGATGTAAGGCACGCCCACCTGGCGGGCCAGCAGGATGTGCTCGCGGGTCTGGGGCATCGGGCCGTCAGCGGCCGAGCACACCAGAATGGCGCCGTCCATCTGGGCGGCACCGGTGATCATGTTCTTGACATAGTCAGCGTGACCGGGGCAGTCCACGTGGGCGTAGTGGCGGTTGGCCGTCTCGTATTCCACGTGAGCGGTGTTGATCGTGATGCCGCGCGCCTTCTCTTCCGGAGCCGCATCGATCTGGTCGTAGGCCTTGGCCGCGCCGCCAAACTTGGCCGCCAGCACCGTCGTGATCGCCGCCGTCAGCGTCGTCTTGCCATGGTCCACGTGACCAATCGTGCCCACGTTCACGTGCGGCTTGGTCCGCTCAAATTTCTCTTTTGCCATTTTTCA
>Ga0247738_10000418_pt1 | contig 16697 bp, 14 predicted proteins | sample UWRJL013104B2_FD_180936 | JGI IMG/M metagenome (GOLD analysis project Ga0247738, IMG submission 180936) | Plant litter microbial communities from Arlington Agricultural Research Station in Wisconsin, United States - UWRJ-L013-104B-2 | ecosystem: Environmental > Terrestrial > Plant litter >...
TGCCTGGTAAACCAACATCTGGTAACCGTTGATTACATGGGCTCCTTTTTCAAGACCTTTTTTCATGAAAAGAGTCTCTTCAGGGTTGTAAACAAGGTCATATAAATGGTGCTCAGGAGTCAGAGCTTCATAGTTGATGCCAGGACACTGGTCAATGTTGGGGTAAGTGCCTACAGGAGAGCAATTAATGATGAGATGGTATTCTTTGATCAAGTCTTTTGCTTCTTCATAAGAGATGGAAGTTTCCGAGCTTTTCCGGGAAACGATCTTGTAGTCAATCCCAAGGTCTTCAAGAGCCACAACCACGGCTTTTGCCGCTCCGCCGAAACCAAGTACCAGGGCCTTAAACCCGCTATTTAAACCCGGAATAAATTCTTCCAGGGATTTACGGAATCCGAAGTAATCAGAATTATATCCTGCCAACTGTCCATCTTCCTGAATTTTGATCACATTTACAGCCCCGATGCGGGCCGCAGAAGGGTCAATAAAATCCAGGAAAGGAATGACGTTTTGTTTATGAGGAATGGTAACGTTCAGCCCTTTAAGGTCAGGAGAGTTTTGAATTAAAGGAAGAAGTTCGTTGAAATCTTCCATCTCAAAAAGCTCATACGCATGGGTCGAAGACAGCCCTGTCCGTTCAAATTTTTCACTGAAATATTTCTTCGAGAAGGAATGCGTCAGAGGAAACCCGATCAGTCCGAACTTTTTCATTAATTATCCTGCGATGTCTTTTTTATCAATAAATTTGTACTTGATGATACCCCAGATCATCGGGGCAACAGAGATGAATACGATAGTGAGCACCACTTTCTCAAAATTAGCTTTGATAAACTCATTATTGCCCAGGAAATAACCCAGTAAAGTGATGCTGCTGACCCATATAACGGCTCCGATAAAACAGTAAGTAATATACCTGACGTACTTCATACTGCCGGCTCCGGCTACAAAAGGGGCGATTGTACGGATAATCGGCATAAAGCGGGCAAGGATAACCGCTTTACCTCCATGTTTTTCGTAAAATTGCTCTGTTTGGGTGATGTATTCTCTTTTGAGGAAAAGAATCTTATCCTTTGACTTGATGAGTTCACTGAACTTATGGCCCACAAAATAATTGACATTATCACCGAGTAATGCGGCAAGAATCAGCAGTGGGATGATGATGGCAACATCGAGCTTTCCGGTGGTTGAGGCCAGGAGACCGGTAGCAAACAACAATGAATCACCAGGAAGAAAAGGCATTACAATAAGGCCTGTTTCCACAAAAATGATCAAAAATAAAATAGCATACGTAAGCTTATCGTATTCGCTCAAAAAGCCCTGAAGTGTAGTCAAAGGATCTTTGAGGAAATCCAGAAGAAACTGAATAAATTCCATAATATTAGTTTTAGTCGTCTTGTCTGATTCTTTCGTCCTGGTAGTATTTACCCAATTTGTATTTTTGCTTCACATCATCTGAAAGGAAGGTGGCAAAAGTGTCTCCTCTCAAGCCAAGGCGGATGGTTTCAAGAGGAATGATTTCGTTGGGAGCAATGTTGCCCAGGTTGACGTTAGTACCGACTAACTTGACAAAATATACCTGCTGTGATTTTTGAGGGGCTTCCCAGATGATTTTTTCTGCAGGGATGGCATGGATAATTTCATCCACAAGGCCCTGGCGGACTTCTCCGCTGCTTCTGTACAAACCGATGTTTCCGCCTTCACGGGCTTCGCCGATCACTTTCCAGGCACCGGCATCCAATTCAGCCTGCATCATCTGGATCCATTTGTAAGGAGCAAATATTTTTTCAGCGTCTTTGGAACCTACCTCCGACAACACTTTGCCGCGGCTGGCCAGACGTTTGATATAATCGCATTTTTCGTCGTGTGGAAGGGTGATGGAGCCGTCAGAAACTTCTGCATGTTCCAGCTTGAATTCGTCGAGCACACGGATATAGTCTTCAAACTGATTTCTGACTACAAATGCTTCAAACAGGGTCCCACCGAAATATACCGGAATCCCGGCTGATTGATAAACTTCTATTTTAGCTTTTAAGTCGGGAGTGACAAAAGAGGTCGCCCAACCTAATTTTACTATGTCTATATATTGTGCGGAGGTGCTGAGGACATCCTCGGTCTCCCGGATGCTTAATCCTTTGTCCATAACCATTGTTAAGCCGGCATCACGAGGTTGTACCGTCCGCTCTGGAACCTGTAAAAGAGAGTAATTCATTATGAGTGATTAATTTTTCTAAAAATTACTCTGTAAAAGTAGTTCTTTTTTGCCAATAATTTGATTACCGCCAATCTTTTTGTGCTTATTTCAGGAATCCGTGCAATGAAATGTTGTTATAATTATTCGCTGTTACCGGTCCGTTTTTGAAGCATAAAGTGTACTTTTTAGTGCCCTCCACCACTAAAAACGGCCCTTTCTCCACTGGCTTTGACGGATTTGATGAATAGCATCGCCGTGGCTGCAAAACACAGCAATACTCCTGCCGTACGGATGGCATTTAAGGGATTACTGTCCAGGAATGTTTTATAAATATAGCCGAAACTGAGATTCTGGATCAGCATCGGTACGACGATCATCATATTGACAATGCCCATGTACACACCATAGCGGGTTTTGGGGATCGAAGCCGCCACCAGGATATAAGGAACGCCCATCATGCTCGCCCAGGCTATGCCGAAGCCTACCATCGGTATAAAAAGCAGGTATTTGTTTGTAATGCCCGGCAGGATCAGTAATGCGATACCGGCCATCAGCAGGCAAATGAAATGGACCCATTTGGCACTGTATTTCTGAGCCAGCCAGACCAGCCCGAAGGCAGAAAGGAAGGTGACGATGTTGTACCAGCCGTTTAAAAGTCCTGTCCATCCGACAGCCTCTTCATACATGTGCTTTTCCTGTTCATTCAGGTTATTCAGATTGGCTTCAATACCCCAGACGGATTTAGCAACACCATGAGAGATAAATTGCCAGTAACAAAACATGGCATACCATTGGAATAAATAAACCAGGGCCAGTTTTTTAAGGAGAGTCGGCATTTCCCTGATGGCCGAAAATATTTCAATAAAGGGCTCAAAGATGCCTTTTCCTTTTCTTTTGGCCATCTCTTCCAGTTCTTCTTCAGAGGGAGGAATTTCGGGTGTGGTTTTGACAGACCAGAGTACCGAACCAATGGAAGCGATACATCCTACAAAGAAAGAACCGAACGCCCAGTAGGGGATGCCGGCAGGTGATTTCCCTGTGATGATGATCTGGAAAAAATACAGGGATAAATTGGCCAGGGTAATGCCCAGTCCGGTGAAAAAGCTTTGGGCGAGGAAACCTGTAGGTTGTTGTTCTTCCGGAAGTTTATCGGCAATAAAAGCCCTGTATGGCTCCATGGCGGTGTTATTGGCCGCGTCAAGAATCCACAGTAAACTGGCGGCCATCCACAAAGTGCTGCTGAATGGCATACTGAAGAGGCATAAGCTGCAGAATATGGCCCCGACAAGGAAATATGGCTTTCTTCTGCCCCATCTGGGACTCCAGGTTTTGTCGCTGATCGCTCCGATAACCGGCTGAATCAGCAATCCGGTCATGGGGCCTGCGAGATTAAGTATGGGAAGGTCTTCGGGGTTGGCATTTAAAAAAGTATAAATTGGATTCATGGCTGTTTGTTGCAATCCAAAGCTATATTGAATACCAAAGAAACCAAAGTTCATGTTAATAATTTGCCAGAAACTTAGTTTGGGTTTAAATTGAATGATCATTTGGGTATAGGCTTGAGTAATTTTTGAACAAATCAATAGAAAAAAAAGTATTTTTTGGATAATACGCTGTTTTTTTATTACTATATTTTTTTAAATTTCCGGCATAATGAACCGGATGTGAATAGTTGAAATGAGGAAAAGTGCCCTGAAGTTTTTAATAGTCTTGTTTTCCACATCATTTTATATGGTTTCGGGGCAGAAATACATTCCCGTCGGCGAGGTCAGGATTACGGGAAATAACCGGACACACGGCCGGATCATCTCCAGGGAACTGACTTTTAAAACCGGTGACACGCTGGCCGTTGACGAGGTCGGTAAAACACTGGAACGCAGCCGGCAGAATATTTTCAATACCAATCTTTTCATCTGGGCCAAGGTAACAGGAGACATCACCAGCGATACTTTAAAAGTAGAAATTGAGGTCAAGGAAAGATGGTATTTTATGGTCTTGCCCCTTGTTTTTCTGGCAGACCGGAACATTAACGAGTGGTGGTACGACCGCAACCATGACCTGAGGCGGATTACTTACGGAGGCATCATCAAGCATTTTAACCTTTCAGGAAATAATGACCAGCTCAGGCTTAAAGCCTACGGTGGTTTTGTACCTTATTTTGAGCTGAGTTATATCAAACCCTATATTGACAAACGCCAGCGGATGGGCATCAGCGGAGGGCTGTTTTTTTCAACTCAACGGACAATGGCCTTCAGAACCTGGAACGACAAGCTTGACTTTCATCCCACAGAAGCCCGGAGCCGCCGCCGTGCGGGCGGATTTGCCGAATACCGGCTGAGGAATTCCCTTTATCATTTCCATTCTCTTTATGTGGGGTTTTCCCATGCTAAAATCGCCGATACAATAGCGGCTTTAAATCCGAATTATTTCGGAGAAAGACAAACCACACAGAGGATTCTCACGCTGAGTTATGACTACCGTTTTGACAACCGTGACAACCGCCAATATCCTTTAAAGGGGCGTTACTTTTTCGGACAGCTGGCTAATTATCAGATTTATACAGACAAGCACTCAAGCCAGACCAGCCTGGTTACGGGAATAGGGGAGTACTTTAAAATAAGAGGTAAATTATACGGAGATGTGATGTTCAGGGCCAAAGTGTCGGCTCCGCAGCGGCAATTTTATCCTGTCACCAGCGGGCTCGGTTTCAATAATAACCTGGTCAGAGGGTACGAATTGTATGTGATCGACGGGCAGAACTACACATTATTTAAAACCAATTTGAAATATCAATTATTAAAACATACTTTTGACCTGCGAAAACTAATCAGAATCAAGCAGTTTAATAACCTGCCGGTGGCTGTTTATCCGAACGCTTACTACGACATGGGTTATGTCAGGAACTATCACCCTGAGTTAAGCAATACAAAATTAGGCAATAAGTGGCTGAAAGGCGGAGGACTTGGCCTGGATATTGTGACCTGGTATGATACGACGATCAAATTCAACTATTCGGTCAACCAGATGAAAGAAAAAAGATTTTATTTTGGAATTTACAGAGATTTATAAACTAAATAACCTTTAATAATAGCCCAACATTATGAAATTTCAATATATCCTTATAGTTTTACTGTTTGTTTTTGCATGTTCTAACCCAAAAAGTGAACAAGAAGTGGAAAGCCCGGCCTCACCGCCTAAAACAGTAAATAAAAATTCAACAACCAATGCATTGCTGAAAAAAATCATGGGTAACGGCGAAGGCCTGCTCAGGGGAGTCAATTTCGGTGATGACATCAGTGCGGTCAAGAAAAATGAAAAACTTGAGCTATTTGAGCAGGAGTCCACACACGTTGGCTACACATTTGATACTCCGGATCTGGAGACCGTTGATATACTTTATGGAAAAGACCCCAAAGGAAAGCTGAATTCGATTCAGCTTGATATTTATATGAATTCTGATGAATCAAATGAAGAGCTTTACAAAGCTTTCAGCGATTATTTCAGCCTGAAGTTCGGTAAAATGACAGAAGTAGGAGGCAATGCCACCTGGAATCTGACACCCAAAGGAATTTTAACTATTAAAAAAGTTAAGACCAACCTGGACCGCGGACTTGAAGTGAAATTTATGCAGGATTCACCACAAGCTCTTTAAGCAGCTCTACCCAGTTTTCAGAATCATTGAGACTTTCTACGAGTTGCCATTGCTGACCGCCGTGCTCCTCAAATATTTCTTTGTACTCAACACCCACTTCAATGGTGGTTTCGAGACAATCGGAAATAAACGCAGGAGAGAAAGCCAGTACTTTTTTAACGCCTTTTTCGCCAAGTTCCTTGATCAGGACGTCAGTATATGGCTGGATCCACGGATCTTTGCCCAGACGTGACTGGAAACTGGTCGTGTAGGTGCCTTCTTTCAAACCAAGGGCTTTGACCAGCAAACGGGTAGTTTCAAAACACTGGGCACGATAACAGAATTGATTATGCGGGGTGATTTTATCACAGCAGGAGCCAAGCTTACAGACATTGCCCTGATCATCGCCCTTTAAAATCTGACGGGCGGGTAATCCGTGATAACTGAATACAAAATGGTCAAATTCGGATTCAGCCATGTGTTTACGGGCATTGGCCGCAAAACCTTCAATAAATCTCGGGTGATTATAGAAATAATTGGCAAACCTGATTTCCGGAATCACCTGCCATTGTCCTGTAATACGCATCACTTCTTCATAAACCGATCCGGTAGAAGCCGAGGCATATTGAGGGAAAAGAGGGATAACTACCAGGTTTTTAATGCCGGATTTGCGAAATTCTTCCAGTTTTGAGGCGATGGACGGACTCTGGTACCTCATGGCCAGTTTTACGACGTAGTCGTGTCCGAGCAGGTCCTGCAGTTGTCTTTCATTAGCCAATCCATAAATTTTAAGCGGGGAACCTTCAGGTGTCCAAAGTTCACGATAGATTTTAGCTGATTTCGGAGCCCTGAACGGGGCAATGATGAGATTGATCAGCATCCATCTTGAAAGGTAAGGAATGTCGATGACCCTTCCGTCCATTAAAAACTCTCTGAGATATTTTCTGACATCCGGCACAGACGGGCTGTCCGGAGTACCTAAATTAACAATTAAAACACCTGTCTTAAAATCTGAATTCACGTATAAAAAGTATAAATGTTGACCTTACAACGTTAGTAATGTTTATTTTCGATGGGTTGTGTGAATAATTTCCGCAAAGAAACAAAAGGAAATGCGAATTTCACAATCTGTAGCGTCAAGCCTTCAGCAAATAGCCCTGAGAATCCGGTATTTCTCTGTCCTTTTCAGATAGTATAACCCTGAAAATGGTCATTAGGTTTTAAATTACACCGTAAAATAAATTTACGGGCTATTTTGCGAATTTTCGCAAAACATTTTTTATATTTGATCTTTACATTTCATTAATCCATCATGAATAACATGGAAGCTCAAATCAATCAAAAGTCTTCTGAAGATTCCGGCAGCCAGCACATCAGTATCAAAGATTGTCTGAGACTTATCGGAATTAAGGAACTTACAGCAAATATTTACGCCGTTCCTTCTAAAAGGAAAGAAAAAGAAGTAAAACTGGAAGGGGCTTATTAATAAGCCCTTACCAGTTTACCTTCCATAAAATTCACAAATGCTTTATTCACCACTTTATTACCACCTTTGGTAGGATAGTCCCCGGTAAAGTACCAGTCACCAAGATTTTTAGGGCATGCCTTGTGCAGGTTATCAACTGTCTGATAGATAACTGCGACCTCTGCTTTAATGCCTTCAGGTTTGATAATTTCAGCGATTTTTGTAGAAATGTCTTCGTCGGTAAACGGCTCGAACAATTGTTTTACAAAGTTCTGTTCCTGGGCGTTTTTGGTCTGGAGATTAGCCACTGCCTGAGCATAGACTTCTTCTTTCAGATACTCCATGCCTCTTTCTTTCAATAAGGCCAGCATAGCCCTGAAAGCCACAAATTCCCTGACTTTTGACATGTCGATGCCGTAACAATCCGGGAACCTGATCTGAGGAGCAGATGAAACAATAACAATTTTCTTTGGTCCGAGTTTATCCAGCAATTTCAGGATACTTTTTTCAAGGGTAGTTCCTCTTACGATAGAGTCATCGATGACCACGATCGTATCAACACCCTTTCTGATCACGCCATGTGTCATTTCATACACATGTGAGACCATTTCGCTGCGGTCGTCGTCATTGGTGATGAAAGTACGCAGCTTGACGTCTTTAGAGATGATTTTCTCAAAACGGGGTTTGAAATCCAGGATTTTATCAAGCTCCTCGTCTGTAAGATTGGATTTCTTGATTTTGTTTTTCCTCCAGTCGGCCAGATGGTTTTCTATGCCTTCCACCATGCCGTAAAACGCGGCTTCGGCGGTATTGGGAATGTAGGAGAAAACGGTATTTTCAAGGTCGTAGTCAATTTCCTTCAGGATCTGAGGAATGAGCAGACGGCCTAATTCTTTTCTTTCTTTGTAGATTTCGCTGTCGGAGCCTCTCGAGAAGTAGATCCTCTCAAAACTACAGGCTTTTCTTTCGACAGCCGGTAAGATATTAAACTCGCCGAATTCGCCGTGCTTATCAATAATGATGGCATTTCCGGGAGAAATTTCCTTTACGTCGTCATATTTGGCACCAAAAGCGGCTTTGATCGCTGGTCTTTCAGAGGCTACCACCACCACTTCGTCATTGGCCCAGTAATAGGCGGGACGGATTCCGGCAGGGTCTCTTACGACGAAAGCGGTACCATAACCCGTAATACCGGCCATAGCGTAACCACCGTCAAAGTCTCTGCATGATCTGTGCAGCACCCTCTGGATATCCATGTTGTCTTCGATGATGTCAGACAAGGCCGGATTTTCATAAATACCTTTAAAACGCTCAAAAACCCTCTGGTTCTCTTCATCAAGGAAGTGCCCGATTTTTTCCATGACCGTGATCGTATCTCCCTGATCTTTAGGGTGCTGTCCGAGTTTTACCAGTTTCTGGAAAAGCTCATCGGCATTCGTCATGTTGAAATTACCGGCACAAACAAGATTCCGGCTTCTCCAGTTGCTTTGCCGGAGCATCGGATGGCAGTTCTCAATCTCATTTCTACCATGTGTCCCATAGCGAAGATGACCCAACCAGACTTCTCCCGAAAACGCCACGTTCTTCTGTAACCAGTCGGCATCTTTGAGTTTTTCAGGCGAGTCCTTCAGAACTTCACGGTATTTTTCATTGATTTTCTTGAAAATGTCAACCACAGGGCGGTTTTCGACGGACCGGTATCGGCTAATGTAACGGCTGCCCGGGGGCACCTCGATTTTGACATTAGCGACCCCCGCACCATCCTGGCCACGATTGGATTGCTTTTCCATGAGAACATACAATCGGTTGATTGCATAAAGTGGGGTGCCATACTTCTCGATATAATAATCAAGTGGCTTTCTGAGGCGAATGAGGGCAATGCCGCATTCATGTTTTATAGCGTCGCTCATAATAAAAAAACGAAGTACAAAAAGAATTTATTTACGTACTAACAGTTTTTAAAGTACAAAGTTCCTAAGAATATCAGCGTGGTGCAAGACTAATTTGAAATAATTATTTAATTACCCTAAAATCATGTTATTGTTAAATTAAGTCAGATAAAATCAACAAGTAAAAAAGGAGGTTTTTGAACCGCTTGGTAACCTGATTTGAAAAGGTTTCAGGAATGAAAATTTCAGTCTGCCAGGTTAATGATATAAGCAAAAGAAGTTTTATCTATCTCCAGGACTTTGTTCCCTGCTTTGATTTCCGAGGCGTGAATCCAGCCGTCGCATCTTGAGTTGTCTTTGTAAGTCTTAAGAGTAAGTTCTTTGAGCTTAACACCGTCAGATTCCAGGGTAAAAATGCTGTTGTTTCCGAGTTCGTTTGCCTGGATGATAAGGTCATAAGTGTTAAAAATCCCGTTATCATATCTCAGATCGGTCACTTCCGCTTTAACCCCTGTTTTTCTCAGGTAAGTAATCCTGAGGTTGTCGCGGGTATAGTTTTGGCTGGAGTCGCCGCTGTTGATTTTAAATGAGATCGAGGGAGGAGGGTTCTGGCATGCCATTCCTGAATCTTCACATGCCGTAAAGAGACAGGTCAATGCCCATAAAATCAATAGCTTTTTCATTATCTGTGATTTTAACCCAAATATAATAGCTCAGCCTCAGCCTGCTACCGGAAAGTTATTTAAAGGTAAATTATTTTAAGGGCAGCTCAGTTTTCCTCTGTCAGGGTAGCTCCTTTAAGGAGTTCAATGGCCGTTTCGCAACTGGGTAGAGTCGTTTCTTCCCGGTTGGTGGTCTGAGGAAATATAAAGAACTTATTTTTCAGAGCCTGGTAAAAAGCCTTTTTATAATTATCCTCTACATTGGGCATAAAGAAGTTTTGTTCGATATAAGCGTAAAGCTCCATGTCTTCTTTGCTCAGGTTTCTTTTTTTTATGAGCCACTTATTGACCTTGGACGATATTTCCGGGAAACCCACACAGGCAGTACTGTCTTCAATGGTCGCTTTAAAGATTTCAATAAGCCTCGGCATATTTTTTATTGACGAAGCCTGAACCGGCGATAACAGCCCCTCAGAAATCGCCTTTTTTACCTGATCCGTTAAAAAACCGGATTCCTGGCTTTTTTTTGTGCCATAGTTTGTCCCATAAACGGTGAGGGAATAATTGGGAGAATGAAACACGTATTCATTATACTGACTTCTTACGAGCTGGTTAAATATAGTAGAGGTAAAAGTCAGATCCGCGTTATTGATGCCGAGATCATCCTCACCCGGCCAGGGGTGTGCGTTCAGATACTCTCTGACTTTGGCCCTGTATTTTACTTCCACAGAGTCGATTTCGGCCTGGATGTTGACAAACCTCCTGCTCATGAATTTCGGCATAGTTACCTTGTTGGTATCGAGAGGAACGTCTAAGGAATCTCTCTTTATGGCCACACTGATGATCTTGTTTTTCTTATAGGTAACCACTTTATAATAGTTTTCCTCCACTCTTTCGGAATTATAATAGGCACTGTCAAGGTCGGCTTTATAATGGGTATACAGGGCTTGTATAGTTTCTTCTATGTCGTTATGTTGCCTGGAATCCAGGATTTGCTGATAAGTTTCCCATTCGGGTTTGTCTTTCAGTTTGTGAAATATTTCTTTCTGTTCCAGTGCAGGGATTTCCACCCCTTTGCGGGCCAGTCTGAACAGATAAGGTTTTGAGCCTTCGAAGTCGTTTAACAGTACCTTACAGGCAAACGCATTAAAAAGGTCTCTCGCAAACGGACTTTTAACGGAAGCAAAGGCCTCTTTGTAAAAGTCTGAGGCCTGACGGAAATCTTCACGGGTGATGGCCAGTTCGGCCTGATTGACTTTCGGATAGTAGGTTTTGACAAAGCTGGACTGACCCGCAACCAAAAGGCAGCTGCCTGAGAGGGCAATTATCAGGATAAGTTTGTTCATTGGGTTGAGAGTATTTACCGGATCCCCGGAAGGATTTGCTTAAAGATAATGCGGTAAAGGAATATGGAGGGTGGTTTTCAGAGCATTAACATTTTTTTAACGCTTTGAAAAAAAGAAGGAGGCCGCAAGCGGCCTCCTTCTTAAGTGGGTTGTATTCTATCAATCCAGGATCTGTACTTCAATAGACGAGTCAGAGAAAACCTTGTGCGTAGCCTTGATAAAATCCGAATCGTTGGCTTTGTAGATGTTCGGCACAAACTTCTGAGGGTTTCTGTCGATCAGCGGGAACCAGGTACTTTGCACCTGGATCTGTATCCTGTGTCCTTTTTTGAAGGTATGGAACACATCCTGCAAGGCAAAATTCACATTCGTTTTCTGATTCGGCACAAAAGCTTTCGGTTCTTCAAAACTGTTTCTGAAACGGCCTCTCATCGCCTCACTTCTTACCATCTGGTGGTAATTGCTCAGAATGATGCTTTTATTAGGCATATAAGGGTGATTGGGTTCATCACCGGGATACACATCAATCAGCTTAACCACCCAGTCGGCATCACTGCCGGTCGTACTTACTTTCAGTTTGGCCATGATTTCACCGGCCAGGGTCACATCTTCAGTCAGGATATCGGTCTGGAATACCAGTACATCCGGTCTTCTCGCTGCAAAACGCTGATCTTCTGACATATAGCTGAAAGGTGTGAAAGCAATCGTTGTCGTGTTGTCTTCTGTGTAAGGTACCGGTTTTAAAGGATCGCTGACAAAAGCCGTAAAGCCAGGCTTAACCGGTGCCGTTTTAGATAGTTTTCCTGAGTTGTCGAGGTAGAAGCTTACTTTTCTGGCTTCTTTTGCAGGCCATTTGTCAAATTCTTTCCATGATTTTTTTCCGGTATCAAACAGGTAAGCCTCAGGCAGCCCCGTAGTGCCGTCTCCCGCTCCTTTCAGAAAATGGGTGAAGAATTTCATCTCGATGTTCTTCTGGTAGAAAGTAGCCACGCTGTCTCCGAAATAAATGTTGCTGTGCAGGGTGTGGCCTGTTTCTCTTGACCATCTTCCGTGGCCGAACGGCCCCATTACCAGTGTATTGTAACCTTTCGAAGCATTGTTTTTCTCGATGGTTTTATAGATCGTCAGCGGTCCGTAAAGGTCTTCCGCATCAAACCAGCCACCTACGGTCATGACCGCATGATTTACATTTTTCAGATGTGGAATGATGCTTCTTTTTTTCCAGAACTCATCATAGTTCGGATGGTCAATGGTCTCTTGCCAGTAAAAATTATCTTTATATTCCACATTCTTAAGCGAGCCAAGGTCAAGGTGGTATTGATAGCCGTCTTTTGTTTTAGGTTTCAGCATTTGCTCGTTATACCAGGCCTGGGTGGTAGGCTCTGTGGTTTGTTTTCCAAATACCGGGAATGTGAACAGATAGGCCTGGATAAAAGCACCGTTATGGTGAAAATCATCAAAAAAGAAGTCTCCGATGGGAGCCTGTGGCGACGAAGCTTTCAAAGCCGGGTGGGCGTCAACCAAACCTGCTGCAGTGTAAAATCCCGGATAAGAAATACCCCATTGTCCGATTTTACCGGTGTTGAAAGGAACGTTTTTAACGAGCCAGTCGATGGTGTCGTAGGTGTCTGAGCTTTCATCAGGAATAATTCCTTTGCCGTTGCCCGGATTGTTCGGGGTCATGTTGGTCCATTTGCCTTCCGACATCCAGCGGCCTCTTACATCCTGGTACACAAAAATATATTTATCCCTCATCAGGTGCGGGGAAGGCCCCAGGCTGGTCGGGAAGGCGTTCTCACCGTAAGGTGCTACGCTGTAGCAGGTTCTCTGCATCATCATAGGGTACTTCTGAGTTTCGGAAGCGTCTTTGGGTACATACACATGGGTATAAAGCAATACACCGTCCTGCATAGGTATTTTGTACACGAACTTGTTGTAGTTTTCCGCCACCCAGTTTTTTTCCTGGGCGAAGGTTTGAAGCTGAATTAAGAGTAAAAAGAGTAATAGTCGTTTCATCCTGTTTAGTTTGGTTAATGATTTTCAAAAGTATTTAAAAAAATGAAGAATCTGTGAGATTTTTAAGAAGATATTCCGGGGTGTGATAACTGACCAGGTTATTTTAAAGTGACGCTGTTGATCGCTTCCCAAATCAGCTCACTTTCATAGCCTTTTCCCATAAGATACCGGGCAGTCTTCTGATGTTTGACAGGTACACTTCTTTCGGTTCTGAGGTCGTTCAGTTTTTTTGAGGCCAGTTCCTGCAGCGTTTCCCAGTAATCTTCATCAGTGATTTCCTGCATGGCTACTTTTATGCAATAGGGACTGAGCTTCCTGGCCTTCAGTTCGAAAAGGATTTTTCTCCGGCCCCATTTTTTTACCCTGAATTTTCCCCCCGCAAAAGCTTTGGCAAACCGCTCTTCATTCAGGAAATTCTCTTCGATCAGCTTTGAGATGATTTCCTCACTTTCGTCGCCCCGGACGTGCCATTCCGAGAGCCTTTCACGGACCTCCTGGTGTGTGCGTTCCTGGTAGGCACAATAGCTGCAAGCCTTGAGAAATATCTTGTTGTCCATAGTTTTGCCTTAAGCGAGGCCAAATTTACTTAAGTTTTAGACAAATTCCCGTTCTGCCTGGATCAATATTGTACAGATGTGAAACTGCAAAAAATCAAATAATCATCATTTATCCTTCTGCCATATCCGGATCCGGTTAGCAAATAATTTCGATTTTCAGCTTTTATTTTCATCTCCGGGATTATCGCCGGAACTTTGCCGGATCAATTTCTATATTAAAAAGACCAGGTATTTATGTCAAAAAACCAGAAAGGAGTATTACTGATTGCCATTGGGGCCATCTGTTTTTCAGCCAAAGCCATTTTTATCAAATTAGCTTATAAACAATTCGATGTAGATGACCTGACGCTCCTCACCCTCAGGTTTGGAATGGCCCTCCCGGTTTTTATCCTGATTACTTTCTGGAATTATTCAAAAGGGAAAATGAAGGCCATTGAGAAAAGGGATATCGGCTGGATCGCTTTTCTGGCCATGCTGGGTTATTACCTGGCCAGCTGGCTTGATTTTAAAGGACTACAGTACATTTCGGCAGGTATTGAACGTATCATTTTGTTTATTTACCCTTCTTTTGTGGTTATTTTTTCAAGGATATTTTTGAAAAAAACGATCAGCAGAACAGCAGTCATTGCATTGGCCATTACATATTTCGGTATCGTCATCATCGGGCTTGATCCGCATCTGCTGGAGGCCAAAAATCTGTTGAAAGGTGCCGTCTTTATTCTTATCAGTGCTCTGACCTATTCGGTTTATCTGACTTTCGGCAGTGAGATGATCAATAAATATGGTTCTGTCAATTTCAATTGCATTGCCATGATCTTTTCCTCTGCTTATGTATTGATTCATTATGCGGTATTTTCAGAGGTGGACTTGCTGAACCTGCCCACGGGGGTATACATCTATGGGTTTCTGCTGGCTATGGTAAGTACGATAATTCCCACGTTCCTGGTTATGGAAGGTATCCGCATCCTGGGAGCCGGGCAAGGGGCTGTAGTGTCAAGTATAGGGCCTGTGTCAACCATTGTGATGGGGTATTATTTCTTGGGAGAAGCATTGAGTTTCCAGGAAATGGCGGGTTCGGCCCTGGTTCTTGGCGGGATCCTGCTGATCGGAAAGAAAAAGTAAACGGTGCTGTCCGGGAAAGATTCTCAGTTATCAACCGGCCTGATGATATCCTGGCTCATTTGTTTTTTCTTCCAGTGCTCTGATTTATTACCATAGAGAAAAAGTGCCCCTAGTTTGTATTTGAAGCGGATATGCCCCTCGTAGTCTATACCCAGAAACCTGTGGGGCGTTGCAGGGTTTTCCTCAAGCACTTCATTGACAGCCTCTGTAAAAGCAAGTGGTCCGGTAGTACTGTGTACATCATGAGGGAAGCGGTGCTTGGTGATATTGTCCAGGACTTTCTCAAGTGTTTTTTTTAGGAAAGGATGGTTTTTGTCAAAAATCAGGGCCCACTGGCAGTAAAGGCCGGGGTTGGCTTCATGGCTTATTACCGCGGTGTCGTCGTCCTGAAGGAAGAGATCAAATGCTGTTTTTACATAACTGTCTATATCCAGGTAAATACCTCCTTTTTTATAGAGAACAGCATACCTGAAAAAATCAGCCTTGGCCGCACCGATGGTCAGGCTCCTGTAGGCACGGAGGTATTCAGCAGGAAATTCGCTTTCAAAGAAATCCAGGATTCTTTTGTCGTCGTAAAACTCGTAGTTCCATCCGGGATTTTTCTTTCTCATCCGCCGGATGTAAAATCGTGTGATCCATGGCAGCTCTGAAGTTTTAAAAGTCTGAAAGATGTTCCTGGGAATACTCATTTGTGGTAATTGGCAATTTGCTGCAAATAACCGTAAATTTTAAAATGAAAGCAAGGAAAGCCGGAAAGGATTGCCTTCCCGCATCCTTCAAGATGTTGAAATAGAAACGTTTCGGTTCAAATAACTTTTCATTAACAAAACACTGCACAACCTTCGGTCGTTATTATACATCTAAGAGTTAAATTTTAAACTTTGAGAAAATGAAAAAGTTAATGGTGTTAGTGACATTGATCGTAGCTTCGCTGACTGTTAAGGCTCAGTACAACGATGATTATGATTACCAGGAATATAACGATGACCGATATTATTACGATGATGAGTTTGACTGGCACTGGGACATCAGGGTAAGGATATCCAACGGCATTGACAACGGATTGATTACCTACAATGAATCTCAAAGGTTATATGCCGAACTTGAGCGTATCGAACGTAAAGAGTATGCTTACCAGGAAGACGGTTATTTTACCGACTGGGAACAACAGGACGTTTGGGATGACGTGGTTTATCTGAACAGGAGAGTAGGTGTGGAGCTGTATGACAGAGACCGTGTGTTTTACGGATTCGACAGGGTGGGTGTGAGCCGCAGGGGCTTCAGCATCTGGTTCTACAGCGGAGGTTATAACTTCAACAGGTTTGACATGCTTGGCTTCGGAAGCATCAGATATGGTTACAGACCAAGACCTAATTTTACCAGAAGGAGCATCTATGTACACAGACATCCTGTTTACAGAGACAGAGCAAGAGATCATTTCTATGCAGGTAGCTCAAGAGGAAGAAACAACTTCAGCCGCAGCTATGGTAACAATGACAGGGCAAGAAATAACAACGGCAATCCGAGGGGATATGAAAGAGGCGGGTACAATAACAGCAACCGTAACTCCGGCAGGGTAGAAAGCAGGGGTAACAGGCCGGGATATGAAGGAAATAATTCCAACCGTAACTCAGGAAACGGCTCTTATGGCAGCAGAGGCAGTGCCCCGGACAGAAGCGATAGCCCGAGAATCAATTCCAACCGTACTGATGGAGGGTCTTATGGAAGCAGAAACAGTGCTCCAGAGAGAATTGAAACCCCGAGAAGTGAAGGAAACGGAAATTCAGGAGGTTCATATGGCAGCAGAGACAACGCTCC
>Ga0247738_10000419_pt1 | contig 16658 bp, 11 predicted proteins | sample UWRJL013104B2_FD_180936 | JGI IMG/M metagenome (GOLD analysis project Ga0247738, IMG submission 180936) | Plant litter microbial communities from Arlington Agricultural Research Station in Wisconsin, United States - UWRJ-L013-104B-2 | ecosystem: Environmental > Terrestrial > Plant litter >...
GGAACTCGCCGCCGAAACGCTCCGCACCGATCTTCGTCAGCGCCGCCGTCAGCGTCGTCTTGCCGTGGTCCACGTGACCAATCGTGCCCACGTTCACGTGGGGCTTGGTGCGCTCGAACTTGCCCTTTGCCATGGTCTATACCTCTGCATTCCGAATCAGTGATGTGTATGCGTGGCGCACCGGGAGCGGCGCGCCACGAAGCCGGGAATCAACCCTTCTTGATGACGGTGTCGGCGATGTTGGCCGGCGCCTCTTCGTAGTGGTCGAACTCCATGGTGAAGGTGGCACGACCCTGCGACATCGACCGCAGCGAGGTCGCGTAGCCGAACATCTCGCCCAGCGGGATCATCGCGTTGATGATCTTGCCCGACAGGCTGTCGTCCTGCCCCTGCAGCACGCCGCGGCGACGGCTCACGTCGCCCATGACGTCGCCCAGGTAATCCTCGGGGCTGACGATCTCGACCTTCATGATCGGCTCGAGCAGCGCCGGCCTGGCCTTCGCGAAGCCCTGCTTGAACGCCATCGAGGCGGCCAGCTTGAACGCCATTTCCGAGGAGTCGACGTCGTGGTAGGAGCCGAACACCAGCTTGGCCTTGACGCCCACCACCGGGAAGCCTGCCAGCGGACCGCTGGTGATGGTTTCGCGCATGCCCTTCTCGACCGACGGGATGAACTCCTTCGGGATCACGCCACCGGTGATCTCGTTGAGGAACAGGAAGTCGTCCTTGATGTCGGCCGCGTGCTTCTCGCGGTCCTCGGCGGTCAGCGGCGACATCTCGATCACCACGTGACCGTACTGGCCCTTGCCGCCCGACTGCTTGGCGTGCTTGTAGTCGGACTTGACGTCGGTAGCGCGGATGGTCTCGCGGTAGGCGACCTGCGGCTTGCCGACGTTGGCCTCGACGTTGAACTCGCGCTTCATGCGGTCGACGATGATGTCCAGGTGCAGCTCGCCCATGCCGGAGATGATCGTCTGGCCGGATTCCTCGTCGGTCTTCACGCGGAACGACGGATCTTCCTGCGCCAGGCGACCCAGCGCCAGGCCCATCTTCTCCTGGTCGGACTTGGTCTTGGGCTCGACAGCCATCGAGATCACGGGCTCCGGGAACACCATGCGCTCGAGGATGATCGGCGCGTCTTGCGCACACAGGGTGTCGCCCGTGGTGACGTCCTTCAGGCCCACGGCGGCGGCGATGTCGCCGGCCAGCACTTCCTTGATCTCTTCGCGGTTGTTGGAGTGCATCTGCAGCACGCGGCCGATGCGTTCCTTCTTGCCCTTGACCGAGTTCAACACCTGGTCGCCGGCATTGAGCGTGCCGGAGTAGACGCGGAAGAAGGTCAGCGAACCCACGAACGGGTCGGTCATGATCTTGAACGCAAGCGCAGAGAACGGAGCCTTGTCGCTCGACTCGCGGCTCAGCTCCTTGGTCTCGTCATCGACATCCACGCCCTTGATCGCCGGCACGTCGACCGGCGAAGGCAGCAGTTGCACCACGCCATCGAGCATGGCCTGGACGCCCTTGTTCTTGAACGCGGTGCCGCAGAACATCGGCACGATCTCGGTCTTCAGCGTGCGCTCGCGCAGGCCGCGGACGATCTCTTCCTCGGACAGCTCACCGCCCTCGAGGTACTTGTCCATGAGCTCTTCGCTGGCTTCAGCCGCGGACTCGACCATGAAGGCACGCGCCTCCTCGGCCTGCGCCTGCAGCTCGGCCGGGATCTCGCGGTACTCGAAATTCAGGCCTTGCGAGGCGGTATCCCAATGGATCGCCTTCATCTTGATCAGGTCGACGACGCCCTCGAAGCCGTCCTCGGCGCCGATCGGCACCTGCATCGGCACAGGCGAGGCGCCCAGGCGCGCCTTGAGCTGGTCGCGCACCTTGAGGAAGTTGGCACCGGTGCGGTCCATCTTGTTGACGAACGCGATGCGCGGCACGTGGTACTTGTTGGCCTGGCGCCACACCGTCTCGGACTGGGGCTGCACGCCACCGACCGCGCACAGCACGAACACCGCGCCGTCGAGCACGCGCAAGCTGCGCTCGACCTCGATGGTGAAGTCGACGTGCCCGGGGGTGTCGATGATGTTGAAGCGGTGCTCCGGCAGGGACTTGTCCATGCCCTTCCAGAACGCCGTCGTGGCCGCCGACTGGATCGTGATGCCGCGCTCCTGCTCCTGCTCCATCCAGTCCATCGTCGCGGCGCCGTCGTGCACCTCGCCGATCTTGTGGCTCTTGCCGGTGTAGAACAGGATGCGCTCCGACGTCGTGGTCTTGCCGGCGTCGATGTGCGCCATGATGCCGAAGTTGCGGTAGCGTTCGATGGGGGTCGTGCGGGCCACGGGATTGCCTCAGATTCAGTGCGGTGGGAAGTCCGCGCACCGGGGCGGGGACCGTCGCGAGGGACTCTCGCTTCTTCAATGGCCGAATGCCGCCTGGCGGCGGCATCGGACATCGCACGCGGCGTTGCGCCGCTGAAGTGGCGCCTGGGGCGCCGCGGGGGCCGAAGGCCGGCCCCACGTGGTGTGACTTACCAGCGGTAGTGCGCGAACGCCTTGTTCGCATCCGCCATGCGGTGCGTTTCTTCGCGCTTCTTGATCGCGCCACCGCGGCTCTCGGAAGCATCGATCAGCTCGGCAGCGAGCTTGCGCGGCATGGTGTTTTCACCACGCTTGCGCGCCGACTCGATCAGCCAGCGCATCGCCAGCGCCATGCGGCGCGACTGACGCACTTCGACCGGCACCTGGTAGGTGGCGCCGCCGACGCGGCGAGACTTCACCTCGACCGCCGGGGACACGTTGCCGAGGGCCTTCTCGACGACTTCGACGGCATTGCCGTTCTTCTCGCTGATCACGTCCATGGCGCCGTACACGATCTTCTCGGCGACCGACTTCTTGCCGCTCTGCATGACCATGTTGATGAAACGGGCGATCGTCTCGCTCCCGTGCTTGGGATCGGGCAGGACGGAACGCTGGGGAGTATTACCTTTACGCGACATGATTCAGTTTCCTCAGGCCTTCGGGCGCTTGGCGCCGTACTTGGAACGCGCCTGCTTGCGCTTGGCGACGCCGGCGGCATCGAGCGAGCCGCGCACGGTGTGGTAACGCACGCCCGGCAGGTCCTTGACGCGACCGCCGCGGATCAGCACCACGCTGTGCTCCTGCAGGTTGTGGCCTTCGCCGCCGATGTACGAAATGACTTCGTACCCGTTGGTCAGGCGCACCTTGGCGACCTTGCGCAGGGCCGAGTTCGGCTTCTTCGGGGTCGTGGTGTAGACGCGGGTGCACACGCCACGGCGCTGCGGGCAGTTGGCCAGCGCGGGCGAGTTGCTCTTGTAGATTTCAGGGCTGCGCGGCTTGCGCACCAGCTGATTGATCGTTGCCATCGGTCAGTGGTTTCTTGGGTTTCGGGGCGGATGCCCTCGTGAAAACGACGGCAGGCGGGTAGACCCAGCCTGCCGAGACGAAAAAGTATAGCCCGCGCTGACGGAGACCGTCAACGCAAGCCATGCTTCCGGTCCCGTCACCGCGGTCACCCGCTGCCGGACCAAATGCTGCTTCCGCCCTTCCTGGGCCGAAAACGAGGCGCTCCCTGCGCCTCATTTCGAGATCTGGGCCCCCTGTCGGGGGCCGGGTACCGCAACTCAGCTCGCGCTGGACTCCTGGTCGGCCACATCGGCCGCCGGGGCGTCCTCGATCATCACCGTGGACGGATCGGCCGCCGCCGCAACCGGCGCCGGCGTGCCCGCAAGCGCATCGAGTTCGGAGTCGGTCAGCCCCGAGGCCTTGTTGCGGCGACGGGTGTGGTAGGCCAGGCCGGTGCCCGCCGGGATCAGGCGGCCGACGATGACGTTCTCCTTGAGGCCGCGCAGGCCGTCGCGGGTGCCGCGGACGGCAGCCTCGGTCAGCACGCGGGTGGTCTCCTGGAAGGACGCCGCCGACAGGAACGACTCGGTCGCCAGCGAGGCCTTGGTGATGCCCAGCAGCACCGGGTCGACGCGGACCGGCAGCTCGTTCCTTGCGGCGAGCTTCTGGTTCTCCTCGATGACGCGCTGGCGCTCGGCCTGCTCGCCAGCCAGGTAACGGCTGTCGCCCGGGTCGGTGATCTCGACCTTGCGCAGCATCTGGCGAACGATCACCTCGATGTGCTTGTCGTTGATCTTCACGCCCTGCAGGCGATAGACGTCCTGGATTTCCTTGGTCAGGTACACGGCCAGCGGCTCCACGCCCAGCAGGCGCAGGATGTCCTGCGGCGTCGGCTCGCCGTCCACCACGGTCTCGCCCTTCTCGACGTGCTCGCCTTCGAACACGATGATCTGGCGGTACTTGGGGATCAGCTCTTCGTGATCGTCACCGTCGGGCGACTTGATGATCAGGCGCTGCTTGCCCTTGGTGTCCTTGCCGAAGCTCACCACGCCGGACTTCTCGGCGAGGATCGCCGGGTCCTTCGGCTTGCGGGCCTCGAACAGGTCGGCAACGCGCGGCAGGCCGCCGGTGATGTCGCGGGTCTTGGAAGCCTCCTGCGGGATCTTGGCGACCACGTCGCCCACGCCCACCGGTGCGCCATCCTGCAGGTTCACGATCGAGCGCGGCGGCAGCATGTACTGCGCCGGCAGGTCGGTACCCGGGATGTTGAGGTCGTTGCCGTCCTTGTCGATGATCCGCACGATCGGGCGCAGGTCCTTGCCCTGCGAACCACGACGCTTGGGATCGGAAATCTCGCGCGAGGCAAGGCCGGTCAGTTCGTCGGTCTTCTCGACCACGGTGACGCCGTCGATGAAGTCCACGAAGCGGATCGAACCGGCCACTTCCGAGACGATCGGGTGGTTATGCGGATCCCAGTTGGCGACGGTCTGGCCAGCCTTGATCTCGGCGGCGTCCTTGACCGTGATCGTGGCGCCGTAGGGCAGCTTATAGCGCTCGCGCTCGCGGCCGTGGCCGTCGAGCACGGACAGCTCGCCCGAACGCGAGACGACCGTCAGGTTGCCGCTGGCGTGCTGCACGGTCTTGAGATTGTTGAACTTGATCGAGCCGGTGGTCTTGACCGTCACGTTGTCGATGGCAGCCGCACGCGAGGCTGCACCACCGATGTGGAACGTCCGCATGGTCAGCTGGGTGCCGGGCTCGCCGATCGACTGCGCGGCCACCACGCCCACGGCCTCGCCGAGGTTGACGATATGGCCACGGCCCAGGTCGCGGCCGTAGCAGTGCGCGCAGACGCCGAAGCTGCTTTCGCAGGTGATCGTCGAGCGCACCTTGATCGACTGCACGCTGGCGTCTTCGAGCTTCTGCACCCAGGCTTCGTCGAGCAGGGTGTTGCGGGTGACGATCGGATCCTCGTCGTTGCCCGGCAGGAACACGTCCTCGGCCACGACGCGACCCAGCACGCGGTCGCGCAGCGGCTCGACCACGTCGCCGCCTTCCACGATCGGGGTCATCATCAGGCCATTGACCGTGCCGCAATCGGGCTCGGTGATGACCACGTCCTGCGCCACGTCGACCAGGCGACGGGTCAGGTAACCGGAGTTGGCGGTCTTCAGCGCGGTATCCGCCAGGCCCTTACGGGCACCGTGGGTCGAGATGAAGTACTGCTGGACGTTCAGGCCTTCGCGGAAGTTCGAGGTGATCGGGGTCTCGATGATCGAGCCGTCGGGCTTGGCCATCAGGCCACGCATGCCGGCCAGCTGCCGGATCTGCGCCTGCGAACCACGCGCGCCGGAGTCGGCCATGATGTAGATCGAGTTCATCGACTTCTGGTCGATGGTCTCGCCCTTGGCGTTGAGCACCTTCTCGGTACCGATGGTGTCCATCATCGCCTTGGCCACGCGCTCGTTGGTGCGCGACCAGATGTCGACCACCTTGTTGTAGCGCTCGCCCGCGGTCACCAGGCCGGACTGGTACTGCTGCTGGATCTCCAGCACTTCGGCCTCGGCCTCGGCCAGGATGCCCTTCTTCTCGTCCGGGATGGTCATGTCGTCGATGCCGATCGACACGCCCGCGCGGGTGGCGAAGCCGAAGCCGGTGTACATCAGCTTGTCGGCGAACACCACCGTGTCCTTCAGGCCCAGCTGGCGGTAGCAGCTGTTGATCAGGCGCGAGATGTTCTTCTTGGTCAGCTCGGTGTTGGCCAGCGCGAACGGCAGGCCCTCGGGCAGGATCTCAGCCAGCAGCGCGCGCCCGACCGTGGTCTCGACGATCGAGGTCTTCTTCTCGCGGTTGCCGTCCTCGTCGATCACCGTCTCGGTGATGCGCACCTTCACCTTGGCGTGCAGGCCGGCGACCTTGTTGTCGTAGGCACGACGCGCTTCGGCGACGTTGGCGAACGCCATGCCCTCGCCCGGGGTGTTCTCCAGTGCCCGGGTCATGTAGTACAGGCCGAGCACCACGTCCTGCGACGGCACGATGATCGGCTCGCCGTTCGCCGGCGAGAGGATGTTGTTGGTCGACATCATCAGCGCACGCGCTTCCAGCTGGGCTTCCAGCGAAAGCGGCACGTGGACCGCCATCTGGTCACCGTCGAAGTCGGCGTTGAACGCGGTGCAGACCAGCGGGTGCAGCTGGATCGCCTTGCCCTCGATCAGCACCGGCTCGAACGCCTGGATGCCGAGGCGATGCAGGGTCGGGGCGCGGTTGAGCAGCACCGGGTGCTCGCGGATCACCTCTTCGAGGATGTCCCACACCTCGGCCTCTTCGCGCTCGACCAGCTTCTTGGCGGCCTTGATCGTCGTGGCCAGGCCACGGCGCTGCAGCTTGGCGAAGATGAAGGGCTTGAACAGTTCCAGCGCCATCTTCTTCGGCAGGCCGCACTCGTGCAGGCGCAGCGTCGGGCCGACCACGATGACCGAACGGCCCGAGTAGTCGACGCGCTTGCCGAGCAGGTTCTGGCGGAAGCGACCCTGCTTGCCCTTGATCATGTCGGCGAGCGACTTGAGCGGGCGCTTGTTGGTGCCGGTGATGGCGCGGCCGCGGCGGCCGTTGTCCATCAGCGCGTCCACCGACTCCTGCAGCATGCGCTTTTCATTGCGCACGATGATGTCGGGCGCGTTGAGCTCGAGCAGGCGGCGCAGGCGGTTGTTGCGGTTGATGACGCGGCGGTACAGGTCGTTGAGGTCGGAGGTCGCGAAGCGGCCACCGTCCAGCGGCACCAGCGGACGCAGGTCCGGCGGCAGCACCGGCAGCACGGTCATGACCATCCACTCGGGACGGTTGCCCGACTCGAGGAAGGCCTCGACCAGCTTGATGCGCTTGGTGAGGCGCTTGAGCTTGGTCTCCGAGCCGGTCGCAGCGATGTCTTCCTTCAGCTTGACCGTCTCGGCCTGCAGGTCGATCGTGCGCAGCAGGTCGAACACGGCTTCGGCACCCATGGCGGCGTCGAAGTCGTCGCCGTGCTCCTGGCGCATCTGCATGAACTGCTCTTCGTTGAGCAGCTGGCCGCGCTCGAGCGGGGTCAGGCCCGGCTCGGTGACGACGAACGCTTCGAAGTACAGGATGCGCTCGATGTCGCGCAGGGTCATGTCCAGCATCAGGCCGATGCGCGAAGGCAGCGACTTGAGGAACCAGATGTGCGCGACCGGCGAGGCCAGGTCGATGTGGCCCATGCGCTCGCGGCGCACCTTGGCCAGAGTGACTTCAGTGCCGCACTTCTCGCAGACCACGCCGCGGTGCTTCATGCGCTTGTACTTGCCGCACAGGCACTCGTAGTCCTTCACCGGTCCGAAGATCGCGGCGCAGAACAGTCCGTCGCGTTCGGGCTTGAAGGTGCGGTAGTTGATGGTCTCGGGCTTCTTCACTTCGCCGTAGGACCACGAACGGATCAGGTCGGGGGAAGCGAGCGCGATCTTGATCGCGTCGAAGTCCGGCGTCGGACGGTGCTGGTTGAACAGGTTCAGAAGGTCTTTCATGTGTTTCTCCGGGATCTGGAATCGAGGACGGGGCTGCGGTGTCTGCCGTGGGCGGGCGCGTCATGCGCGCCCTGCCACCGGGCTGCGTCCTCAGTTCTCTTCCAGTTCCATGTTGATCGCGAGCGAGCGGATTTCCTTGACCAGGACGTTGAAGGACTCCGGCATGCCGGCGACCATCTCGTACTCGCCGTCGACGATGTTCTTGTACATCTGGTTGCGGCCCTGCACGTCGTCGGACTTCACCGTCAGCATTTCCTGCATGGTGTAGGCCGCGCCGTAGGCTTCCAGCGCCCACATTTCCATTTCACCGAAGCGCTGGCCGCCGAACTGCGCCTTGCCGCCCAGCGGCTGCTGGGTGACGAGCGAGTACGGGCCGGTGGAGCGCGCATGCATCTTGTCGTCGACCAGATGGTTGAGCTTGAGCATGTGCATGTAGCCCACGGTCACCTTGCGCTCGAACGCCTCGCCGGTGCGGCCGTCGAACAGCTGCGCCTGGCCACCGGTCGGCAGGTCGGCGAGCTCGAGCATGCGCTTGATCTCCGCCTCGGACGCACCATCGAACACCGGCGTCGCCATCGGCACGCCGTCGACCAGGTTCCTGGCCAGCGTGATCAGCTCGTCGTCGCTGAACTGCTTGAGGTCGACGCGTTGGGCGAACATTTCCTTGTCGTGGTTGTAGATCTCGTCGAGGAACTTGCGCAGGTCGGCCACCTTGGCCTGCGCCTGCAGCATCGCGTCGATCTTGCGACCCAGACCCTTCGCCGCCCAGCCCAGATGCGTTTCCAGGATCTGGCCGATGTTCATACGCGACGGCACGCCCAGCGGGTTGAGCACGATGTCGACGGTCTCGCCGTTGGCCATGTGCGGCATGTCCTCGACCGGAACGATCGTGGACACGACGCCCTTGTTGCCGTGACGGCCCGCCATCTTGTCGCCCGGCTGGATGCGGCGCTTCACGGCCAGATAGACCTTGACCATCTTCAGCACGCCCGGCGCCAGGTCGTCGCCCTGCATGATCTTGCCGCGCTTGTCGGCAAAACGCTTCTCGAACTCCTTCTCGTGCGCCTCGATCTGCTTCTGCGCGCGCTCGATCGCGTCGGACGCTTCATCGTCCTTCATCCGCAGCTGGAACCAGTCGGACTTCTTCAGCCCGTCCAGCACCAGCGAGGTGACGGTGTCGCCCTTCTTCAGGCCCGGGCCACCGTTGGCGGTGCGGCCCAGCAACTGCGAACGCAGGCGGTCGTAGATCGCCGCCTCGAGAATGCGGAACTGGTCGTCGAAGTCCTTCTTGACGCGCTTGACCTCGGATTCCTCGATCTGGCGCGCACGCTTGTCCTTCTCGATGCCGTCGCGGGTGAAGACCTGCACGTCGATGACGGTGCCGTCCATGCCCGGCGGCACGCGCAGCGAGCTGTCCTTCACGTCCGACGCCTTCTCGCCGAAGATCGCACGCAGCAGCTTCTCTTCCGGGGTCAGCTGGCTCTCGCCCTTGGGCGTGACCTTGCCGACGAGGATGTCGCCGGCGCGCACTTCCGCACCGATGTACACCACGCCCGACTCGTCGAGGCGGTTCAGCGCCTGCTCGGAGACGTTCGGGATGTCGGCCGAGATCTCCTCCGGCCCGAGCTTGGTGTCGCGGGCGACCGCGGTCAGCTCCTCGATGTGGATCGTGGTGTAGCGGTCTTCCTGGACCACGCGCTCCGACAGCAGGATCGAGTCCTCGAAGTTGTAGCCGTTCCAGGGCATGAACGCGACCAGCATGTTCTGGCCCAGGGCCAGCTCGCCGATGTCGGTCGAGGGACCGTCGGCCAGCACGTCGCCGCGCGCGACCACGTCGCCCACGTTCACCAGCGGGGTCTGGTTGATGCAGGTGTTCTGGTTGGAACGCGTGTACTTGATCAGGTTGTAGATGTCGACGCCGGCATCGGTCTCGCCGAAGATCTCGTCATCGAACGCCTTGACCACGATGCGGCCGGCGTCGATCTGCTCGATCACGCCGCCACGGCGCGCGTTGACCGTCACGCCCGAGTCGCGCGCCACGGCGCGCTCGATGCCGGTGCCCACCAGCGGCTTCTGCGCACGCAGCGTCGGCACGGCCTGGCGCTGCATGTTGGCGCCCATCAGTGCGCGGTTGGCGTCGTCGTGCTCCAGGAACGGCACCAGCGCGGCCGCGACCGACACGGTCTGCATCGGCGAGACGTCCATGTAGTGGATCTCGGCCGGCGGCTTGAGCAGGTTCTCGCCCTGGAAACGGCAGGACACGAACTGCGCGTCGAGGTTGCCCTTGGCATCCTGCGGCGAGTCGGCCTGCGCGATGACGAACTCGTTCTCCTCGATCGCCGACAGGTACTCGATCTCGTCGGTGACGCGACCCTCCACCACCTTGCGGTAGGGGGTTTCGAGGAAGCCGTAGTTGTTGGTGCGGGCGAACACCGCCAGCGAGTTGATCAGGCCGATGTTCGGGCCTTCCGGCGTCTCGATGGTGCAGACGCGGCCGTAGTGGGTCGGGTGCACGTCGCGCACTTCGAAGCCGGCGCGCTCGCGGGTCAGACCGCCCGGGCCAAGCGCGGACACGCGGCGCTTGTGGGTGACTTCCGAGAGCGGGTTGTTCTGGTCCATGAACTGCGACAGCTGCGAGGAGCCGAAGAACTCCTTCACCGCAGCGGCGACCGGCTTGGCGTTGATCAGCTCCTGCGGGGTCAGGCCATCGTTCTCGGCCATGGTCAGGCGCTCGCGCACGGCGCGCTCGACGCGGACCAGGCCCACGCGGAACACGTTTTCGGCCATCTCGCCGACCGAACGCACGCGACGGTTGCCCAGGTGGTCGATGTCGTCGACCACGCCGCGGCCGTTGCGGATCTCGGTCAGCACCTTGATCACGTCCAGGATGTCGGACGTGTCGCCGCAGGCCTCGCGCAGGCGCGCGGACTCTTCGTCCTTGCGCTCGGCGAAATACTTGGCGTCGTACAGCACCGCAGAGCCGGTGACCTCACGACGGCCCAGGCGGCGATTGAACTTCATCCGGCCCACGCCCGACAGGTCGTAGCGCTCGAAGGCGAAGAACAGGTTGTGGAACAGGTTCTGCGCGGCGTCCTTGGTCGGCGGCTCGCCGGGACGCATCATGCGGTAGATCTCGACCAGCGCGTCGAGCTGGGTCTTGGTGGCGTCCACGCGCAGCGTGTTCGACAGGTAGGCGCCGCGGTCCAGATCGTTGGTCCAGATCGTGCCGACGACCTCGATGCCCGCCTTGCGGAAGGCCGCCAGCATGTCGTCGTTGATCTCGTCGTTGGCCGAGGCGATCAGCTCGCCGGTCGACGCATCGACCACGTCGTGCGAGAGCACGCGGCCGACCACGTACTCGTCGGGCACGGCCAAGGCGGCGACGCCGGCGGCCTCGAGCTGCTTGACGTGGCGCGCGGTGACGCGCTTGCCGGCTTCGACGATCACCTTGTCGCCGTCGGCCAGGTCGAAGTTCAGCGTCTCGCCGCGCAGGCGCTCGGGCACCAGCTCCAGCTGCACGCCCTCGCCTTCCGGCAGGACGTGGAAGGTGTTGATCTCGAAGAACTCGTTGAGCATTTCTTCGTTGTTGTAGCCCAGCGCGCGCAGCAGCACGCTGACCGGCAGCTTGCGGCGACGGTCGATGCGGGTGTACAGCGCGTCCTTCGGGTCGAACTCGAAGTCCAGCCACGAACCGCGGTAGGGAATCACGCGCGCGGAGAACAGCAGCTTGCCCGAGCTGTGGGTCTTGCCGCGGTCGTGGTCGAAGAACACGCCCGGGGAGCGGTGCAGCTGCGAGACGATGACGCGCTCGGTGCCGTTGACGATGAAGGTGCCGTTGCCGGTCATGAGCGGGATCTCGCCCATGTAGACCTCCTGCTCCTTCACGTACTTGATGGCCTTGTTCGACGACTCACGGTCGTAGATCACCAGGCGCACGGTCACGCGCAGCGGCGCGCCGTAGCTCATGCCGCGCTGGCGGCACTCGCGCTCGTCGAACACCGGATCGCCCAGCTTGTAGCCGACGTATTCGAGTGCGGCGTAGCCGTTGTAGCTGACGATCGGGAACACCGACTTGAGGGCCGCGTGCAGGCCCCTGTCGTCGCGCTTGTTCGGATCCTTGTCGGCCTGCAGGAACTCGCGGTAGGAGTCGACCTGGATGGCGAGCAGGAACGGCACCTCGAGGATCGAGCGGCGCTTTCCGAAGTTCTTGCGGATGCGCTTCTTCTCGGTGAACGAGTAGTTCGACTGGAGCTGGGACGTCGTCATGGGGAGCTGATGCCTCGGTCTGGGACGTGCGCGGACGCAGGTCCTTGAAAACGAAAAGTTGTCACTGGACAGTCGCTGGTATTGCCGGCACCAGCACGCCTTCTCCCGCTACTGACCACTGACCACTGTGTGGCGCAGGGAGCGGACCCGGGATTCGGGATTGGAAAAGGCCGTGCGAAGCGCATGCCTTCCCGAATCCCGAATCCCGCTGCCGTCTCCCGGCGTTACAACGACCGAAGGCCGGGGGCATACGGCCCCCAGCCTCGGCTTCCGCCATCATTCCCGCGCGGGCGGGAATGCGGCGGTTACTGCTTCGATTTGCACTCGGTTGAGGGCCAATCTTTACCTCGGTTGGCCTCTGCTTGCGCGGAGGCCGTGGATCGATGCCCGCATTCGCGGGGATGACGCGCCAGCAGCCACGCGCGCCGTGGCGCGCGTGGGCCGTTGCGTCACTTGACTTCGACGGTCGCGCCGGCAGCCTCGAGGTCCTTCTTGCACTTCTCGGCTTCTTCCTTCGACACGGCTTCCTTCAGGACGCCGCCGGCCTCGGTGAGGTCCTTGGCTTCCTTCAGGCCCAGGCCGGTGATGGCGCGCACGGCCTTGATGACCTCGACCTTCTTGTCGCCGGCCGACTTCAGGGTGACGGTGAACTCGGTCTGCTCTTCGACGGCAGCGGCCGGGCCAGCGGCGGCAGCCGCGGCGACCGGGGCAGCGGCGGAGACGCCGAACTTCTCTTCGATGGCCTTGACCAGCTCCACCACTTCCATCAGGGACTTTTCGGCGATCGCGTCGACGATCTGTTCGTTGGTAAGGGACATGGATATTTACCTTTGGAAATTATCTGGGGTTGGGTTCAAACGAACCGGATGACGTCGAACTCAGGCTTCGGCCGGGGCCTCGGCGACGGCTTCCGCCGGCGCTTCGCCACCACCCTGCTTGTCGGCCACGGCCTTGACGGCACGGGCGAACATCGCGGCCGGCTCGATCAGCACGCGGGCCAACATGGCCAGCGCCTGGTCGCGGGTCGGCAGCGCAGCCAGGACGTCCACATGGCTGGCGGGATACAGCTCGCCACCCACGGAGACCACCTTCGGCTGCAGCTTGTCGTTGCCCTTGGCGAATTCCTTGATCAGGCGACCGGCGGCGCCGGGCTCCTCGGTCGAAAACGCATACAGCAGGGGGCCGACGAGCTTGTCCTTGACAACCTCGTAGTCCGTGCCTTCGACGGCGCGCGCGGCCAGCGTGTTCTTGACAACCTTCAAGAACACGCCTTCCTCGCGGGCCTTCTTCCGCATGGCGGTCATTTGCGCGACCGTCGTGCCTGCGTATTCGGCGGCGACCAGGGAGTGCGCCTTGGCGGCGACGTCTGCCAGTTCGGCGACAACCTCTTGCTTCTGGGACAGATTGAGAGCCATACACTCCTCACTTGTTGACTCCGCTCGCGGCTCCTGCCGCTTGCGGTCCTGGACGGCACCCGGTCCGTGGATGCCGGGGACGCGAAGGTCCCGGGTTGGTGGCCTGTCCGGCTGGCGGTTCGTGAACGCACCAGAACAACTTCCATCAAGGCGGCACCATCTGCGCAGGCGGACCCCGGAGGGTTCGATTAAGCGGCCCCGCTAGCCACGACGGCGATTCCCTGCCAGCACGAGCTCCCTGCCCGTCGTCGTTGCGCGCTGACCGCACCTGCGGTCTTTGACGGCTGTCGCCACCGGCCAAGGCCCGCGGCGACCGCCCTCAACGCCTCGCCCGTTGCCGGACGAAGCGGTAACACAATTACTTCAGGCTGAGCGTGGACTGGTCGACGATCACGCCGGGGCCCATGGTCGAGCTGACGGAGATCTTCTGCAGGTACTGGCCCTTCGAGGTCGCCGGCTTGGCCTTCACCAGGTCCACCAGCAGCGCCTGCAGGTTTTCCTTCAGGCGGTCGGACTCGAAGTCGGCCTTGCCGATCGTGCAGTGGATGATGCCGGCCTTGTCGGTGCGGTAGCGGACCTGGCCGCCCTTGGCGTTCTTCACCGCTTCGCCCGGGTTCGGGGAGACGGTGCCGACCTTGGGGTTGGGCATCAGGCCGCGCGGGCCGAGCAGCGTGCCGAGCTTGCCGACCACGCGCATCGCGTCCGGGGTGGCGATCACGACGTCATAGCTGAGGTCGCCGCCCTGCATCTTCTCGGCCAGGTCGTCCATGCCGACCGCGTCGGCACCGGCGGCCAGGGCCTCGTCGGCCTTGGCACCGGCGGGGGCGAACACCGCCACGCGCACGCTCTTGCCGGTGCCCTGCGGCAGCACGGTCGAGCCGCGCACCTGCTGGTCCGACTTCTTGGCATCGACGCCCAGGCGGACGGCAACGTCCACGGCCTCGACGAACTTGGCCTTGCTGTGTTCCTTGATGATCTTCAGGGCGTCATCGATCGCGTACGCCTTGCCCGGCTGCACGGCGGCCTGGATTGCCTTCTGTCGCTTGTTCAGTGCCATGGTCTCAGCCCTCCACCGTCAGGCCCATCGAACGGGCGGAGCCCGCGATGGTGCGTACCGCTGCTTCCAGTTCGGCTGCGGTCAGGTCCGCTTCCTTCGCCTTGGCGATGTCCTCGAGCTGGGCACGGGTGACCTTGCCCACCTTCTCGGTGTTCGGACGCTTGGAGCCGGAGGTGACGCCCGCGGCCTTCTTCAGCAGCACCGTGGCCGGCGTGCTCTTGGTCACGAAGGTGAAGGTGCGGTCCGAATACGCGGTGATGATCACCGGCGTCGGCAGGCCCGGCTCGAGCTTGGAGGTCGCGGCATTGAACGCCTTGCAGAACTCCATGATGTTCAGGCCGCGCTGACCCAGCGCAGGACCCACCGGCGGCGAGGGGTTGGCCTGCCCGGCCTTCACCTGCAGCTTGATGTAACCGACTACTTTCTTTGCCATTTGTCTGCTCTCTCCGGGTGCAAGCGCCGTTCAGGCTCCCCATCGGGCCGGGAACATGTCGTCTGGAGCAGTGCGTCCCGGCGTCGCACTGCCCCTTCCACGCGAAAGACCGCCAATGCGGCGGCCTGCGGTTCTGCCCGGCTTCCCGGGCGGGGAGCCGGCTAGTATAGCGGGATTTCCGGGCCTCTGCAGCCCGGGCGCCCTCAGGCCTTTTCGATCTGCCCGAACTCGAGCTCGACCGGGGTGGAGCGGCCGAAGATCAGCACCGCCACGCGCACGCGGCTCTTCTCGTAGTTGACTTCCTCGACCACGCCATTGAAGTCGTTGAACGGGCCGTCGACCACGCGCACCATCTGGCCCGGCTCGAACAGCACCTTGGGCCGCGGCTTCTCGACGCCTTCCTGGACGCGGTCGAGGATGGCGGCGGCCTCCTCGTCGCGGATCGGCAGAGGTCGATCGGCGGTGCCGCCGATGAAGCCCATCACCTTCGGCGTTTCCTTGACGAGGTGCCAGCTCTCGCTGTCCATGCGCGGAATGCCGCCCTCGTCCCGGGTCACGATCTGCACCAGCACGTAGCCGGGGAAGAACTTGCGCTCGGAGCGGCGCTTCTGGCCCGAGCGCATCTCGATCACTTCCTCGGTCGGGACCAGGACATCGCCAAAGCGATCCTGCATCTCCGCACGGGCGATGCGGTCACGCAGCGCCTGCGCCACCGACTTCTCGAAGCCGGAGTACGCATGCACCACATACCAACGCTTGACGCCTTCCGCTTCCATCAAACCCGTGTCTCCAGTCATTGCCCGAGGAACAGCTGCACCAGCCACTTGATCACCGTATCGAACCCGGCCAGCAGCAGCGCGATGACCACCACCACGATCATCACCACCCAGGTCATGCGCATGGTCTCCTGGCGCGTCGGCCAGACCACCTTGCGCAGTTCGAAACGCGATTCGGACAGGAATTCGCGCGTCTGGCGGCCCTTGAGGCTGGTCATGAACACCGCCACGCCGGCCACGACGCCCAGCACCACCACGGCGATCCGCGCCGGCGCGGGCCACTGCGCTTCGAACCAGTAGAACGCGAACAGCCCGGCCGCGACCAGCAGCAGCGCCAGTGCGTACTTGACCATGTCGCCCGCCGACGTGTTGCCGGTTTGCTCGACTCTGCTGTTCACTCGACTCGCTACTCTGGATGGCACGCCAGGAGGGACTCGAACCCCCAACCTGCGGTTTTGGAGACCGCTGCTCTGCCAATTGAGCTACTGGCGTATCTTTGAATTATGCCGCTTCCGGAAAAGGCAATGGCGGCTTGCGCCGCCTTTCCCTGCTCCGGCCCCGTCCGCAGGCGGACGGGACAGCGGAGGTCCCTTGCGGGGTTTCCCTGGCGCGGCGGGGGATGGGATCCCTCGCCGCGCTCGGGATGACCTTCCGGCAGCCACGCGCTTGCGCGCGTGGGCCGTCAGGTCACTTGACGATCTTCGCCACCACGCCGGCGCCGACGGTGCGGCCGCCTTCGCGGATCGCGAAACGCAGGCCTTCGTCCATCGCGATCGGGTTGATCAGCGCCACCACCATCTTCACGTTGTCGCCC
>Ga0247738_10000420_pt1 | contig 16644 bp, 16 predicted proteins | sample UWRJL013104B2_FD_180936 | JGI IMG/M metagenome (GOLD analysis project Ga0247738, IMG submission 180936) | Plant litter microbial communities from Arlington Agricultural Research Station in Wisconsin, United States - UWRJ-L013-104B-2 | ecosystem: Environmental > Terrestrial > Plant litter >...
TCGGCATCACCCTCGGCGTCCTGGCGGCTATCCGCCAGGGCTCCTGGGTCGATACCGTCACCATGCTCTTCGCCCAGCTTGGCGTTTCCATGCCCGTCTACTGGCTGGGTCTTCTGCTCATGCTGCTGTTTGCCGTGCAACTGGGCTGGCTCCCCTCGATCGGCCGCGGCGTGCCAATGCATGAGGCACTCTGGGCGGCGCTGAATGGCCGGCCGCAGGTGCTCTGGGATTCTTTCCGCCATATCGCCCTGCCCGCACTGGCACTGGCGGCCAATTCGGCGGCAATCATCTCCCGGCTCGTCCGCGCCTCCATGCTCGAAGTGCTGCGGGAGGACTTCGTGCGCACCGCCTATGCCAAGGGCCTGCGCAAGGGGCGTGTCGTCGTGCGCCATGCCCTGCGCAATGCGCTGCTGCCCGTGCTCAGCGTCATCGGCCTGCGCTTCGGCGCCCTCCTCGGGGGTGCAGTGCTCACCGAATCCATCTTCGCCTGGCCCGGTCTTGGTCAACTGACCATCTCCGCCATCTCGCAGCGTGACCTGCCGCTCATTCAAGGCATCGTGCTGACCTTCGCCATCGTGTTCGCCCTCGTGAACCTGATCGTCGACCTTCTCTACGCCGCGGTCGATCCGCGCGTACGCCTCGGATAACGCCCATGCGATTGCCGAAAGCTCTGACCAATATTTCGCTGATCGTGGGCGCGCTGATCACGCTCACCATCATTGTCCTTGCCGTCTTCGCGCCCTGGTTCGCTACCCATGGGGTGGAGCAAATGGACATGCGCAACCGTTTCGCCGGTCCCACCATGGACCACATCCTGGGCACAGACAATTTTGGGCGCGACCTCTGGTCCCGCCTGATCTTTGGGGCACGCATCTCGCTGACCATCGCGGTCATTTCCGTGACCGTTTCGGCAGTGATCGGAACCGTGGTCGGTCTTGCCGCCGGCTATTTCGGTGGCTGGGTCGACCAGCTCTTGATGCGTATTACCGACATCTTCCTCGGCTTCCCGGCGATCGTTCTTGCCCTCGCCATTGTCGCCGTGCTGGGACCGGGCGTCTTCAATGTCGCGCTCGCGATCATCGTGGTGGCGTGGACGGAATATGCCCGCGTGGTGCGCGCCACCACCCTGGTTCTGCGCGAGCAGAACTATGTCCAGGCCGCCAAGGCGCTTGGTGCGGGTCCCATCCGTATCCTGTTCAAGGAAATCCTCCCCAACGCTCTCGGGCCAATCATCGTGCTGGCGTCGCTTGGCCTGGGCACCGCGATCATCTCTGAATCGGCGCTGAGCTTCCTCGGCTTCGGCCTTCCTCCCCCCGAGCCGACCTGGGGCTGGACCCTCGCCTACGGCACTCGCTTCATGCGTGACGCGCCGTGGCTCTCCATTATTTCGGGCGCAACCATCATGGTCACTGTGCTCGGCTTCAATCTTCTCGGCGACGGCCTTCGGGACATTCTCGATCCCCGCCAGCTGTCCCGCGGCGGCGGCAAGTCCGCCAAGTAACTAAGGAATTCATCATGGTAAAAGCCATCAATCAGCTTCGCCCCAAATTCACCACCAATGCCGACGGTTCCGACGCCGTGATCTTCATGCACGAGCTGGTCGGTGAAGAAGACGGACCTACCATCGGGATTTCAGCGTCCATCCACGGCAATGAGAACACAGGCTCGCAAGCGATCCTCGATCTCTTCCGCGTGCTCAAGGATATGCCGATCAAGGGTCGCATTCTCCTGCTGCCGGTTGCAAATCCGTCGGCATTTGCGGTCAACGAACGTTATTCGACCATCGACAAGGTCGACCTCAATCGTCAGTTTCCGGGCAATCCGAATGGCACCCATAGCCAGCAGCTCGCCCATGCACTGACCAATGAGTTCCTCAATAAGATCGACGTTCATATCGATCTGCATTCGGGCACCGACCGTCCGACCGTGGACTATGTCTACATCTGGAATGACGAGCGCCTGTCGCGCGCCTTTGGCTCCAAGGTCCTCTACCGTCCAGTCGAGAACAAGCAGGGCACTGTGTTCGGCGGCACCACCAAGACGGTGACCATCGACACCCGCAACATCCCGGTTGCGGTGATCGAGCTGGGCGGCGGCATTGTCGAGCAGACGGGCTACGTCAAGCAGACGGTCGAGGGTGTGCTCAACATGCTCAAGACTACCGGCACCATCGCCGGAGAGCCTTGGGAGAATCCAAAGCAGATCGTGGTCACCGAGCTGGCCGGCGTGCGGCCGACGCAGGGTGGCTGGATTGAAACCCTGGCGCCGGCAAATGGCGAAGTCATCAAGGGCGGCGCACTGCTTGGACGGGTCGTCAGCCCCTACAATTTCGAAGTTCTCGAAGAGATCAAAACTCCCTTCGAAAACGGCATCATGATCATGCAGCACCTAACCCGCAATCTCGTCCATAGCGGCGACTATGCGTACATGGTCGGTAACCTCGACGGCGCCACCGACTGATTGCGGACGACATCGGCCTGCCCCGGCTGGTAAAGGAGACGACGGCGATGAGCCAGACAAGCGCTATTGAAAAAGCGGCGATAGAGGTGTCCGATCTCAATATCGAGATCAGGGGCGCCCAAGGGTCATTCGCCGTCGTCTCAGACATGAGCCTCTCAGTGCGGCCGGGTGAAACCCTTTGCATTGTTGGCGAAAGCGGCTGTGGCAAGTCCATGACCGCCCTCTCCCTGCTGCGCCTCTTGCCCGAGGCGGCGCGGGTGACCAGCGGCAAGATGCTGATCGACGGCCAGGACTTCCTGGCCATGAACCAGCGTGAAGTGGAGCATTTCCGCGGCGAGAAGATCGCGATGATCTTCCAGGAACCACTGACCGCGCTCAACCCGGTGCTGAGCATCGGGGAGCAGATTGCCGAGGCCGTGCGCGCTCACCGCAAGTGCAGTGCCCACAGCGCCCATCAGCGCGCAATCGAAGTGCTGCGCCTCGTGCAGATGCCCGACCCGGAACGTCGCGCCAGGCAGTTCCCACATGAGCTTTCGGGTGGCATGCGCCAGCGCGCCATGATCGCACTTGCCCTTGCCTGCGACCCCGGCATCATCATTGCCGACGAACCGACCACCGCACTCGACGTGACTATCCAGGCCCAGATCCTGGGGCTGATCTCCGATCTGCAGAAGCGGCTAGGTACGGCCCAGATTCTCATCACGCACGATCTCGGTGTGGTGTCTGAAGTCGCGGATCGGGTCATCGTGATGTACGCCGGCCGCAAGGTCGAGGAAGCCAGCATCTACGACCTCTTCGACAATCCCCTCCACCCCTATACAGTCGGCCTGATGGGTGCCGTGCCCGGCGCCGGTGCTTCCTCGCAGGAGGGCGACCGTCTCGCCGATATCGCTGGAACCGTTCCGCCGCTCTGGGACCTGCCAAAAGGCTGCGCCTTCGCGCCCCGCTGCTCCAATGCCTCGGCCCGCTGCCTCGAGGAACGTCCGCCATTCGAGGAAAAACGCCCGGGCCACTGGGCCGCCTGCTGGGAGCACGATGATGCAGCCTGATCAGACACCCCTACTCAGCGTCGAGAACCTGCAGGTTCATTTCCCCATCCGTGGCGGCGTGTTCCAGCGCCAGATCGGTGCGGTCAAAGCCGTCGATGGCGTCAGCTTCTCCCTCAATCGAGGCGAAACACTCAGCCTTGTGGGCGAGAGTGGCTGCGGTAAATCCACCACTGGTTTAGCACTTATGGGGCTCGTCAAGCCAACGGGCGGCCGCGTCGAGTTTGACGGCCAACCGATCCGTGGCTTTAATCGCGCGGCGCTCAAATCCTATCGTCGGCGCATGCAGATCGTCTTTCAGGATCCGTTTTCGTCCCTTAATCCTCGCCAGAGGGTCAAGGACATCATCCGCGCGCCGCTCGACATCCACAATGTCGGCACGAGTGAAGAACGCGATGCCCGCGTTTCCGAACTGATGCAGCGTGTTGGCCTGCGCCCGGACCAGGCCGAGAGCTTTGCGCACCAATTCTCCGGCGGCCAGCGCCAGCGCATCGGCATTGCCCGCGCACTGGCCCTCAATCCCGACGTCATTGTCTGCGACGAGCCGGTTTCGGCGCTCGACGTGTCGGTGCAGGCACAGATCCTCAATTTGCTCAGCGATCTGCAGCGGGATCTCGGTGTGTCCTATCTCTCCATCTCGCACGATCTGGGCGTGGTGGAGTTCATCTCCCATCGTGTGGCTGTGATGTATCTCGGCAAAATCGTCGAGATAGCCCCGAAGAAAACCATCTTTGCGACCCCACGCCATCCCTATACCGAACTATTGATGCGGTCGGCGCCCTCGCGCGACCCGCGCAAGCGTCACAGCTTCAGCGCCACCAATGACGACATTCCCAGCGCCACGCGCAAGCCCAGCGGCTGCCCGTTCCATACGCGCTGCCCATTGGCGACCGATATCTGCAAGGCTGACGAGCCCGCGCTGACCGCGCGCGAAGACGGGCAGCTTGTCGCCTGTCACCACCGCTGAGTAATCCAATGACCAAGACCATTATTTTCACCGGCGGCCATATTCTTGATGCCGAGGCAGGCGAACTTCGCGACGGACTGGACGTACAGGTCGAGGGCAATCGCATCACTGCCATCGGCGCCGCCCTTCCCCGCCCTGCCGACGCAGAGATTATCGATCTTTCCGGCAAGACCCTCATGCCCGGCCTTATCGATTGCCACGTCCACGTCGTGGCCGAAACGCTCGACCTTTGGGGCAACATGATCGCCCCGAGTTCGCTTTCAGCACTGCGCTCTGCCCGGGTGATGAACGACGCGCTGATGCGTGGCTTTACGACACTGCGGGATCTGGGTGGCGCTGATTACGGCCTGGTTCTGGCAGTCGAGGAAGGCCTCGTCGACGGCCCGCGCCTCGTCATCTGCGGCAAGGGCCTCACCACCACGGGTGGTCACGCTGACCTGCGCAAGCGCACTGATGATCGCCCCGGCATCCTGTCGGACCGTCTCGGCTCCATGGGACTCATCGTGGACGGCGTCGACAATGTCCGCGCCGCCTGCCGCACGATGATCAAGGAAGGCGCAAACTTCATCAAGGTGATGGCCAATGGCGGGGTCTCCTCCCCCAATGACCCGATCCACTCCATCCAGTATTCGCGCGAAGAGCTCGCTGCCATGGTGGAAGAGGCGGACAATGCCGGCCTCTACGTCTCGGCCCATGTCTATACCGACAAGGCCATCCGTCGCTGCGTCGAACTCGGCGTGCATTCGCTCGAGCACTGCAATCTGATCGAACCGGAGACGGCCATACTCGCCGCCGAAAAGGGCTGCATCGCCGTGCCGACGCTCGTCGCCTACGATGCCCTGGCTATCGAGGGTGAGGCACTCGGCCTCGGCGCCACCGAGTTTTCCAAGATCGAGACCGTTCGCAGCGGCGGCCTGCGCTCGCTCGAGATCATGCGCGACGCCGGTCTGCCGATGGCTTTCGGGTCAGACCTTCTGGGTCAGCTCCGCAAATATCACTGCATGGAGTTTGAACTCCTTGCCAAGGTGCTGAGCCCTGCCGAGATCATCCGCTCCGCCACGACGATCGGCGCCCGTCTCTGCCAGCTGGAAGGTCTCGCCGGCACCATCGCCGAAAATGCATATGCCGACTTGCTGGTTATTGACGGCAATCCGCTTGAGGACATTACCTTGCTGCAGGATGACGGCGCGCACATGTCGCTCATCATGGCCAATGGCAAGGTGGTCAAGCACGCCCTCTAGCCCCACCCATCAGCGCTCCGTCGGGGCACTGCCAAGCAAAGGAAAGGCGATGAGCCCACAAAGCGAAACCGAAACTGCCCGGCCGGCACTGACCCCGGTGGCAATCCTGGCCGGCTTTGCGGTTCTGCTTGGCTTCCAACTGGCGGGAGAGATCCTTGTTGTCGCAACGCGACTGATCCTTCCCTCCTTCGCCTTTCCAGGGCCGGTGGCGGGCATGCTGCTGCTGCTCGTTTTCCTGACTGTCCGCAAGTCACTCGACTCCAGCACCAATGCAGTGGCATCCGGGCTCATCGGCGTGCTGTCCCTGCTATTCGTGCCCTCGGCAGTCGGGGTAATCCAATATGGGGGCGTCCTCGTCGATTGGGGTGGGCCACTGCTGCTCGCGGTTGTGCTCTCGACGCTGGCGACCCTGTTGGTAACAGTTGGAACGTTCCTCTGGATCGCCAAGCTGACTGGAAAGCAGTCGCCATGAGCGGCATCAGCACGATCTGGGTCTATCTCAACACCAGTCCCCTCCTTTGGCTGGCCGTGACCATCGCGGCATTTCTGGCCGCCCATTTTGTCGGCAGAAAGCTGGGTGGCTCGCCTCTGGCCAACAGCGTTCTGATTGCGGGGGCGATCATCATCGCCCTGCTCCTTGTCTCTGGCACGCCCTACGCGACCTATTTCGAAGGCGCGCAGTTCGTGCACTTCCTGCTGGGCCCGGCGACAGTGGCTCTGGCCGTGCCTCTGTTCAAGAATCTCGACAAGGTCAGACCAGTCCTCCTGCCCATGGCAGGCGCGCTTCTCGCTGGCTCGCTGACAGCGATCGGCAGTGCGGTCGCCATTGTTGCCGCGTTCGGTGCCCCAGCAGACATCATCGCCTCGATCGCCCCCAAATCGACGAGCGCGCCTATTGCCATGGAACTGGCCAGAAGCCTCGGCGGTGTCCCTTCTCTGGCCGCAGTGCTGGTCATCCTGACCGGCATAACGGGCGCTGTAATCGTCACGCCGCTAATGAACTTTCTGCGTATCAAGGACTATGCAGCAAGGGGTTTTGCCGTAGGCGTTGCGTCTCACGGGATCGGCACCGCCCGCGCATTTCAGGTCAATGACGTTGCGGGTGCGTTCGCAGGAATTGCCATGGCCTTGAATGGTGCCCTAACAAGCTTCCTGATCCTGATCTGGAGCCTGATCTTCGCCTAAGTGCAGTGCAAACCGCAATAATGCTCTGATCTCCAGACTGCCTCAGACACCGCCGGCACCGCCGTGGGGAAGCACGGCTGAGCTCGCCGCGAGATCCTTTTCCGGCTTTCACGAAAAATCGTCAGACCGCCGGAATAAAATCGGGGTTCACTCCGTATACGAAGCATGCTGCGCAAGCTTTCGTATCACCAAGTTTAAAATTGCCATTTACCGAAAAAATCGGCCGACACCCAGCAATGCAGAAGTGTAATTTGCAAAGTCGACCCACTGAAAACAGTAATGACTGATTGATTTGGCATAAAATCTGGGCTCTCGTGTGACAGAAGCCTCCCATGAATTCAGCGAGGAGGTCGTCACTCAGGAACGGAGAGAACATTGATGCAAAAGTCACTTGCCCGCCTAACGGCGGTGCTTATCGCGTCGACTGTGCTTGTTGGCGTGGCCAATGCCGAGACCATCCGCTGGGCGCGCTCTTCTGACGCGCTCACTCTGGATCCGCATTCGCAGAACCAGGGTAACACCCATACCGTCGCCCACCACATCTACGAGACGCTGCTCGGTCGCGACAATGATGGCACTTTGACGCCGCGCCTGGCCACAGAATGGGGTTTGAAGGAAGGCGACCCCACGGTCTGGGTGTTCAAGCTGCGCGAGGGCGTGAAGTTCCATAACGGCAACGACTTCACTGCAGAGGATGTCATCTATTCGATTGAACGCGCGAAAAGCGAGTTCTCGAACATGAAGCAACTCCACGCAGAAGTGGTAACGGTGAGTGCGGTAGACGACCACACCGTCGAGTTCCAGATGAAGGGCCCTGCCCTCATCTACCCGAACAACTTGACCAACACTTTCATCATGGACAAGACCTGGTCTGACGAGCACGATCTCGCCGTCGTCCAGGACTTCGCGAGCGGCGCGAGCAATTACTCGGTGTTGAACACCAATGGCACCGGCCCCTACACCCTGGTATCGCGTGAAGTCGACGTCAAAACGGTCCTCACATCTCACGACGGCTGGTGGGGCGAAAAGCCCGCCGTGACCGATATCGAATATCTCACCATTGCCGATGCCCAGACCCGCGTCTCGGCCTTGCTCTCCGGTGAAGTCGACATCGTCCAGGACGTGCCGCCGCAGGACATTGAGCGCCTTGGCAATACTGAGGGATTCAAGGTCGAAATCGGCCCGGAAAATCGCTTCATCTATTTCGGCTATCGCTTTGGCGAAGAGCCGCTGAAGTCCTCGAACATCACCGACAGCAACCCGTTCAACAACCCGCAGGTGCGCGAGGCGATGGAGCTGGTTCTTGATCGCGATGCGATCAAGCAGGTCGTCATGCGTGGCCAGTCGATCCCCACCGGCATTCCCAACCCGCCCTTCGTGAACGGTTGGACCCCGGAACTCGACGCCTATCCGAAACCCGACATCGAAAAAGCCAAGGCGCTTATGGTGGAAGCCGGGTATCCGGATGGCTTCACGGTCACGCTCGACACACCGAACAACCGCTACGTCAATGACGAAGCCATCTCCACGGCCTATGTCGGCATGCTCGGCCAGATCGGCATCAAGGTGACCCTGGCCTCGCGTCCGGTCGCCGAACACAGCCCGATCATTCTCGCCAACAATTCCGACTTCTATCTGCTCGGCTGGGGCGTCCCAACCTTCGACTCTGCCTATGTCTTCAACGACCTGATCCACTCCAAGACGGATCTGCATGGCACGTACAATGTCGGCCTCTACAGCAATCCGGAACTGGACGAGAAGATCATCGCCCTCGGCACGATGGACGACATCGCCGCACGCGATGCGACGATCGCCGAAATCTGGAACGTAGTGAAGGCAGACCGGGTGCTGATGCCCGTGCACAACCAGGTGCTCGCCTACGCAATGCGCGAAGGTGTCACCCTGCCGGTACAGCCGGAAAACCAGCCGAACATGACCACGGTCACTTTCGACTAATTTCCGTCAATCCAGAGCCGCCGCGCGGAGAGTCCGTCTCCCGCGGCGGTTCGCATTTGAGGGGGCGCCATGCTCGCCTTCATTGCCCGGCGGCTTCTGCAATCCGTCATCGTCATGCTAGTCGTGGCTTTCATCGCTTTCCTCGTCTTCCGTTATGTTGGCGATCCCTTGGCTGCCCTTCTCAGCCAGGATGCCAAGCAGGCCGATTACGACGCGGCGCGCGAACGCCTTGGACTCGACCAACCGTTCTACGTCCAGTTTTTCTATTTTGTCGCCAACGCCCTCCAAGGCCAGTTCGGCATATCGTATCGTCTGCAACAGCCAGTGAGCCAGTTGATCCTCGAACGCCTACCGGCGACGATCGAGTTGGCATTCGCCTCTTCAATCATCGCACTCGTCGGCGGGGTCCTTTTGGGCATCTATACTGCCCTTCGCCAGAGGGCTGTTTCGACAGGCATTATCATGACGATGTCGCTGATCGGGGTTTCACTCCCGACCTTTCTGATCGGCATTGGGCTCATCTACGTGTTCGCCGTGGAACTAAAATGGCTCCCGTCGTTCGGGCGTGGCGAAGTCGTGCAGATTGGGTGGTGGCGCACAGGTCTCCTCACGCAATCCGGCCTTCGGTCGCTGATCCTGCCAGCCATCACGCTCTCGCTGTTCCAGCTCACGCTGATCATGCGCCTGGTGCGGGCAGAAATGCTCGAAGTGATGCGCACCGACTATATCCGTTTCGCAAGGGCTCGCGGGCTTTCCAAGCGTGCCATTAATTTCGGCCATGCTCTCAAGAATACCATGGTTCCCGTCATTACGATTACCGGGCTTCAGCTGGGTTCCGTGATCGCCTTCGCCATTATCACCGAGACGGTATTTCAGTGGCCGGGCGTGGGTTCCCTCTTCGTCAATTCGGTTGCGGCCGTCGACGTGCCAGTCATGGCCGCCTATCTCGTCTTCGTGGCGCTCGTCTTCGTGGTGATCAACCTCATCGTCGACATCCTTTATTTCATCGTCGATCCGCGACTGCGCGTCGGCGCAAAAACCGGGAGGTAACATCGTGACAGATGTGCCCCAATCCCCCGATACGCCCGTACTCGCGGCAAAGTCGTCGCGCTGGAAGAACTTTGTCCAATCCGACATTGTGTGGTCCTACAGGCATTCTCCAATCACCATCGTCGCCTCCGTCGTCGCGGCGCTGCTCATCCTCATGGCCATATTTGCCCCCTGGCTGGCCCCCTACAATCCGTTCAACCCGGCCACGCTCAATTTGATGGATGGCTTCACCCCGCCCAATTCCACGTCGATGAGCGGCAAGTACTTCACGCTTGGCACAGACAGCCAAGGCCGGGACATGCTCTCGACGATCATGTACGGCTCACGCGTCTCTCTTTTCGTCGGGGTTATGGCCACTCTTTTCGCAATGGTCATGGGCGTGGGCCTCGGGCTCGTCTCCGGCTATGTCGGTGGCGTCGTCGACGCCATCATCATGCGCGTCGCAGACGTCCAGCTTAGCTTTCCGGCGATCCTCATCGCACTTCTTATCTTCGGAGTTGCACGCGGGATCATTCCGCCCAATCAGCAGGAAGGTACGGCCGTCTGGGTCCTGATCGTCGCCATCGGCCTGGCGAACTGGGCACAGTTCGCACGCACAGTGCGCGGCGCCACGATGGTTGAGCGGCAGAAAGACTATGTCGCGGCAGCCCGAATACTCGGTGTCAATCCGATCATCATTCTGCTGCGCCACGTTCTGCCCAATGTCATGGGTCCGGTGCTGGTCATCGGCACGATCGGGCTGGCATTGGCTATCATCGAGGAGGCCACGCTTTCCTATCTCGGCGTAGGCGTCCCACCAACACAACCCTCGCTGGGTACGTTGATCCGCATCGGCCAGCAATTTCTGTTCTCGGGAGAATGGTGGATCCTGCTGTTCCCGGCCGCCACCCTTATTTTGCTCGCTCTTTCGGTCAACCTTCTTGGTGACTGGTTGCGCGATGCCCTCAACCCGAAGTTGCGCTGATGACCGAGCCCGTTCTTTCCATAAAGGACCTCGTCGTAGAGTTCCCCTTCCGTGATGACGTGTTCCGTGCCGTAGATGGAGTCTCCTTCGACATCATGCCCGGTGAAGTCGTGGGCGTGGTGGGCGAGAGTGGCGCCGGCAAATCCATGACCGGCTCCGCTGTCATCGGTCTTATCGAGCGGCCAGGCCATATTGCGGGTGGGGAAATCCGCCTGAAGGGCATGCGGATCGACAACCTGTCAGAAGAGCAGAAGGCAAAACTGCGCGGCAAGCGCATCGGCATGGTCTTTCAGGATCCGCTCACAAGCCTCAACCCACTCTATACTGTGGGCAAGCAGTTGGTGGAGACCATTCGCACGCATCTGCCGCTCAATGAGGCCGAAGCGCGCCAGAAGGCCATCGATTTGCTGACCGAGGCCGGCATCCCAAAAGCGGCGGAGCGCATCGATAGCTATCCGCACCAATTTTCCGGCGGCATGCGGCAGCGCGTGGTCATCGCGCTGGCCATCGCGGCAGGACCAGAACTCATCATTGCCGACGAGCCCACATCGGCGCTTGATGTGTCCGTCCAGGCCCAGATCATCAAAGTTCTCAAGAAGCTCTGTGCCAGCCACGGCGCGGCGGTGATGCTGATTACGCATGATATGGGCGTCATCGCACAGACCGCAGATCGAATGGTGGTCATGCACCATGGCAAGGTGGTGGAAACAGGCACTGTCGGTGACATCATTCGCCGGCCTCGTGAACCGTACACAGTCAAGCTTATTGAATCGATCCCGACTATCGTCCGTCAGGAAGGGGCAGCAGTGCCCAGCGTCGCCGCCAACGATGACAAGGCGTATGTGCAGGTCAAAGCGCTCGTGCGAGATTTCGAGATCGGAGGCGGCAGCTTTGCCAAGCTCCTGCCTGGCAAGGTGGAAATGTTCCGCGCCGTCAACGAGGTCAGCTTCACCATCAACAAGGGCGAGACATTCGGCCTTGTCGGGGAGAGCGGCTCGGGCAAGTCGACCTGTGCCAAGATGATCGTCGGCCTCGTTCGCCCCAGCTCAGGTCATATCCTGGTTGATGGCCACGACATATGGGCCGGCGGCAAGGGGCATCAGGAGCGCCGCAAACGCGTGCAGATGATCTTCCAGGACCCCTATGCCAGCCTCAATCCCCGCTGGAGGGTGAAGGACATCATCGCAGAGCCGATGCGCACGCTGGATATTGCCCGCAACCGCACCGAGGTGGACCAGCGGGTCGCCGAACTCCTGACGAAGGTGCGGCTCGATCCCAGCGTGATGCGGAAATTTCCTCATGAATTTTCCGGGGGGCAGCGCCAGCGCATCGCCATAGCGAGAGCCCTTTCAAGCCAGCCCGAGTTCATCGTCTGCGATGAGCCAACGTCAGCCCTCGACGTCTCGGTGCAGGCCCAGGTCCTTGAGCTGATGCAAGCCCTGCAGGAGGAATTCGGCCTGACCTATCTGCTGATCAGCCACAACCTTGCCGTGGTGCGGCAGATGAGCAATGCCGTAGGTGTGCTGCACAACGGGGTGTTGGTGGAGAAAGGTCCGACTGATCAGATCTTCGACAACCCGCAGGCCGACTATACGCGCATGCTCCTCGACGCCGTCCCGGATATTTCCAAGGTGGCGTGAACATGGCGATGATGGAGTCTATGGAGGCCACGCGACGCAGACACATCATCGATTGTACCATTCGCGTCATTGCGCGTGACGGTTTGACGGGAACGTCGCTGTCACGTGTGGCGCGGGAGGCCAAGGTCGCGAAGGGGATAATTTGCTACTATTTTGGAAATAAGGACGGACTTTTCGCCGCGGTGATGGAGCGTTTACGCGAACGGACCTTCCTTTCCGCAGTGAAAAGGGCAGAAAGTCGTGATGAAGCCTGGGAGCGGATTGCAGCATTTGTTTGTACTCATCTCCAGCTCATGCGCGATCGACAGGTCGAGGTCCTCGCCATGCGCCACCTTGCCGAAAGTGACGGAAATGGCCAGGACGAGGATCAGATTTCGATCTGGCGTGAACAGCGCGACTGGCTGGCGGAAACGCTGAAGGCTGGACAACTTGCTGGCGATTTCAAGCAGTTCGATGCGCATGTGGTGGCCGGAGCAATCTCCGGAGCCATCGATAGTGGCCTTGCACGATTGGCCCACGACCCCGAGTTCGATCTCAATCATTGCTCCGCGCAATTGCTTGCACTGCTTGAGCCTGGGGTGCGCGGCGCAAACTTGCCTGACGTCATTCCCGATGCTTCACTAGCTGCAGAGTGAACGGGCGGGGACTTCGGCAACGCATGGCATCTTGGGGACGAGGCCAGTTCGATGTCCTTGGGCAATTGCCGGCCCTGCGGCGCTACGCGCTGAGCCTTACACGAAACCCTTCGGAAGCGGAGGACTTGGTCCAGGAGGCTCTCCTACGTGCCCTGGAGCGTCGCGCCACCTATCGCGCAGGCGGAAATTTGCGCGGCTGGCTGCTGGCCCTGATGCATAACCTCTTTGTCGATCGACTGCGGTCGCGGTCCAGCGCGGCGGACCATGAAAGCGAATTTGGCTCTCGCGTCGCGCTGACCCTGCCCGCCAACCAATACGACACATTGCGCCTGTCACAAGTTCGCCGTGCGTTCGACCTACTCCCGGTTGAACAACGCGAAGCCTTGCATCTCGTGACCATAGAAGGATTGAGCTATGACGAGGCTTCTGAGGTACTCGGTGTCCCGGCAGGAACGGTCATGTCGCGCATCTCCCGTGGTCGAGAGGCACTGCGTCGCTGGGAAAGTGGACCAACACTGAGCTTGGTGAAGGAGAACGAGTGATGTCAAAAGGCAATGTTATTGATGCTTTGGAGCTCGTTGCCTACGCTGATGATCAGCTCGAGCCCGAACGGCGCATAGCTGTTGAACACTGGCTGTCGCAGCACCCCTCCGAGGCCGCCGGGATCATGGCCGATTTGCGATTGCGCGGCGAGCTTCGCATGGCGCTCGTGGCCGACGAAGTATCTGTTTTGGACGAAACAGAGCTATTGGCCGCCCGCCTGGGCGGCAAGTTGCAGAGGCAACAGCTTTTCCGAAATGCCAGGCCGGTGTTTGCGGCGTGCGTGCTTGTCCTGCTCGGCTGGCTTGCCCACGATCAAGTCGGCCACACATCCGCATGGGCTTCGAGTGCGGTGCCAGACTATGTGTCCGCCGCGGTCGACGCACACCACACCACAGAACTGCGCGCGTCCATGACCTCTCAGGTCCAGGCAACAGAGTACGATCCGGACGAGTTGATGGCTGGCACCGGCCTGAAACTGCCCCAACTCCCCAGCAGTTGGACGGTCTCAGACGTACAGGTTTATCCGTCACGCCATGGGCCTAGCGTAGAGATCGCCGTCCACACCACAGAATTCGGACTGATATCAATCTTTGCCGCCAGGCCTGGCCCATTTCTTGTCATGCCGCCGCGCACCAGAGACGTCGAAGATACAACCACCGCCTATTGGCAGGTTGGCGACATGGCATATGCAATCGTGGCCACCGGCCATCAGGATAATGTAGGCGCGGCCGCGACCCGCCTGTTCGAACTGTTGCGTTAAGCCGGAAAACGCGACGCGGAAATGTTCCCAGGCACTTGCATGGTGCTTGTTCCGACAGGGAACGCCATTTCATATCTGTGTCTCTAGTCCCCGTATTGTTTGGGCTTCGCGGTCTACGCATTTGAGCAAACTTGACGTACGGGCTGCGGAACGAGCGTATTTGGCCCCTGCCGAAAAGGCAGCGGCACAACGCAGGACTTCACCGCACGGCGTAATTCAGCGTCAGCAGCACCAGACTCACGCCATCCCGCGCAAGGGGCGGAATTTACCAGAATAACGCGTCTGGAAAGGTGAAGACCGGCCCTGCAACTCAGACGGCCGGACGCGCCCCCTTCGTCCCTTGACGCTCGTGAGGAATGCTTCTATTTTACATTTGAAAAATAGAATTGCAGCCGGCAGAAAATATGTCAGAGATCGCGCAGCCCGAAACGGATCCTCGCTTCATCCGAACGCACAAGTCGCTTCTGGAGGCTTTGATTGCGCTGGTTGATGCGGATCCCGGCCAGCCCATATCCATCACCAGATTGGTTGAGACTGCTGGTGTCACACGACCGACATTCTATCAGCACTTTGCCGATGTGGGCGCCGCGTTGCAGGAGGCCGCGCTGGAGCGCGTGGCGGCCGCATATCCTTCCTTCGTTCGGCATGACGATGGGCGCGCAATTGTCCAGCAGGTCTATGACCACATTCTGCCGCCATTGCAGCATCTTCACGACCACCGGCAATTCTATCTGCGAGTCATTCAGACGGCTGCATCAGCCTCGCTCTTTGAAGCGCTGGTGCGACTGGTCCAGGAACGCATGCAGAGGCATCCACCGCAAAGCGACAACGACCTCTCCGATGTCATCGCGGCAGGAGCGATGTGGCTGGTGGTGCGCTGGTTAAGGGGATCCGTTGACGGAAGCCCTCGGGACATTGCGAGGCGCATCGCCACATTGGCGCCGCTTCTTCAGGAAACCCAGGAAGAGGAGCACCGCTGATGTCGGGGTCACTTCATTTGGGGGCAAAGCTGGCAACAGCGTTTTTCGCTATCACCCTAGCGGCCTGCTCACCCAGCGCGGACAATGCACAAACGCCGGTGCCGCTCGTGGACGTCGTCAAGGTCGAGATACTGCCCCATGCAAGATGGCAAACGCTGACTGGGACCGTAGAAGCCCGCGCCCAGACTCCGGCCGCCTTCCTCATCAGTGGGCGGGTGGAGAGCCTAAATGTCTCCGTGGGAGACAGGGTATCCAAAGGCCAACTGCTGGCGTCCATGTCCAAAACAGAACAACTGGCCGAGGTGGCCGCAGCGCAGGCTGGCGTCACGGTGGCGCGGTCCCGACTGGGCCAGGCCAAGGCTTCACTCGATCGCCAGTCATCGCTTTGGGAACAGGGTCTCACCACGCGATCGGCATTCGACAGTGCAAATACAGCATGGGAGACAGCAGCGAGTGCTGCCGAAAGTGCCGATGCACAATTGAAACTGGCCGAGGAGGCACTTCGCTACACAAGTCTTGCGGCCAGCGCCGATGGCGTAATCATCCGCAGAATGGTGGAGGCAGACGAAATCGTACAGGCGGGTTCGCCCATCTATCTGATAGCCGAAGACGGTCCGCTCAATGTGGTGGTCAATGTGCAGGAGACAGCCGTCGCCGGGCTTGGCAGCGACCAAAGCATAAGCGTTTCACTCGTTTCTGCCCCTGACGCGAAAGTCACGGGCAAGATTGCCGAGGTCGCGCCCGCCCTTGACGCGACTGGCACGGTACCCGTGAAGGTGGCCATCGATGCGAAACTGCCTCTCGGCGCAGCCGTAACTGTGGAGTTCGCTCAGTCCCCAGCCGAACGGGTGATCCTGCCGGCACAGGCGCTGGGGCAATCCCACTCTTCGCCTATCGTCTGGCTCGTCTCCGAGGACATGACGGTCCAGCAGACGGCTGTAAAGGTGGACTCCTATGAGACGGGCAAGGTGATCATCGAACAGGGACTAAAGACAGGTGACGTGGTGGTGGTTGCCGGCTCGCAATTCCTCACCCCCGGTCAACGCATCGAAATCCAGAGAGGCGAGACAGAATGAAATATTGGCCCCTCCTTCTCTTAGCCCCCTCCGCTCTGCTTGTTGCGGCTTGTTCGGACCAGCAGGCCGTGTCAGTTCCGCCCGCCCGTCCCGTGCTGACAGCGGTTGTCGCCGCAGAAACCGCCAATGTGCCGCAATTTG
>Ga0247738_10000421_pt1 | contig 16612 bp, 15 predicted proteins | sample UWRJL013104B2_FD_180936 | JGI IMG/M metagenome (GOLD analysis project Ga0247738, IMG submission 180936) | Plant litter microbial communities from Arlington Agricultural Research Station in Wisconsin, United States - UWRJ-L013-104B-2 | ecosystem: Environmental > Terrestrial > Plant litter >...
AACTGCTCCCCTAGCCCCGATAGTAACGGAAATCCTTTTGTGCCGGGGTTCGGCACAAAAGATTGTAGTGCATAGCGGGAAATAGCTCCTCATTAAAACTAAATTCCAATTCTTCAAACTCCAAATTCCAATTGATAGGATGCTTCGGCTTCAATTCAGCAGGATAAAGCTATACTTATATAATTAAAGAATCTTCTCCTTATATATAGGTAGTAAAAAAAATAAACCCGACAAGTTCAAAACATGTCGGGTTGTGATTATTTAATTCTATACTATATATAGGTACACTATTTTTTATTGAGTGTTTTTGCCTTTTCTTCCCAATGCTCCATCAAATCATTATAATTAACTGGATTTGCAGACTTTTGATTTATTAATCGACCGGATTCAAATGCTCTCACAAGAATGGTTTCTATTAAATAGTCTTCATTAACTTCATAGGGCTTATATTCTGTTTTTAAACTTATGTCAAACAAATTGGCCGTGGTATTTGAGACAAATGCCTTGAAACCACTTTTTAGGGTTCTAATTAATTCATATGTTGTAATTCCGGTTTGACGATGAATTAATTTTACCAGAATTTGACCTTGTTTTCTAGAAAGCTTTTTAAGGCGTTGTTCAAATTCATTATTAAGGTAATCTTCTACAATTTTAAAATATTTCTTTTTCTCGCGATTTGTTTTTAAACGCGCCATTCCTTTATTTAAAGCTGTCAGTCTATCTGATGCTAATTTTGCGTACGGATAGGTTTTATAAACTCTGTTTTGAAGAATCAAAAATTGTTTCTGCGCTTCGGGGTCCAGCTTTTCTTTAGATATTATAATCTCTGGCAACTCGATTGTATCATTTAAGATAGAATCTTGTTCGGTAAGGATATATCCCATTTCCTGATTTTCTTTTGGAGTAACCTGAGCCTGAGTTGTAAAAGAAACCGATATAAAAAACAAAATAATGTAGGTAAATCTCATAGAGTCATAATTTAAATGTAAAATTATATATTTATATACAACTCTAATACCAAATTTATAAATTAGCGCAAAAATATTTTTATGAGTACGAAATCTATCTTAAAAGATACCTCTATTGCTTTTCTGGAAAGTTACCTAAATAACGCCTCCCCTACTGGTTATGAAAGTGAAGGGCAAAAACTTTGGATGAATTATTTAAAACCTTACGTTGATACTTTTATTACGGATACTTATGGTACTGCTGTAGGAGTTATTAATCCTGATGCTCCTTTTAAAGTAGTCATTGAGGGACATGCTGATGAAATTTCATGGTATGTAAATTATATTACTGATGATGGTTTATTATATGTAATTCGCAATGGTGGTTCTGATCATCAAATTGCACCATCGAAAAGGGTTCATATTCATACTAAAAAAGGAATTGTAAAAGGAGTTTTTGGATGGCCGGCAATTCATACTCGTTTGCGTGACAAGGAAGAAACACCAAAACTGAGTAATATTTTTATCGATTTAGGCTGTGAAAACAAGGAACAGGTTGAAGCGATGGGTGTTCATGTGGGTTGTGTGATTACATATCCGGATGAATTTATGATATTAAACGAAAACAAATTTGTTTGTCGTGCTATAGATAACAGAATGGGCGGTTTTATGATTGCCGAAGTTGCCCGTTTATTGCATGAAAGTAAAAAGAAATTGCCTTTTGGGTTGTATATCGTAAACTCTGTTCAGGAAGAGATTGGTTTGCGTGGTGCCGAAATGATTGCACAAACTATTAAACCAAATGTTGCAATTATAACTGATGTTTGTCACGACACAACTACTCCTATGATCGATAAAAAGGTTGAAGGCGACCTTAAAATGGGAAGAGGTCCTGTTATTGCTTATGCACCGGCTGTACAAAATAAATTACGAGATTTAATTATAGATACTGCCGAAGAAAATAAAATTCCGTTTCAACGCAGTGCGATTTCAAGAGCCACCGGAACAGATACTGATGCTTTTGCTTACAGTAATGGCGGGGTGGCTTCGGCTTTAATTTCGCTGCCTTTACGTTATATGCATACTACTGTAGAAATGGTTCATAAGGAAGATGTTGAAAATGTTATTCAATTGATTTATGAATCTTTATTGAAAATTGAAAACAATGAGACTTTTTCTTATTTCAAATAAAAATTAATTTTAAACGTCAATTCGGTTATTAACTGGCCGAATTGACAAATAAAAAAACAATATGAAAATTTTATTACTCGAAGACGATTTTACTTTATCTAAAGAAATCTCAACATTCTTTACTTTAAAAGGATTCGAGTGTATTCCTTATTATGATGGTTCATTATTATTGAAAAAATATTTTCCGTATGAATATGATTTAATAATTCTGGATATTAATGTTCCCGGGATAAATGGAATCGATGTTTGTAAAGGTATTCGGGAAGTCGATAAAAAAACACCTATCATAATGTTGACTGCTTTTAGTGAAATTGAAGATAAATTGACTTCTTTTGATAATGGAGCTGATGATTATTTGGTGAAACCTTTTCATTTTGAAGAATTATATGCCCGAATTTCATCTCTTTTAAGGAGAAAAGAGATTCCGCAACAGGTCGAGAAAAAAATTTCTATTGAAGATTTAGAAATATTAGAAGAAGACATGAAAGTTTTTCGCTCTGGCGAAGAAATTAAATTAACCCCAAAAGAGTTTAAACTTATTTTGATTTTGGCTCATGCCAAAGGAAAAGTGCTTTCTAAACAATTTATCGCCGAAAAACTTTGGGATTATCATATAGAAACAAATCAGAATACAATTGAGGTTTACATTAATTTTTTAAGAAAGAAAATCGATAAAGACCACGAAATAAAATTGATTCGAACCAAAATTGGCTACGGATACTATTTAAGCAATCAGGAATGACTTTAAAAAACCGGATATCACTTTTAGTAAGTTTATTATTTACAATCCTTTTTGGGTTGGCTTCTACATTGATATTTGTTTTATATTCTAATTTTAGAAAAGAAGAATTCCGTGATCGATTAGAAATAAAAGCACTTTCGAACATTAAATTACTTGTTAATGTTAAAGAAGTAGACGATCAGCTTTTGAAAATGATTGATCAAAATTCGATTAATAAATTGTATGATGAAAAGACATTGGTTTTTGATTCTAACTTCAAACTCATTTATAGCAGTATTGACGATGCTAAAATTAACTGGTCTGTTGATGATTTAAAATATTTAAAGAAAAATAAAACCTTTTTTAAGCAGCAGGGCGATTATGAAGTTTATGGTGTTTTTTATGACACTAAAGACAAAGATTTTTATGCCCTTATATCTGCAACAGATGATTATGGAAAACGGAAATTACTTTTTTTACGATATACCTTAATTATATCTTATATCTTTTTTACTTGTATTTGTTGGGTATTAACTTCATTCATGGTCAAAAAGGCAATGAGTCCTTTAAATATATTCCATCAAAAAATTAAAAATATAAACGAGAATAATCTTGATACTCGCATTGCTTCTAAAAGCAATAAAAATGAAATTGATTTGATTGCAAATGAATTTAATTTCATGATGGATCGTATCGAAATATCGTATCAAAAACAAAAAGAGTTTACTGCACACGCTTCGCACGAGCTTAGAACTCCCCTATCCAGAATTACATCGCAAATTGAAAATACTATTGAAGATTCGGCAACATCCATAAGGGGTAAAAGCTTTTTAAAAACAATTTTATCTGATGTGAACCAATTAACCGAATTAATTAATTCTTTATTGATTTTGTCTAAAATAGACAATAAAAATCATGAGAATTATGAAGTTCAAAGAATGGATGAGATTTTATTTTCTGCTATTGAGAATTTAAATAAAAGTTTTCCTGATTTTGTTATCCTTTTTGAAATGGAAGAAAATGAAAATCTGGATACTGCTTTAGAAATAAAAGGAAATAAAAATCTGCTGGAAATCGCTATAAGTAATGTTCTAAAAAATGCTTGCGTTTACTCTGACAACAAACAAGCTATTGTAAAAATTAGTATTGAAAACAATGATCTTATTATTTCAATTTCTAATATTGGAAAAACCTTAACGGAGAACGAACAAAAAAATCTCTTTCAGCCTTTTATGCGTGGTGAAAACGCTAAAGGAACTGCAGGTTTTGGGCTTGGATTGCGTATTGTAAACCGTATTTTAACACTGCATAACGCAAAAGTTATATATAGTGTTCCTTTTGAAAACATCAACTTATTTCAGTTGATTTTTCATTCAACTTAAATTCACTTAATTTTTAAGGTCTTTTTAAGTTCTTTCTTAAGGTGTCTTAAAGTCTCACGATAGCATCTTTGTATCAAATAAAACCGATACAATGAAAAAGTTATTTGCAATACTACTATTGATTTTAATACATCCGGTAGGTTTCGCACAAAAAACATTCACTTTAGAAGAGTGCGAAAGTCAATTTCTAAAAAACAATCTTTTCCTGCTTGCCTCTCAATATAATATTGATGCTTCGAAAGCATTTACGATTCAGTCCAAAATTTGGGAAAACCCAACGATTACGGCAGAATTAAATGCGTACAATCCTGAAAGAAATCAATATTTTGATATTGGAAAAGAAGGACAAAAGGCATTTGGTATCGAACAGCTAATTTATTTAGGTGGAAAAAAACGTAATGAAATTAAATTGGCGCAAACTAATGAGAAATTAGCCGAGCTACAATTTAATGATTTATTAAGGACATTAAAACTACAATTACGTAAAAGTTTCTACACTGTTTATTACAATACAAAAAGTCTTGAAACGACTGACGATCAGTTAACTCATATTGAAGATTTAATCAACTCTTATTCTGTTCAGGTTCAAAAAGGAAATATTCCCTTAAGAGATCTTGTTCGTTTACAATCGTTATATCTGAATTTTAAAAACGAACGAATGGAAGTTGTAAATAATAATATTGAAGAACAGGGAAATCTGAAATTATTATTGAACTCACAAGAAAACATAGTTCCTCAAATTTCTAAAGAAGAATTTAATAAATATCTAAAAGAAATTCCTTTTGATCTTAAAAACTTTCAGGATGAAGCCATTGTAAATCGCCCTGATTATCTGGCCAAACAAAAAGATATTGAAGCAAACGAGCTGAATGTGAAATGGCAAAAATCACTTTCTGTTCCTGATATTACTGTGGGCGCAAATTATGACCAACGAAGCGGTGCTTTTAACAAGGAAGCTAATCTTACACTTGGAATTCCTTTACCGCTTTGGAACAAAAACAAAGGAAATATTAAATATGCCCAAACCATTTTAGAGCAATCAAAAGTCGAAAAACAAAATTTTGATCTGCAATTGCAAACCGAAATTACATCGGCCTGGAACAAATGGGACGAATCCCGTAAAAACTATATTGTTATAAAACCAACAGGAAATTCAGATTTTGAGGCTGTCTACAATGGTATTTTAACCAATTTTCAAAAACGAAATATCAGTTTACTGGAGTTTACAGATTTCATGGAAAGTTATAATCAGGCTGCTGTTCAGTTAAACGAACTAAAGAAAAGAGTCGCACTATCCGGGGAAGAATTAAATAGCACAATCAACAAAGACTTATTTTAAAACTAAATAAAATGAAATATAAACTAATTATAGGAATTGCTCTTGTCAGTCTATCAATTGCAAGCTGCAAGAAAGAAGTTGAAAACCCTGAAACCAATACTTCTTTTGCATTAAGTGATGCAATGCTAAAAACAACTACAACGGCTGTGGCAGAAACTCAGCCTGTAAAAAATGAATTGAGCTTTTACGGAAAAATTACAGCTGACAATAATAAAATGATTGACGTTTATCCGCTTGTTGGCGGAAATGTAATCAAAGTAAATGTAGAACTTGGAGATTATGTTCGCAAAGGTCAGGTCTTGGCAACTATTAGAAGTACTGATGTTGCCGATTTTGAAAAACAATCTATTGATGCAAAAGGCGATTTATTAGTAGCCAAAAATAAATTGAAAGTGGCTCAGGAATTATTCGACGGAAAATTAAATTCTGAAAGTGATGTTTTTGAAGCAAAATCAGAAGTAAATAAAGCACAGTCTCAATTAAGCAAGATTCAGGAAACTTATAAAATTTATAATATTAAAGCAGGATCTATTTATGAAGTTACAGCTCCAATTAGTGGTTTTATCATCCAAAAAAGTATCAATCAGGATATGCTTTTGAGAAATGACCGCTCTGAAAATATTTTTGATATAGCTGAAATTAGTGAAGTTTGGGCATTAGCCAATATTAATGAAATTGATATTAATAAAGTAAAATTAGGAATTGATGCTGACGTTACAACTTTAAGTTATCCTGATAAAGTTTTTAAAGGTAAAGTTGATAAAATCTTTAATGTGATTGATCCTGAAACAAAAGCCATGCAAGCTCGTATAAAATTGAAAAATCCGGATTTTATGCTAAAACCGGATATGAATGCAAATATCAAATTATCTTATAATGAAGGAAAATCAATGATTGCAGTACCAAGCAAAGCAATTGTTTTTGATAAAAGTAAAAACTTCGTAATGGTATTTAAAGATCGTCATAATATTGAAACCAGACAAGTTGAAGTCTATAGTGTAGTTGGTGATGTCACTTACATTTCGAATGGTTTGAAAGAAAACGAGAAAGTTATTACAAACAATGAGTTATTTATTTATCGCGCTTTAAACGAATAAGACATGAACAAATTCATACGAAATATTATTGCTTTTTCGCTTAAGAATAAAGCATTCACCTTCTTTTGGGTAGGATTACTGGCTGTTGCAGGATTTATTTCTTTCAAAAATATGCCAATCGATGCTTTTCCGGATGTAACGAATACTCAAATTATTATCATTACACAATGGAATGGAAAAAGTGCTGAAGAGGTAGAACGTTTTGTTACTTCTCCTATAGAAATCTCGATGAACTCGGTACAAAAAAAGACCAGTGTTCGTAGTATTACCATGTTTGGATTATCTGTTATTAAAATTATTTTTGATGATGGTGTCGATGATACTTTTGCACGCTTGCAGGTAAACAATTTACTAAAAAATGTATCGTTACCAGATGATGTAGAACCAGATGTTCAGCCGCCTTATGGACCAACCGGTGAAATTTTTAGATATATTGTAAAAAGTAACAGTCGCGACAGTAGAGAGCTATTAACTTATCAAAACTGGGTTATTGATAAACAGCTTCGTTCTGTTCCGGGTGTTGCCGATTTAAATGTTTTTGGAGGTCAGACTAAAACTTATGAAGTTGGTGTTGATCCAATAAAATTAGCCAAATACAACATTACGCCGCTTCAGGTTTATAATGCTGTTAATGCAGGAAACTTAAATGTTGGTGGAGATATTATCGAAAAAAATGGGCAGGCATTTGTTGTACGCGGTGTTGGGCTCTTAAAATCAATTCAGGATATTGAAAATATTATTGTAGATGATGCCAACGGTAATCCAATTTTAGTAAAAAACTTAGCTTCTGTTTATGAAAGTTCAATGCCAAGAGTTGGACAAACCGGTATAGGCAAAAATGACGATGCTGTTGAAGGAATCGTTGTAATGCGTAAAGGTGAGAATCCGCAGGAAACATTGGCATTGATTAAAGCCAAAATAAAGGATTTGAATGACAATGTTCTTCCAAAAGACATTAAAATAGAGACTTTTTATGACCGTGATAATTTGATGAATTTCACGACAGAAACAGTAATGCATAACTTATTTGAAGGTATTATTCTTGTAACATGTGTCGTGTTTCTTTTTATGGCAGATTGGAGAACAACTTTTACAGTTTCTATAGTTATTCCGTTATCGTTATTGTTTGCCTTTTTGTGCCTGAAAATGATGGGGATGAGTGCCAATTTGTTGAGTTTGGGTGCAGTCGATTTCGGAATTATTATTGATGGTGCGGTGGTAATGGTCGAAGGATTATTTGTGGTATTGGACCACCGTGCACATCAATTAGGAATGACGGCATATAATAAAATTGCAAAAGGCAGTTTGATTAAAAAAACGGGAGCAGAAATGGGGAAAGCTATTTTCTTTTCTAAATTAATTATTATAACTGCTCTACTTCCAATTTTCTCATTCCAGAAAGTGGAAGGAAAAATGTTCTCACCATTGGCTTATACATTAGGTTTTGCTTTAATGGGAGCGTTACTTTTTACTTTGACATTAGTACCGGTTTTATCGCATTTACTTTTAAATAAAAATGTAAAAGAAAAAAACAATCCTTTTGTTAATTTCTGGGATCGAATTGTAAGTAAAAGTTTTGCCTGGACATTCAAGCATAAAGTAAAAACTCTAATCGCTTCGACAGCCATTTTAGTAGCAGTTTTCTTTTCTGCTACGTTTTTGGGAACTGAATTTTTACCTCAATTAAACGAAGGAGCTTTATGGGTAACGGCAGAATTGCCAATGAGTACTTCTTTACCACAAAGTGTAGAAACAGCTGCAATGATTAGAAAAGATCTGGAAAGTTTTCCTGAAGTAAAAAATGTTTTATCTCAAACCGGAAGAAGTAATGACGGAACTGACCCAAATGGTTTTGGGTTCATACAGCTTCAGGTTGATTTGAAACCCAAATCAGAATGGAAACGAAAAATTACGATGGATGATTTAATTAATGAAATGGATCAAAAATTAAAGGTTCACCAGGGAATTACTTATAACTATTCGCAGCCTGTTATCGATAACGTTGCTGAATCTGTGGCTGGTTTTAAAGCCTCAAATGCAGTAAAAATATATGGTGATGATCTTGACAAATTAGATGAATTATCAAATGAAGTTTTAGCTCAAATAAAAGATATTCCGGGTATTAAAGATGCCGGAATTTTAAGAAACGTTGGACAACCGGAAATCAGTGTAATTCTTGACAGAGATAAAATGGCCGCATATGGAGTAACTTTAAGTGATGCTCAAGCTGTTCTGGAACTTGCATTTGGAGGAAAAACAGCAACTCAAAAATATGAAGATGAAAAGAAATTTGATGTAAGGGTTCGTTTTTCTAAAGAATACCGTAAGGATGAAAATGATATTAGTGAACTTAAAGTACCTACTATTAGCGGAATCAAAATTCCATTGAAAGAAATTTGCGATCTAAAAACCGTTACTGGTCCGGCTTTTATTTACAGAGATAATACCAAACGTTTTATTGGAGTTAAATTTTCTGTTCGTGATCGTGATTTAGGAAGCACAATTGCAGAAGCGCAGGCAAAAGTGGCAAAAATGAAAATGCCGCAGGGATATACAGTGGGCTGGACAGGAGAATTTGAAAATCAGGTTCGTGCCAGTGCGCGTCTGGCTCAGGTGGTTCCAATCAGTTTAATCGGGATTTTTGTTTTGCTGTTTATTTTGTTCGGAAATATTAAGGATTCATTACTTGTTTTGGCGAATGTTCCGTTTGCAATCATTGGAGGAATCATGGCACTGCATCTTACCGGAATGAATTTTGGAATCTCTGCCGGTGTTGGTTTTATTGCCTTACTAGGGATTTGTATTCAAAACGGTGTGATTCTAATTTCTGAATTCCACCATAATCTAAAAGCAAAACTATCTCTCGAAGAATCTATTTTTATGGGAGTAAAAGCCAGAACAAGAGCTGTAGTCATGACGGCGCTTATGGCCTCGATAGGTTTAATGCCTGCTGCAATTTCTACAGGAATTGGTTCTGAATCACAAAAACCGTTGGCAATTGTGATTATTGGAGGGCTAATCACTGCAACAATTTTAACACTATTAGTGTTCCCAATTATATTTTGGGTATTCAATCGAAAAAAACACGTTCCTATTGAATAGTGTTTTAAAAATAAATTAATTTGGTTTGATTAATTTGACTTGGTTTTAAAAAAGAAAAAGCATCATTATTATTAATGGTGCTTTTTTGATTTTAAGCTTTAAGGCCTTTTAAGATCAAAAAAAATGAATTTAACCGCAGAGTTCACAAAGGTTTTTTACTATTAGCCTTTTTATAAAAAACACAAAGTTCGCAAAGCTTTGTCTTAAAGCTTTGCGAACTTTACGGTTAAATAGTTAGTTTTGGAATGGGCACAAAAAAAAGACCCTCTGCTCAAAGAAGATCTTTTTTGTATACTAACTCAAACTTTTTTTTAAACTCTTATTTTAAATCTTTCAAAAGAGCAATTGCATCTGTTGCGTTTGATAATTGTGCGTATTTTAAAGCTGTGTATCCTTTTTCGTTTTTGTCTCCAGGACGAGCGCCGCTAGCTAATAAAACTTTAATAATTTCAACTTTGTTATAACGTGCAGCTGTCATTAAAGGAGACATATCGTCTGACTTTTCATTAACGTTAGCACCATATTCAATAAATTTTTTAACTACTTCGATGTCACCTTTACTAACAGCAACATTTAGTGGAGTTGCATCCCAAGCTGAAACTTCAACTGGTTGTTTTACTACTACTTGTTGATTTGAAGCCATTGATACATTTGCAAATGCAACTAAAGCTAGTCCTAAATAAATAACTGAATTTTTCATAATGATTTGTTTGTTAAATTGATTGATAAATATTTGATTGATAATGGGTTGTTGTTAAATTCTATACAAATGTAAATTAAATCTAAGTACATTGCATTACAAGGTACTTTGTTTTAACTAATTCTTAACGTTTAATTAATAAACTAATAATGACAAGAGCGTTTAATTGACGTTTCCATATAATAGACGCTGCAAAAGTAAAAATGTTACACTTAATTGAATATTTTCTGAAAAATAATTCGCGAAATTTTCAGAAAATGGACAAACAATCCTTTACCTTTTTAACGTTAGTTCAGAAGGAACTGCAAAAAAAGCTCGAAAATTAAATAAAAACTAAATAAATAGCGAGTAAAATATAAATTAACAATCTAAATACGTCAATTTTAAAGAAAAGTTAAAAAGAAAGAAAATACATCTATTTTTAATAAATTTATTTAACATTTTTTTGAATTATTGAATGAAATGCGATTTTTTAAATCTGCATTTTAACTTAAAAATGCGTTATAAAAAAAGGAAAAAAATCAAAAAAGTGTGAAAGACAATTTGAAGATTTAGAACAAAACAAAAAAACCACAGATTACCTGATTAAAAGATTGCTAAAATCAAATTAATCATGTAATCTGTGGCTAAATATTCTCAAGCTTATCCTAAAGATAATTCTCTATAAGACAAGATAAAATAATTACTTTTTAGAAGCGAGATATTCTACAACGTTTTTTTCAATACGCTGATCAATATTGTCAATGTTTGCCTTAACAAATTTTTCTCCTAAAATATTCTCGTATAATTCAATATATCTTTCAGAAACAGATTCTATATAAGTATCTGTCATTTCTGGAATTTGTTGTCCTTCCTGGCCTTGAAAACCATTTTCTATCAACCAGCGACGAACAAACTCTTTAGATAATTGTTTTTGCTCCTCTCCCTTTTCCTGTCTTTCCTGATAGCCATCAGCATAAAAATAACGAGAAGAATCTGGAGTATGAATTTCATCAATTAAAACAATTACACCGTCTTTTGTTTTTCCAAATTCGTATTTAGTATCAACTAAAATTAAACCACGGCTTGCCGCAATTTCAGTTCCTCTTTGAAACAAATCACGTGTGTATTTTTCTAAAACAATATAATCTTCTTCAGAAACAATTCCTTTTGCTAAAATGTCTTCACGGGAAATATCTTCGTCGTGAGAACCATTATCTGCCTTTGTAGTTGGTGTAATAATTGGTTCAGGAAATTTATCATTTTCTTTTAAACCTTCTGCCATGGTTACTCCGCAAATTTGTCTTTTTCCTGCAGCGTATTCACGGGCAGCATGACCAGAAACATATCCACGAATTACCATTTCTACTTTAAAAGGCTCACATAAATGCCCCACAGCTACATTAGGATCTGGTGTTGCAATCAACCAGTTTGGTACAATATCTTCTGTTAATTCCATGAATTTTGTCGCAATCTGATTCAAAATTTGCCCCTTGTACGGAATTCCTTTTGGTAAAACCACATCAAAAGCCGAAAGTCTGTCCGTTGCCACCATTACCAAAAGTTCATCATTAATATTATAAACTTCTCTAACTTTTCCTCGGTAAACTGATTTTTGATTTGGGAAATTAAAATTTGTAGTTGTGATTGTATTGCTCATTATCCTAAAGTTGTGTTTTGTTTTATAAATGCAAATTTAAAACTATTTCACAGAGTTACACAATGAAAAGACAGAGATCATCAAGAAATGTGATATTTTATAAATTATAATCTCTTCAAAAAAATAATATTCCAATAAACTTATTAATTATCTGCTACTTATAGTACAACAAGAAACTATTTGAAACTCAAAATACCTTTCCCTAATGTTTTTACTGAAGCATCAAAATTGCCTAAAGTTGTATCAGAGAGTCGTTTTATATCATCAGTGCTTACAATATAAATTTGTCCCTGATCTTTTGTGGGAGCTGTTGGCACAAAAACCACTGCATTTCCTTCTGTGTTTTCTTCAATTAAGTAAGCAGGTTGCCAATAGGTACCAAACTTCAATAAAACCGGTAAATTGGGAGTTGGACTTTTTGCTTTTTTAATCAGTTTTTCTTCTGCCAGCTTTTTATTTTTTTCGTAACCCGGCAAAAAGACCATTAATTTATCATCAATCCAGTCTGTGATTTTTTTTAAGAAAGAAAATTGCATTAGATAACCACTGAAATAAATCAACAGAATTAGAAATATTCCACCAATAATATCACTGCCTATTGTACCTAAGACTTTATCAATATGCAATAAGTGAGCAAATTTATCTCCATATTTTCTAAAAAATCCCCATACTTTCTCGAGGATCATAAAAAAAACAACCAATGGTAATAAAAGAATAATTCCTGAGATACAATTTTTTTGAACCCGAAGTAAAAAATTTTTCATGGTATTGCAGATTAAATTAATAGCAAAAAAAAAACTTATCTAAAAATCAGATAAGTTTTACAAAATTAAAAATTTAGTACCAATGAGCAATACATCAATTAGTTAATTATTTAAATACTAATCAATTACAAATTCTTTGTTTAATATTTTAGATGAAATATATCTTGCAACGCCATCTTCGGCATTGGTTTTTATAACTTCTAATTCAGGTAAAGTTTCTTTTAATAATGCCGGAGCATTCCCCATAATTAAACCTTTTCCTGACGCTGATAACATTTGAACATCATTAAAACCATCACCAAAAGAAACAACCTGTTCTAGTGTAAAACCTTCTTTTTCTAATACAGTTTCAATCGCAACTGCCTTATCTATAGATTTATCCATAAATTCTAAACAAGTTGGTAAGCTGAATGCGTGATGTAAATGCTCAGAAGAATTGGCTAAAATATCATCTTTTAATTTTACTAATTTTTCATGGTTGTCGCAGGAAAAGAAAATTTTAATGGCACCAAAATCTTCCAGTTTTTTATAATCAACCAATTCAGGACGGTAATTTAATTTTTCCTGAAAAGCATTTAATTTTTCACTTACTTTATTCGTTTGCCAAACATTTTCTTTAAATAAAACAACTGTAATTTCAGGATCAATTTCAACATTTAAAGCTGCTTTTACAACATCGCTATCTAAATTAAAAGAGAATAATTCTTCTTTTTCCGGAGAATGAATTCTCGCTCCGTTTGAACTTACCAAATAAACCGGTACTTCCAGTTTTTCAATAATAGCCATTGCGTCAAGATGGTGACGTCCTGTGGCTACAACTATAAGATAATTTTGATTGTGAAGCTCCTGAAAAATTGATTTAGTGTAATCTGATATTCTGTGCTGTGTGTTGAGTAAGGTTCCGTCTAAGTCACTTACAACAACTTTTATATTCTTAAGTTTAGAAGTCATATTAAAATCAAGTATTTATGATATACAAATCTACGATTTTAACGACAGTTGAGCAAAGATTACAAAGCATAAAAACCCCGGGACGGGCAAGTTTATTATTTATTTAACTATTCGTTTAAATAATACATTATCCCTGTTTTAAATCCTTACAGCTCCCGAATTATATAAGTTCAGGGCTTTTTGTAAAATAATTTCGATTCTGTCCAATGGCAGGTCTTCATTAGAATCGACCAGCATAATCTTCATTCGCGAACGTTTATCCTGAACTAAAAAAGATTCATTAAAATAGGATCCTTCTACTATTCCAATATAAGGTTTCTTACGTTTTTTATCTATCCATAAATAGCAAAACATCTTACCTTTATAGTAAAAAAAAGGCATCCCGTATTTAATTACATTAGTGATATTTTTGTCTCTTCGTAAAATAATATCCCGCAACGCAATTAGTGTTCCTTTTACAGGTTCTTCCTGGTTTAAATAAAATTCATCTAGCTGATTCATCGGCGCATAACTTTTTTTATTGTGCTAAAAAGTACCTGCAAATTTATAAAGGAAGAATCATTATTTATTTAAAAAAAATTAATTTATAAGTAATTTTAACTTAACTTGTAAAGTTTTACTTAAAAAAAAATATTTGTTTTATACATTTTAAAAAAAAATGTATAAAACAAATACTAAAACATCAAAAAAACAGTTACGATTAAATCAAATATTTAAATTAAGTATTAATCGTGATTTTCAATTTGCTTATAAGCATCGATTACCTTTTTCACTAATCTGTGGCGCACGATATCTTTATCATCCAGATAAATAATTCCAATTCCGTCAACGTCTTTTAAAACCAAAATAGCTTCTTTCAGACCAGAAATAGTTCTGCGTGGTAAATCGACCTGTCCGGGATCACCCGTAATCATGAATTTTGCATTTTTTCCCATACGGGTCAAAAACATTTTCATTTGTGAATGGGTTGTGTTTTGCGCTTCGTCAAGAATTACAAAAGCATTATCAAGTGTGCGCCCACGCATAAATGCCAATGGCGCAATCTGAATAATTCCTTTTAGAATGTAATCTTCGAGCTTCTCATTTGGCAACATATCGCGCAAAGCATCATATAGAGGCTGCATGTACGGATCTAGTTTTTCTTTCATATCGCCGGGTAAAAAACCAAGATTTTCTCCTGCTTCTACCGCCGGACGCGTTAATATGATCCTTTTTACTTCTTTCTCTTTAAGCGCTTTAACGGCCATTGCCACACCTGTATACGTTTTTCCTGTTCCAGCGGGACCAACTGCAAATACCATATCATTTTTTTTGATGGTATCTACCAGTAATTGCTGGTTGGGCGTCATGGCTTTAATTATTTTACCGCCAACACCGTGCACTAAAATTTTGTCATGATCGTATGATTTTCTTTCATCCTGACCATCACTCATAATGACACGTTCGATAACATTATCGTCAATGTTATTGTATCTCGTAAAATGAAGCATCAGTCTTTGAAACCTTTTCTCAAATTCATCTAAAACTTCTTTTTCGCCAAATGCTTTCAAAGTAGTACCTCTCGCAACGATTTTAAGCTTTGGGTAATACTTTTTAATTATTTCAAGATGAGTGTCCTGAGCGCCCCAAAAGTCTTTTGGAGCGATGTCTATGAGCTCGATTATTCTTTCGTTCAAATGAGGTAGTTTTAAATTAAAAATAAATTTGTTTTTGTAAATCTATTGCTGTCGGGTTGTTTATATCTTTAAATGCAAATTGTCTTTTGTTTCTTTCAATTTGCATTTAGTATTACTAGATTTGCATATCTCAAATTTAATGAAAATTAGATTTAAAAACTACCAATAGTTATAAACAAAATTATGTCAATAATTACCCTTACTACTGATTACGGCTTAAAAGACCACTTTGTTGGTTCGCTAAAGGGTAAGATTTTATCTGAATATTCAGAGGCTCAAATAATTGACATTTCTCATGACATAGACCCATTTAATACTGCCGAAGCAAGTTACATTATTGGAGCATCTTATTTAAGTTTCCCAAAAGGTACTGTACACCTTATTGGCGTTGACATTGAGCGCAATAAAGAGAACCAGCATATCGCCATGCAATGGAACGATCACTACTTTATTTGTGCCGATAACGGAATTTTAAGTATGCTTACGCAGAAAATCGTTCCCGAGAAAATTGTTGCCATCAACATTCACGATCGTTTTCCGGCTGAATCTACCGATTTGGATATTTTCATCCAGGTTGCCTGCCATATTGCAAAAGGCGGATTATTAAATGTAATTGGCAAAGAAATTACAGCCATTAAAGAGGTTACAGAATTACAGGCAGTTGTTGCCGGTGATGGAAATTCAATAAAAGGATATGTAATTTATATTGACCATTTTGGAAACGTAATTACCAATATTTCGAAAAAACAATTTCTGGAAATCGCACGCGGTCGCCCGTACGAAATTGTCATGAATACCAAAAACATCAAAACTATTTTACCAAATTATTCTGCAATTGCAACATCTGATAAATATCCAATAAAAACCTACGAAGGCGAAAAACTGGCTCTTTTTAATGAAGCCGGATTTCTTGAAATTGCCATTTTTAGAAGTAATCCTTCAAAAGTGGGTTCTGCAAATAGTTTATTAGGATTGAATTACAGGGATGTGATTACAATTCAGTTCTTATAAATTTTAGAATTTAGATTGTAGATTTTAGATTCATAGATAATAGAAAATTGGAATTTTAAAATTTTCCTAAAAAGAACAATCAAAATTGGTAT
>Ga0247738_10000422_pt1 | contig 16524 bp, 30 predicted proteins | sample UWRJL013104B2_FD_180936 | JGI IMG/M metagenome (GOLD analysis project Ga0247738, IMG submission 180936) | Plant litter microbial communities from Arlington Agricultural Research Station in Wisconsin, United States - UWRJ-L013-104B-2 | ecosystem: Environmental > Terrestrial > Plant litter >...
GGCATGCGTCGTACTCAGCCTATTGCATTCGCTGTTGACTGGTCTACGTACAATCCTGTACGTGCCAACCCATTCCTTTAAGGAGAATACCCTATGACCAATTACATCCTTCGTGGCAAAGAATTCGGTTTCAACACCTTCCACATCACCAACAATCTTAAGGGCCTTAAGGTGATTACTACAGATCAGGCCATCCCTGCTGATGCGGAACATGTTATCCGTTGGGGCACTCGTGCTAAGGCAGAGACCAAGGCCAAGATTATCAATCGTCTCAAGGCCATTACTGAGACCTGCAACAAGGGTCAGTTCCGTGCTAAGGTGGCTGCTAAGGGGCTTGCTCCTCTTACATGGCTGAAGGTGGAAGACTTCATCAAGTGGTGTCAGGAAAATCAGGACAAGGAAGTTAAGATCATTGTCCGTCCTGAATTCCATTCTCGTAGCGAAGACCTCTATTTCTGTCAGACTAAGGCAGAACTCGATGCAGCTATTGCAAAGATCAATGGCCCTCACTATATCTCTGAATACATCAAGAAGGATCGTGAGGTACGTGTATTCGTTGCCAATGGTCGTGTGCTTGTTGTTGCTGAGAAGAACCCCGGTAAGGGTAAGAAGGACTTGGTTACATGGGGCTGTGTTGAAGAAGGTACGCTCGACTATGTCAATTGGGAAGATTGGGAAGAAGACATTGTTCGTGTCGCTGTAGAGGCGTTCAATGAATCATCTCTTGACTTCGCAGCCATTGATATCATGGTGAAGGATGGTAAGGCTTACTTCCTTGAAGCCAACACTGCTCCTGAAGTTTGGGCCTATTATGGTCAGGTGTTTGCAAAGGCATTCGGTTACATGATGCGTACTGAAACAGGTCGTGATCGTATCCCCGTCATTGACTACAAGAATTGGAAGAATTGCATCCATCCTTGTATGTCTGATAAGGCTGTGGTTGGTGAGCTTGTTAAGAAGCCACGTGCCCCTGCTCTTAAGGCTCGTCCACAGGCTGTTCGTCCTCTTAACGCGTGGATTTAATCATGGAAGATTTCTTTGTACTGATATTCTGTACGGTGTTTATTCTGCTTATATGCTATTGTTTTGCAGTAATGGCCACAAACAGTTTTAAACCTTGGAGGCATTTATGATGGGTTTGACATGGGAACGTTAAGATTTTATAATCTAGATGCAACTCCTAAACTAAACGACATTGAATGTAGTTGGGAAAGTGTACCATACATTATGGAATGGTATGGGGCTTTCTTTGCTGGAGATCGCTACAGTGTTTCTTATAACTCAGACATTCTTATTAAAGATGTTAATGGCTGTCTAATCCATCTCCACGAAAGTGATAATGTGAAGTCCTAAATCTCTAATTTTTCTCAAAAATCCGGAGAGGTCTTATGAACAGTGAAATTGATGAACGACGTAAGCAGGAATTGGCTCGTGTATACCAGCAGCTTGAACGCAAGCGTCAGTATGAAGAGGACGTAAAGAATGGAAATAATCATCTACGGAACACCAACGTGCCAGTTCTGTACAGCAGCGAAGAATTTATGCTCGGCGAAAGGGGTAGAATTCGTGTATCACGACCTCACCCAGATGAAGCCTACTGACGCTAACAATGTAATGCACTGGAGCGGCATGAAGAGCGTTCCTATCATCCTTGATGGCCCAAATCTGATTGGTGGATTTGATGCTTTGAAGGGATATTTTAAAGGAAAGGGTATTCCACTCAATGAATTTGAATGATTATCAAGACTTGGCTTTTGAAACACTAGGCCCTGACCGTAATCCGCTTATGCTAGCCCTTGGTGTGGGAGGCGAGGCTGGAGAGGTGATGGAAATTATTAAGAAGGGCCATCGACCCGGTAAGGAGATTGATATTCCCCATCTCGACGAAGAAATTGGTGATGTTTTGTGGTATTTAGCTGTTTTAGCTAGGCATTACGACTTGAACTTGGGAGATATTGCACTACATAACATTGACAAGCTTGAGAAACGATACGGTAAGGGGTAAAGATGGGCCAGTGTTTGGCTAAAATTCCACACAAGTGTGGTACTAAATCAGGGCTGCAAGTCTTCGCAAGAGATGAGGATGATACGGTTGATGGTTTTTGCTTCACATGTGGTACATATGTTCGTCATCCGTATGATGAAGAACGCAAAACCGACTCCCTCCCTCAGCCAAAACTAAAAACTAAGGCAGAAGCTGCTGAAGAGTTAGCTGAAATCGAACGATATCAAACTGTAGCGCTAGATAAGCGCAAGCTTAGTGCTGATGGCTTGAAAGAATTCGGTATCAAGATTGGTTTGAGCGAAGAAGACGGTAAAACACCTGAACTAGCCTATTTTCCATACACAAAAGATGGAAAAGTGGTTGGTTGGAAGGTTAAGTTGCTGTCTAATGGACGAATTTGGTCTGTTGGCGATCTTAAGGGCGTTGATTTCTTCGGTTGGGAACAAGCTAAGGCAAATGGTGGTAAGAAAGTCATCATTACTGAAGGCGAGTTTGATGCTGTAGCTTTAACGCGTATCATTGATCGTTACACCAAGGAAGAATGGAAAGATTTTAAGCCAGCTGTGATTTCTCTTCCTCATGGAGCAGGTTCAGCAGCAAATGACATTGCTAAGTTTAGAAATCAGTTGAAGGCTCACTTCAAGGAAATCATTCTTTGCTTTGACATGGATGAAGCTGGTATGAAGGCTGTGGCTGACGTAATGAAGATTATGCCAGACGCAAAGAGTGTTGTTCTACCTGTGAAGGATGCTAATGATTGCCTTATCAAGGGCGTTACTAAAGCAGCTTTCCAAGCTATCACCTTCAACGCAGCGGTGCCTAAGAACACCCGTCTAGTGTTCGGTGAGGAGCTTCACGAGTCGGCTAGAGAGATTGCCTCATACGGTGAGCTTACATGGCCGTGGGACCATCTAAACAAGACTACAAGAGGCATCAGGCTAGGTGAAACCATCTACATTGGTGCTGGTGTTAAGATGGGTAAGTCTGAATTACTAAACCATATCGCCGCTCATTTCATCAAAGAGCATGGAGCTAAGGTTTTCATGGCTAAGCCAGAGGAAGCCAATAAGAAAACTTACAAACTGCTTGCCGGAAAGATTAAGGGGAGTGTCTTCCATGACCCGGATAAAGAATTCGACTTTGACGCGTATGATGAAGCTGGTAAGATACTCAAGGGTAAGTTGGCAATGGTCAACCTCTACCAACATCTTGGATGGGAAACCCTTAAGGCGGATATTATTAGCGCTGCACAGTGGGGAGCCAAAGCAATCTTCATTGATCCTATCACTAATCTTACTAACGGCGAGAACGCAGGTGAGGCTAATAGTAAACTCCAAGAAATCGCACAAGAACTTGCGGCTATGGCCTTGGACCACAACATCGTAATCTTCATCTTCTGTCACTTGAAGGCACCTGAAGGCAACATCACCAAGGAAAAGCGTGACAAGCTTTATCATGATGGCAAGTATATTGGACTAGGCAACTGTCCCCATGAAATGGGTGGTGATATCTATTCCAATCAGTTCGCTGGCTCTCGTGCTATGATGCGTTCGTGTAATATGATGCTAGGACTTGAGGGTAATAAGGACGATGAGTTAGGTAAAGAAGAACGAAACATGCGTCACATCGTACTGTTGGAAGACAGAGAATTTGGTGAGACGGGTAGGTTCCCAATCTATTGGAACGCTGAAACAACATTATTCAAGGAGGCGTAATGAGCAGAGATATTTGGGTGATTAGTGACACTCATTTCAATCATGAAAACATTATCGGATATTGTAATCGTCCGTTTACTTCATCCAAGGAGATGGATGAACAGATGATTGAAAATTGGAACAGTGTTGTAAAAGATGGTGATATTGTGTATCATCTTGGTGATGTTTATTTTGGTGTGGATGGCCGAGATAGTTTGTCAAAACTTAAGGGCCGTAAGAGATTAATTCTTGGTAATCATGACGATGGTAAGGATCAGTTTTTACAAAAGAGTTTTGGTAAGATTAATGTTTGGCGAATGTTCCCTGAATTTGGACTTCTACTAACACACGTACCAGTACATGAGTCTACTCTTGAACGTTGGGAAAACCCAACTACTAAATATGATTTGATTAATATTCATGGCCATATTCATGAGAAAGTTGCTCCATCTAAGCTTCATCGTAATGTGTCAGTAGAACAAACTAACTACACACCAGTAAATATTGAAGAACTAAGGGTTAAATAATGTCTAAACGAAATGACGTGATCAACGCTCATTTTCGTTCCAACTACACTAAGCTTGTGAAACGCATGCGTGGTAGAGTGCCCGGTAACTCAACAGCCTTGGCTGAAGAGGTGGTACAAGAGACGTATGCCAGAGCAATGAAATACTATAGGACTTATGACAGTGATGTGTCTAAGTTTGAAACGTGGTTTAACAGCATTTTGAATAATGCGCTTAACGTATGTAAGAATGAAGAGGGTGATCGTGGAGTAACGCACTCCTTAGAAGACGATACTGAAGACATTCGTATCAATAAGAAAGATCGAGAGCTTCATAATCAAATGCTACAGGAGATTGATTCTTGTCGTCCTAAGGAGCGGGATGTGATAGTGTTGTTCTTCATCTATGGGTTTAAGTCTAAGGACGTAGCAGAGTTTACGAACAAAGGTCATTCTGCTGTTCGTCAGACAATCCTTAGGTTTAGAGAAAGGATGGCCAGCACATAAATGAACATCCAAATCTTTGACGTAGAAGCAGATGGATTAAAGCCTACCAAGCTGCATTGTCTGGCTGTGTCGGGAGAGAAAATAGATGTCAAAGCAACGTCAAACTATGACAACATGCGGAAGTTTTTCCTTGAGGCGGATGTTCTGGTGGGCCATAACATTTATCGCTTTGATATTCCTGTTGTCGAACGTATTCTAGGGATTAAGATTAAGGCCAAGATTGTAGACACCCTAGCATTGTCATGGTACTTAGAACCAGAGATGGTTAGACATGGCTTGGCTGAATGGGGAGAAATCTTTGGTGTTCCTAAACCTAAGGTAGATAATTGGCACAATCTTCCTTTGAAGGAATACATTCATCGCTGTACTGAAGACGTTAAGATTAACACAAACCTTTGGAACAGGTTCTGGAAGCATTTGATGAAGCTCTATGGGTCTGAAGAGGCTGTATGGAAGTTCATCGACTATCTTATGTACAAGATGGATTGTGCCAGAGAACAAGAAAGAAGTGGATGGAAGTTAGATGTCGCTCGTTGTGCCGAAGCAGTTCATAAACTCACTGAAGAAAAAGGTGAGAAGATTAGAGAACTTAAACTGGCAATGCCAACAGTTAAAAAGTTTACCACCAAATCCCGACCGCCTAAGCCGTATAAGAAAGATGGAACTCTCTCTGTTGCGGGAATTAAATGGTTTGAGTTGCTTGACGAACGTGGATTGGCACAAGGATTTACCGGAAGCATTGAAGTCCTTGTCGGAGAAGAAGAAGCAAACCCCGGAAGTTCACAACAAGTAAAGGATTGGCTCTATTCACTAGGCTGGAAGCCAACCACATTCAAATACAACAGAGATAAGGATACTGGTGATGTTCGTAAAATTCCTCAAGTTAATTCTGAATTTGGTGCCGGTATTTGTGATAGTGTTAAGCGTCTATATGACAATGAGCCTAGTCTCGAACTATTGGATGGGCTTGGCGTTATCAGCCATCGTATTTCTATCCTCAATGGTTTTCTCTCTGCCGTGGATGATGATGGTTATATACAAGCCCAAATCCAAGGACTGACTAACACCTTACGGTTCAAACATAAGACGGCTGTCAACCTTCCAAAAGTTGGCAAGGCGTACGGAGACATTATCCGTGGCTGCCTAATCGCACCAGACGGATATGAATTGTGTGGATCAGACATGTCATCCCTTGAAGATCGTCTTAAGCAACACTATATCTTTCCTCACGACCCTGACTATGTTAACGAGATGAATACCCCTGACTTCGATCCACACCTTGACCTTGCTTTGAATGCAGGTGAGTTAAATGCGGAACAGGTTAGGAAGTATAAGTCTGGTGAGGACAAGACGATTAAGCCTGTACGAGACATCTACAAGACAGGCAACTACGCTCTCCAATATAAATGTGGTATTGCAAGACTAGCGATCGCACTCGGTTCAACTGTAGCCAAGGCCACGTTAGTATACAATGCTTATTGGAAACGTAATTGGGCTATTGAGAAGGTTGCTAAAGAGCAAAAGACTAAGACTATCGACGGACAGATGTGGCTCCTCAATCCAATCAATGGGTTTTGGTATTCACTTCGGTTTGAAAAAGATATCTTCTCAACGCTAGTACAAGGTAGTGCATCATATGTTTTCGATCTTTGGGTCTCCAATTTTCGTGCTAGACGTCCTCAACTCACGGCACAATTCCATGATGAAGTTGTCATCTGCATTAAGGTTGGAAAAGGAATTCGTGATAAGGCGACATTACTATTACGCAAAGCAATTGCTGAAACGAATGAACAACTCAAACTGAATAGGGAGCTTGATATTGATGTCCAATTCGGTGCAAGATATTCAGACATCCATTAACAACTTGTATAAAGCTAGGACTAAATACTATCCTTCGTCTATCAAGTATATGAACATCACTTCTGAAATTAGAAGTTTGAAGAACAAACAAAAAGGAAAATACTAATGGCATTGAATGCTAAAAAGGTTCCAAATACTGCTGGCCCTAAGGCCCCTCCTGTTGATGCTGGTGGCTATCCCGGTCGTCTTGTTCAGGTGATTGATCTTGGCTTGCAACCTCAGCGTCCTTTCAAGGGTGAAGAGAAGAAGCCAGCCTATGAAATCATGACTACATACGAACTGTCCGATGAGTTTCTGAAGGATGAAGATGGTGAAGATATCGTTGACAAGCCACGTTGGCTGTCTGAAACCTTCCCCTTCCATAGTCTTGAAGCTGATCGTGCCAAGAGTACTGCTCGATACCTAGCCCTTGATCCTGATCAGGTTCATGATGGTGATTGGATTAAGCTGCTTGGCGTCCCTTGTACGATTAACGTCGTTCAGAACAAGGGCAGTGGTAAGAATGCTGGCAACATCTATAACAACATTGCGAGCACTATTCCAATGCGAGCTAAGGAAGCTGCGAAGCTGCCAGAGCTTGTCAATCCCACTAAGTACCTGTCTCTCGATGAGGAAGATGTGGAAACGTTCCTGAGCCTGCCAGAATTTATTCAGGAAAAGATCAAGGAAGGATTGGAATATGAAGGGACGGCACTGGCCCGCGCGCTTAAGCGTTACAAGGGCAAGGATGAAAAGGCGGATGCGGATGAAGCTAACGTACCTGAAAAGCCTAAGGGTAAGAAGCCAGACCGAGAGGTAGTCGAAGACGATGACATCCCTTTTGATGAGCCTGAAGAAGAAAATGGAGAGAACTGGTAATGATTGATCTGATTTATCCTATGACGTTTGTGGCTATCAACTCTGATGCGTTTGTAGAGCATGGTGTTGAACGTGGTGATATCGTATTTGTGGCAGGGCACCAAGTGGTCCCTGTCTCTGAAGAAGACCCTTACACTCAGCGAGTGAAGATGATTGTTAATCGACTGGATGATAAGGACTTCATCGTTCAGGAGGGTATGTACCTCATGGACCCCAGCAGCTTGATTAACATTAGCATTCAGGAAGGCTTGCGCCTCACTGAAATCAATGATCATGTGTTTGAAGAGAAGGAGGACTAAATGGAAAAACAATTTATCTGGAGTGATTGGTGGAAGCTCTGGCCTCAGTGGCGTGTAGACACAGTTACGGATTATGATTTTGGTCCTGAAGTCCTAACCTTCAAGGACTACTACTTCTTCTTTGGCCCCCTCCAGTTACACTGGTACGGGGCTAGCAAGTGAATGCAAGCATTAATCGATGCTGACGTACTTAGGTATGAGGTTGGAGCGGTTGGAGAATATACTGATGAGAATGGTGAGCTGGTTTACAGAGATTTCGACTTCGTTCGTGCAACGTTTGATGGAAAAATTAAAGACATCTGCGAAGCAGTCGGCTCAACTACAAGTCCCATCCTATATCTCACAGGAGACCATGTCCTTAATCGAGCGATTAACAAACGCCGAAAGAGAGAACAACTCCCTCCAATCGAATTTATTCCTAACTTCCGAACTGCTGTCGCAGAAGGAAAGCCGTATAAAGGAACTCGAACAGGAGATAAACCATTTCACTACGCTAACCTCACTGCTTACATCGTATCTGAATATCAACCCGTCATCGCCAATGGGTGTGAAGCGGATGATCTTATCTGCATTGAACAATACTCCAGACTCGCAGAAGCTGACACTATTATCTGCACTCGTGACAAAGATTTGCGAATGTGCCCCGGCCTCCATTATGGCTGGGAATGTGGTAAGCAACCAGAATTTGGCCCCCTCCACTATGACCTACTCGGAACTATCGAATTACTTAAAACGAAATCCGGGTACAAAATCGGAGGCGGTGGCTTCGCTTTCTTCGCGTCACAACTCTTAACTGGAGACCCTGTAGATAATATCGGAGGGCTGCCTAATTGTGGTCCTGTTAACGCTATCAAGATTTTAGAAGGTTGTGATAGTGTAGAAGCCTATTTAAACGCCGTTAGAGGGGCCTACAAGGCGAAGTTAGGGGACGGATGGGAGGTAGTACTGCAAGAGCAGGCAAACCTGCTGTGGATGGTCCGTGAGCGATTTCCTGATGGGTCTCTAAAATTCTTTGACCTGAAGGAATATCCTTAATGGAACTAATCCTAATCTATCTGTTCATCGGTGCTGTGTTTGCATGTGGCATTTCAGTACTCGTTGCACAGAGTATTTTCTATAAGCCTACACTAGTTCTAATAGTTGTAGTGACGTTCTTATGGCCTCTATATCTTGTAGCACTAATTTGGAAGTTGATCCGTGGCTAGTTATCTCCCATATAAGACAAAGAAGTTTAAGCTTCAGAAGGAAGCCATCGCTTGGACTAAGGCTGAGAAGAAGGCATACGCTGGAGCTAAGAAGATGAAGATTGAAACTAACTATCTTCCCGGAGAGCCATTCCCTTGGAAGGGAATTGTGTTGATGAAAGATGAATAATGTTTAAAGTTCTGATTTGTGGTGGTAGAGATTTTACTGATTTTGAATACGCCTCGAATATTGTGAGGGATCATCTTGCTACCATGTATTTTAATCCATCAGAGAAGGAAGACGTTGTCTTTATTTCCGGCATGGCTAAGGGTGCTGATCAAATCCCATTCGAGCTTGGTGATCTAGATGAATGGGGTGGCGTTGAAAAATATCCTGCTGACTGGGATAAGTATGGTAAGAAAGCTGGTCCTATTCGTAATCAGCAAATGCTCGACGAAGGTAAGCCTGACTTAGTGCTGGCCTTTCCAACTGAGAAGTCTAGAGGTACGTACGATATGATTAGACGTGCTGAGAAGGCTGGTATTCCGGTGTATGTATATGGCCGGTAGAATTGGTGGACCTAAGACACGTAACGGAGGATTGTGGACCGAAGCTCGTTTCCGTTCATTCATTAAGGGAAACCTTCGAGCCGCTACCATGCGTTGGAACCCAATTCACGAATGCTCTAAGAATGCTAGAGTGGCTCGTGGATTGTATCTCTGCAATGGTTGTAAGGAAAGAGTGCCCAACTCCATTCGTGTTGATGGCAAGCGAAAGAATAACATTCACGTAGATCATATCATTCCTATTATTGATCCAGCTGTTGGTTGGACTACGTATGATGAGATGATTGATAGGATGTTCTGTGAATTAGAAAACCTACAAGTCTTGTGTGATGCATGTCACGTGATCAAGACTAATGAAGAAAAAGCAATCGCTAAAGCCCGACGGGTTAAAGACAAACAAGAGGAAGAAGATTTATATGAGTGATCGCCCAACAGATTTTAATGGCTACAGCTTGTTTGACGAAGTGAAAGACCCAGTCCTTAAGGCATGGAACCGACTGAACACAATCTATAATATGAAGGAACAGGGCGGCAATGTTATGGCTGTCAAGTATTCTGAACTGTTTGACAAGTTTGAACGTATTCAGATTTTGGTAATGTCTGTGGCTGTGCAGAAGGACGGGTATGAAAACACTCGTCGTACAATTTTTAAGCAGGAGCTTGCATAATGACTGTAGAAATTTATTTGGCCTCTCTGTACTCTCGACGAGAAGAGATGGAACGTATCGCCCTAGACCTTATGAATGCCCATGGATATGATATCACATCCCGATGGGTGTTTGGTGGAGAAGAAGGATTTACTAGAGAAGAAATTGCTGTTTTTGATCTAGAAGATGTCGAAGCGGCTGACACTATCATTGCTTTCAGTGAACCTTATGGCACACTGTATAAGGGCGGTGGTCGTAATGTTGAGCTTGGCTACGCCATGGCCAAGGGTAAGCGTTGCGTCATTATTGGTGAGCGTGAAAACGTATTTATGTGGCACCCACAGATCGAACAGTTTGATACTATTGAAGAGTGGATCGCTTTTGATGACAAGAATTCTGGAAACTGATAGCGCTACACGTAAAACCTATCCAATGGCACAAGGGCTTCTGGATTATTTTCCAGATGCTCTGGCTGCTGTAGCACAGGTTTCGTATTTAGGTAATGAAAAACATAATCCCGGACAGGAGATGCACCATGCACGGGGAAAGTCTATGGATCATGCTGACTGCATTGTTCGTCATCTGGTTGGTCGCGGAGGGTTTGATGGCGAAGTTCGTGAGTCTGCTGCTCTTGCTTGGCGTGCTCTGGCTTTACTACAAGAAGAACTAGAACAAGAATTAAATCTTACACTCCCGAGAGGGGCTAAGAATGAAGTTTAAGATTGTTGAACGCACTGAAAAGTTGTATACAGCGTCATATTATGGCGTTGGTATGGTTGTGAGAGATGTGAATTATTACGACTTGTATAAGGACGACTCTGACTCTGATGTCATCTTCCTTGATGAAAATGGCTTCCACTACCTTGAAGAAGATTGGAAGCTCGTCAGAGGATTTAGTGACTTTCTAGAAGCTGTCCGCTACAAAAATGAATTGGAAAAACTCCTTGGCTAAAATCCTCATCTTAGATATTGAGACGTCGCCTAACGTAGCCTATGTATGGCGCTTCTTTAAGGAGAACGTCGGAGCTAAGCAGGTGCTTGAGAATGGACAAATCCTTTCTTACGCAGCTAAGTGGCTTGATAAGAATAAAATCTACTACGAGGACGTAAGCAATCAGTCAGAGCTTGACATGATGCGTTCTCTGTTCCTTCTCTTAGACGAAGCTGATATCGTTGTAGCTCACAACGGTGATAAGTTTGACTTGCCACATGTACAAGGTAGAGGTTTGGTGCTTGGTCTTAATCCACCTAGTCCCTACAAGACTATCGACACCGTCCGTGTAGCTCGTTACGAATTCAACTTCCCATCTAACAGTCTTGAGTATCTGGCTAAGGTGTTAAATCTTAAGAACCAGAAGGATGGGCACAAGAAGTTTCCGGGCTTTGAGCTTTGGCTAGGTGTATTGGCTGGCAATAAGGAAGCTTGGAAGGAGATGAAGGAATACAACATCATTGACATTATGGTGCTGGAAGAACTCTATCTTCGTATGCGTCCATACATGAAACGCCATCCAAACGTAGGAGTGTTTGATGAAAACGATAAGCCAGTATGCCCAAGCTGTGGGGGTAGTCACATTCAGTATCGCGGCTATACTCATACTAACGTCAGTAAATTCCGTAGGTTCGTATGCAATGATTGCGGTTCTTGGTCGCGTACTCGGTTCAATGTAATGGATAAGGAAATTCGTAAACACCTATTGGTAAAGGCGGTGTAATATGGAAACGAATGTTGTTGATGTAATCCTCACTATCTTTCAGTTTATCAATACTGAAACGGGTATGGCCCTAGTACCTGCTAAGGAGGCTATCGTAGCCTCTCTTGATGAATGTTGGCAGCTTGCTGTAGCATTCAATGCTGAGGCTAAGGGTACAGGCTTTGTAGCTGCTTGTTGGCCCAATATTGTACCAGCGTTGGTGCAGTAATGAAGGCAGAACTTATTGACGTGATGGGTGATGATCTCCGTGTAGCTAACGCTGCACGGGTCTCCTTTGATAAGGAAAGTGGATGGGATTATTTTGAAGATGACCCTGAACTATATGATGGAAAACTAAAGCAACTCGCTTTTAAAGATCAGAAGCTTCTCAACTATCTGGCCAAGCACAACCATTGGACTCCGTTCTCTCATGTCATGATCACTATGCGTGAGACTGTTCCTATCTTTGTAGCTCGTCAGCGTTTCAAGCATATGGTTGGGTTTACATACAATGAAGTGAGTCGAAGGTATGTCTCTGATGAGCCGTCCTTCTTCGTACCGTCGGAGTGGCGTAAAGCTGCTGAAAATAAAAAGCAGGGCAGTAGTGAAGAGACTATTGACCGACATCCTTTGCATACAAAATATACTTATGCTGAAGGATACGCCAATTTAATTGAACACGTCTTAGGTCTTTACGATGATATGATCAGTGGTGGTGTAGCTCCTGAACAAGCCCGTATGGTATTGCCTCAGTCTATGTACACTTCATACTATGTCACTGGTTCTCTAGCAGCATGGGCTAGAGCCTACAAGCTTCGTATTGATCCTCACGCACAAAAAGAAATTCAAGACCTTGCAATTAACTGGAATGATATTATATCTAACATCCCAGAACTAAGACATTCGTGGGCAGCCCTCACACAGTAGAAAGAATAATAATGGACGTATCTAAACAAATTCTATCTGACATCACGGTGTATGCCAAGTATGCACGTTTCAAGCCTGAGCTTAACCGACGAGAGACTTGGGAAGAGCTTGTTAATCGTAACCGGCAGATGCATATCAAGAAGTATCCTGCCATGGAAGAGTTTATTAATACGGCATATGATCGTTCGGTAGTACCTAAGAAGGTGCTGCCTTCTATGCGATCTATGCAGTTTGCAGGAGTGCCAATTGAACGTAACCCCTCACGCATTTACAACTGCGCTTTCCTCCCTATCGAAGATGTTGACGCTTTTGCTGAGATTATGTTTCTTCTCCTTGGCGGCACTGGTGTTGGTTATTCTGTACAGCAGCGTCATGTCTCTAAACTTCCTCTTGTGGTTGGACCCAAGAACAAGAAGCGGCGTTACGTCATCGGAGACAGTATTGAAGGCTGGGCTGATGCGGTTAAAGTCCTTGTGGAATCTTATTTTAAAGGAAAAACAGGAGTAGACTTTGACTATGACGATATCCGAGAGAAAGGGACTGAGCTTGTCACTTCCGGCGGCAAAGCACCCGGCCCAGAGCCTCTTAGAGAATGTCTTGAACGAGTTGAGTCTGTCCTACGCGGAGCTATCGGACGGAAACTACGTCCAATCGAAGCGCATGATATTGCTTGCTATGAAGCAGATGCCGTACTTGCTGGAGGTATTAGACGAGCAGCTATGATTTCGTTGTTCTCTATGGACGACGATGAAATGATTAACAGTAAGAGTGGAGAATGGTGGGTTAATAATGCACAGCGTGCACGTTCAAATAACTCCGTCGTCCTTCTCAGAGGACACGTTAGTCGTCTTGAGTTTACAGCGTTGTGGGAACGTGTTAAAGCTAGTGGAGCAGGGGAGCCCGGTTTCTACTGGACTAACAATCTCGACTGGGGCACAAATCCTTGCTGTGAGATTGCTCTCCGACCGTACCAGTTCTGTAATCTCACTGAAATCAATGCCTCTGACATCGTAGATCAGGCTGACTTCAATGACAGAGCTAGAGACGCTGCACTGATCGGTACACTACAGGCTGGCTATACCAACTTCCACTACCTCCGTCCTATCTGGAAGGAAACGACTGAGGCAGAGGCCCTTATTGGTGTAGGTATTACTGGCATTGCTTCTAATGCAATTGCTAAGCTTGATGAAAAGGAGGCTGCTGATGTTGCAGTTGCTACCAACCTTATTGTTAGCGCCATTATTGGTATTCGCGCTGCTGCTCGTGTCACTACCGTCAAACCCTCTGGGACAAGCAGTCTCGTGGTTGGCAGCTCTTCTGGTATTCATGCTTGGCATGCTCCTTATTATGTAAGACGGATGAGGTTTGGTAAAGATGAAGCGATCTATCAATACTTGGCTAGGGAGTTTCCTGATCTGGTTGAAGATGAATATTTCCGACCCGAACAGCAGGGAGTCGTATCAGTACCGCAGGCTGCACCAGCCGGTGCCTCAGTACGAACAGAAACGCCATTGGAGCTACTCGAACGAGTCAAGCGATATAACATCGATTGGGTTCAGAGAGGGCACCGCTCAGGTGAAAACACGAACAACGTCTCGTGTACCATTTCACTTAAGGATGATGAATGGGAGGCGGTAGGCGATTGGATGTACGAGAACAAGGATACGTATAACGGTATCTCTGTTATCCCTTATGATGGTGGGACTTATAAGCAGACACCATTCGAGGACATCACTAAGGAAGAATTTGATAGACTGAATTCTTATCTTCATGGTATTGATATTACGAAGGTGAACGAACTAGCAGACAACACTAACCTAGCAGCCGAAGCTGCCTGTGCTGGTGGAGCTTGTGAAATCGGTGACTTCGTATGAAAGTAGAGATACATAGAAATGAGGGTTCTCAACCAATTATATATGAAAACGTTGAAAACTCTTATACTAAGGGTCCATTATATTGTGTGATGTTTGTCAAAGATGGTGAACGTATAACACATAAATACCCAATTAAGTCAATCTTTAGAATTGTTGAAGATTACAATAAATCTAAACGATAGATAAAAGAAAACCCGCTCCCGGCGGAATTTAGGCAAAAAGAAAAGGCGCTAGGGATTTCTCCTTAGCGCCTTATTTTATTTATGGTACTTGTAAATACCCTCTCCATTAAGCAGGGTTTTAAGTCGATGACAATTCGCACATAACGTCTGAAGATTTGTAAGGCTGTTATTGTTATGATTACCATCTATATGATCTACGTCAAACTGACACCTATATTCGGAAGTAAATAGGCACATTACACATACATTAGTCTTATGATCTCTGTAACTTTTGTCATCATACTTATGTCTGTTCGCCTTCTTGTACTCTTTTAACCTCTCCTTAGCTTCAGGAGAAGAGTACTTATGCCTCTCACATCCAGAGCATAAAGTGTTGAATTTCCCATTAGACTTCTTTTTCTGCAAATTTTTATTACAGTGGCAACATAGACCCCTAATGTCAGAGGGCTCTGTTTTACGATACTTCCACTCTGACATTTAGTTTCCTTACTGGGGCGGGTCTTTTTGTTTTTAAGCCTTGAGGGCTGCTATGACGGTATTCATTTTAGCAGTCAGATCAGCTACGTCGTTCTTAATAGCCGTAATGGACGCGTTAGTCGAAGTGAGGGAGGCTGCACTCGTGTCGGTAGTGGCTGCCGTAGCAGCAGGAATAACTTCCACTGTGTTGTTAGCCGTGCCACCAGAACTGTCAGTAAGGGCTACTAGCGCAGCAATCTGCGGCTTGTCAGCAATACCACCACCACTAGCAGCGAACGCCTCTACAGCCGATACAAGCGAGTCACGGGTGTCATGTTCATTGATAGTAGAGCCAGTGCCACCAAAAGCAGAGACGAGGGCTTTCCAGAATTTACGTTCGTTCATTTGTGTCTTTGTCCTTCTTAATATTCTTAGTGAAGTATCCAAGAATTTGGATGATTAACCATGCACAGCCCACGATGGGAAGCAGAAGAGCCGATAGCTCACTGAAGTGCTGGAGGATAGGGAGCCATGCAGGAGAGGTTACTGCTGCCCCTGCGATAAAGTTGTTGCTGTTCGTCACTTGCTATCCCTTCTTGAAGATGCGTTGTAGACCTTCAGATACGAAATAGAAAGCCACTACAGTGTTAGTAATTTCCATAATGAGACTGCCGGGGTATTGAGTGACGCCTAGCCCAAACACTGTGTCCCAAATAAATAGCTTAAACAAAAAGACTACGACAATATATCCAAGTAATGTTCTAGGACTATACCACTTATCATGGATGGTAGCCGCAACCTGAACATCACGCTTAGCTTCTAGAGCAGCAATCTGTGCATCAGCTTTGATACGCTCTGTATCGTTCTTAGCGTTCTCTTTGGCAATCTGCCATTTGACGATGCCATCTGTAATTGCACTAAGGGGGTTGAGGAAGTCGAAGAAGGCCATATTTATTCCTTCTTAATTTCTGTCTCAACAGTGATGGCTCCAGCTTTATACTCGTTCTTAACCTGATACACACCGAACGTACCAGCAGCAGCTACAAGCCAATCCAGAAGAACGGAAGTAAAGCCGGGCAGTTCAATGTCATAGTTTTTGAGGGTGATAAGGACAACGAAACCAATCACTGCTGGAATGAGCTTCTTATATCTCTTCCAGCTAGTGAAGATCGTCACCTTCCAATTTAGTACATCTGCCATTTTACCTCTTTCCAAACAGACTAGTGATAAGCTTGATTAGAGCCTCAAGGAGGGCTGTTAGTATG
>Ga0247738_10000423_pt1 | contig 16513 bp, 19 predicted proteins | sample UWRJL013104B2_FD_180936 | JGI IMG/M metagenome (GOLD analysis project Ga0247738, IMG submission 180936) | Plant litter microbial communities from Arlington Agricultural Research Station in Wisconsin, United States - UWRJ-L013-104B-2 | ecosystem: Environmental > Terrestrial > Plant litter >...
GCGCCGGAGCCCACGGATGCCGCAACAGCACCCGACGGGACGACAGGATGCGCGCGCGCAGCTGCTGCACCCAGGACCCCGCGGTCGGCTGCAGCTCGGCGGCGATCTCGAGAAAGACCAGGTCGACGACCCCGTCGAGGATCGCCCGCTTGTTCGGGGTGTGGTGGTAGAGCGACATGGCCTCAACCCCGAGCTCGTCGGCGAGCCGGCGCATGGTGACGGCCTCGATTCCGTTGGCATCAGCCAGGGCGACCGCTGTCTCGAGGATTCGCTCCCTGCTGAGCTTCATTCTCGAAGTTTAGCCTTGCGCCCTTACAGCGTAAGCCTTACGGTGTAAGGCATGAGAGCAGCGGTGTATCGAGAGTTCGGCGGGCCCGAGGTCGTGCGGGTCGAGCAGCTCCCCGACCCCACCCCGGGGCCCACCGAGCTGCTCGTGCGCGTGCGCGCCAGCACGGTGAGCATCGCCGACTACCGCACCCGCAGCAAAGACCTGCCGCCCGGGCTCGGCTTCTTCGGCCCCCTCGTGCTCGGCGCCTTTCGGCCGCGCCGTCGTGTGCTCGGCGCCGACTTCTCTGGCGTCGTCGAGCAGATCGGATCCCAGGTGACCCGCTTCGCCCCGGGCGACAAGGTCATCGGACTGCCCGATGGCAACGTCGGCGGCCACGCTGAGCTGCTCGTCGTCAGCGAGGGCGCTACCATCGCCCACGCCCCCACCACCGTGCCCCTTGACGACGCCGCCAGCCTCGTCTTCGGCGGCATCACCATGGCGAAGTTCTTCGGCCTCGCATCACCCGCGGGCAAGCGCGTGCTCGTCAACGGAGCCTCGGGCGCGACCGGCACGGCTGCCGTGCAGCTCGCCGTCGCCATGGGTGCAACGGAGGTCACCGGCGTCAGCAGCGCCGGCAACCACGCGCTGGTGCGCTCGCTCGGAGCCACCGACATGATCGACTACGCGGATGTCGACTTCACCTCGACAGGACGCCAATGGGACATCATCGTCGACTGCGTCGGCAACGCGCCCTACCGTCGCGTGGCCGGGTCTGTTGCTCCAGCGGGAGCCGTGCTGCTCGTCGTCGGATCACTGCGCTCGATGCTCACCGCCCGCCGCGATAGCAGGCGGCTTGGTGGCGTGGTGGCCATGCTCACCACGGCGAGCACCGCATCCGATATGAAATGGCTGGTCGAGCTGGCAGACGCCGGTCGCTTCGTGCCCGTCATCGATCGTCGCTACACGCTCGACGAGATCGTCGAGGCACACCGCTACGTTGGCGAGTTTCGCAAGCGCGGTGCCCTGCTGCTCACATTTTGATAACGGGGTTGACCCCCCTTGTCTGCCGCTAGTACGGTGGGCAAACGCCACCAGACAAGAAAGGAGTCGGCCAATGATTACAAACATCTCTCGTGATGCGTTCCGCGTCACCGCCGGCTTCGTCGGTGCCACTCTCCGCCTGAACGGCTAGCGATTCCGCCGCCGTTTCAGACGGTGGTGACGCTCACGAAGCCCAGCCTGCAGGCGCTCTCTCATTTCTTGCGCGCGCGCCTGCAGGCCCACCCCGTCGCAGTACAAGCACGCCCAAAGACAGGTTCAGAAGGACATCATCATGAACGCAGTATTGACGGCTCCCAGCCGTTCGCAACACTCACCGCCCGTGCGCAGAGTTGGTCTCGCAGACCGCCTCGCCCTGCGCATCGGCCTCGCCCTCATCGTGTGGGGACGCCGCCCGGCCCGTGCCGAGCGCTACGTCACGCACGTGGAGCTCGCTGAGCTTCGCCGGCTCGAGGCAGCTCGCTACAGCGCGCGCTCGTCGCTCGGCCCCCTCGTATGAGTCGCGTCACGACACAGGCCGTCACCGGTTTCGGTGGCGGCCTTCCGCGTTAACGGGGCACAACGTCTCCGGCACTTTCGAGTATCACTCGTACCCCGGGGTGCACGCATGTCCTCCACAGAAGGGACTGTGCACTAGACAGGCTCGCTGCCACACTCTCAGACGCTAGAACTGTCTTTTTCTCAACCTGTTTGGAAAGGATCTACATGAACAAGCGCACGAGCTTGGCAACCGTCGTGACCAGCGCCGTGATCGTGGGTCTGACTGTCTTCGGTGCTGCGGCGCCGGCAATGGCAGCCAGCACCAGCGTTACCGGCGAGGTCAACTGCAACGGTAACAACGTGTACTACAACACCACCCGCTACATCTCGGCGAACTCCACGCGCATCCAGTTCAAGCTGACGAAGTCGGCGAACGTCGGCGATGGCGTGTCGTATCAGTACACGCGCGTCGGGGCCGTCGTCGGAGGCACGTCACTCGGCCAGAAGTCGATGTCGATCCAGTCGCCGAACGCCGTTCTCAGCGGCTACTACTCGTCCGGCACGGCATTCAAGCTCTACGCGAGCATGCCTGCGTCTGTCGGAATCTGCGACAACATCTTCAAGGGCACGCTTTACTACTAGCCGATGATCCGAGACAACGCATCTACTGCGGTGCCTCGGCGCGTGACCGGTGTTGTGGTCGCCAGTATTCTGGCGGCCACAATGCTGGTCGCCTGCGCGCCCAGCACCCCCAACGAACCCGCATCGACAGCGGGGGGTGACACCTCCATCGAGACTTTCAACGAGATCGGTGGCGCGGTCGACGAGTACAACGCCGCGACCACGGTGTACCTGCTCCCTGACGGCTACACCTACCCCGACGCGCCATTCACGGACTCCAGCGGCAGTTACCAGGTGGGATACGGCACGTCGGCCGCGGTCACCTTCTGGAATTGCGCCTGGGGCAAGGCCTATCTCGCGGCGCAGGGCACCGACCCGGTCGCCGCCGACGCAGCGCTCGAGCAGTTCGCCGCGATCACCGAGACGGAGACCTACAAGCTCTACTACGACCCGGCGAGCGCTTACCCGTTGTTCGAAAGCGCGATCGCGAATGCCCAGCTGGGCGACCCAACGACTCTCCAGTCGATCGTGACGGGCAGCTGCACCTCGTGAGAGGGGTCCCAGCAGCGCTCGCGGTGATCTTGGCGGCGGCCCTCGCCGCGTGTTCGCAGTCCCCCACGCCGACGCCGTCGGCAGAGGAGTCGTCGGCTCCGACCGTGACCGCGGAACTGCGCGACATCACCTCGGTGGTGGTTGTCTCGGGCGACGTCCTGGCCAACCCCCACTTTCTCGTGAATGCCCCGGCGGAGGGGTCCCTCGCGTACAGCGCAAGGTCGGGGTCGATAGACGCGGGCACCACCATCGCGACGGTCGGCGGCACGGCAGTGGTCACCCCCGCGCTCGGGCCGATCACCCAATGGCTTCGCCTGCCGTCCGAGAGAGTGGCCAAGAACTCGCCCATCGCGGAGATGAGCTACGCCGGCTTCGGCATCGCCGTCAGCATCCCCGCGCAGCAGCTGTACCGCATCTACGATGCCACGGCCGCCACAGGCAAGGCCAACATCACCGGCGGCCCCTCCGGCATCAGCTGCACGCTGGTCGCCACGGCCACGGCCACGGCCGCGGAGACGGAGGCCCCGGCCTCGCCCGACACCGGCTACCGCCCCTCGATCTGCCTGCTGCCGATCGATGCGGATGTGGTTGCCGGTCTGCCGTCGAAGGTCGGCATCCCCACCGGGGCGAAGAGCCAGGTGCTGTCACTGCCGGTGACGGCGGTCTCTGGGTCAGCCAGTCAGGGCGAGGTGACCGTCATCGAGGGCAAGAAGTCCACGAGAGTCGCCGTGGAGCTCGGCATCAGCGATGGCGCATTCGTCGAGATCGTAAGCGGGTTGAAGGCGGGTGACCAGGTTCTGGCTCGCGCGCCCGGAGTGGTCTAGTCCGTGACGGTCATCAGCGCACGCGGCCTGACCGCATCCATTCCGCGCACCACAACCCCGATGCTCAAGAGCATCGACCTCGAGGTGCACGAGGGCGAGTCGGTGGCGATACTCGGGCGATCAGGTTCAGGAAAGACCAGCCTGCTCTCGATCCTCGGTCTGATGCAGCTCGCCGAGTCGGGCCAGCTGACGATGGCAGGGCACGACGTCTCCCTTCTCAGCGAGTCGCGTGCCGCGAGACTTCGCAACGAGCTCATCGGATTCGTCTTCCAGTCCTACTCGCTGATCGCCGATCTGTCGGTGCTCGACAACATCATCCTCCCCGCCCAGTACGGTGCGCCGCAGCGACGAGAGGCCCTGCGGGCGCGGGGCGCAGACATGCTCGACTTGGTCGGGCTGGCGAGCTTCGCCCGCAGCAGGCCTGCACGGCTCTCTGGCGGAGAGCAGCAGCGGGTGGCGATCGCGCGCGCTTTGGTGCTCAACCCCCGTGTGGTGCTCGCCGACGAGCCGACCGGCGCGCTCGACTCGACCACCCGCAACGAGATCATCGAGCTGCTCAAGAGCGCCACGAGTGCGGCAGGCAGCTGCCTGGTCGTGGTGACGCATGATTCCGAGGTCGCCGCTCAGATGGACACCCGCCTGCACCTGTCCGATGGGGTGCTCGCGTGACGCTGCTGAGGATGGGTGTGCGCGAGCTGCGCAACCAGGCCGGGCGCTACGTGCTCGCTGCCATCTGCATGCTCATCGGTGTGCTCGCCATCGCTGCTGTCGCGATCGTGAACTCGGTCGCCCTCGACATGCTGGTCGCCCAGCAGGAGCAGCTCAACGGACGCGATTCCAGCTACGCCGCGAGCTTCACCGTCGAGGCGAGCGAGATCGACGGGCTGCTTGACCCGAACAACTCTGTGGATGCGCTGTCGTCAGCGATGCGAGAGAGCCTCGATCCCCATGGCGCGAACGTTGCACTCGTGGTGCAGAGGTCGATGCTCGTCGCCACCCCCTCTCAGGCAGCAGGCAACGAGGCCGGTGCCAGCGTGGTTGTGACCTGGGTGGATGGTGACATCCAGCAGCTGCAGCGACTCCCCGTGATCCAGGGCTCACTGCCGCACGGCGTCTACCCTCCGGGGATCGCGCTCAACGAGGCCGCGGCGCGTGCTGTTGGGTATCCGGCCGTGACCACACTGCTTCTCTCTGACACGATCCCGGGCCAGCCGGTGAGCGTCTCCATCAGCGGCGTCGTCGCTGACGCGCAGCCCGAGCCGGCCGCGTACGGCGATCTCGCCCTCCTTCGCCACTTCTTTCCCCGGAGTCTCGTCGACGAGTCCGTCAAGCTGCGCGTTCAGGGCGCCGGGCTCAGCCTCGCCACCGTGAACGACGCCATCACCGCGCAGTTCGAGACACACGGCTTCAGCGCGCCCGAAGGAGCATCCCGGGTGGACACCGTCGACTCGGTGCGCAATCAGGTCGACTTTCTGCGAACCGTCTTCGGCGCCTGCGCACTCGCGATCCTGCTCATCGCGGCGATCGGAACCGCCAACGTCGGCCTGAGCTCAGTGGCGGAGCGATCGCGCGAGCTGGTGATCCGCCGCGCGCTCGGCGCACGACGCCGCGACATCTTCGCGCAGCTGATCTCAGGGGCACTGGCGGTCGGAGCGCTCATCTCGGCCGTGTCGGTGGCGCTCACCATCGTCGCGGTCTACCATGTCGTGCCGTCGCTGATACCCGCTGCGTCGTCCGTTCTCGCTCCGGAGTTCCCTTGGGCGGCATGCGCGTCGGGCATCGCTGCCGCAATGGTCACGGCGGTCGTCGGGGGCCTGCTGCCCGCCATCAAGGCGACGCGCCTGCCGGTCGCGCTGGCGCTGCGAGAGTAGGTCAGAGCGTCCGCAGTCGCGGGGCGAGGTCCTTCTCGAACAGCTCGAGAAAGCGGCGCTGGTCTGAACCGGGGGCGTGGAAGACGAGGTGGTTGAGACCGGCGTCCGTGTACTGCTTGATCTGCTCCACCACGGCGTCGGGGTCGCTGCCGACAATCCAGCGGCTCGCGATCTGCTCGATGGGGAGGGCGTCCGCCGCCTTCTCCATCTCGATCGGATCGGTGATGTCGTGCTTCTGTTCCTTGCCGAGCGCGAGCGGCGCCCAGAAGCGCGTGTTCTCCAGGGCGACCTCGGCGTCGGTGTCGTAGCTGAGCTTGATCTCGATCATCTTGTCGAGCTCTCTCTTGCTTTCAGCCACCGCGGGCAGCAGCTGCTCGGTGTAGAGCTCCATGCCCTTGCCGCTCGTGCAGATGAAGCCGTCGCCGACTCGGCCGGCGAAACGGGCGACCTGGGGGCCTCCCGCTGCGACGTAGATCGGGATCTTCTTCTCTGGGCGGTCGTAGATGCTGGCGTCGACCGTTGTGTAGTACTCGCCGGCGTAGTTGACGCGGTCTTCGGTCCAGAGCAGGTTCATCAGCTCGATGGCCTCGCGCAGGCGGCCGATGCGCTCCTTGAACTCGGGCCACTCGCCCTTCCAGCCGGTCGCGATCTCGTTGAGGGCCTCACCGGTGCCGACGCCGAGGAAGATGCGCTCGGGGTAGAGCACGCCCATCGTCGCGAAGGCCTGGGCGAGCACGGCGGGGTTGTAGCGAAAGGTCGGCGTCATGACGCTCGTGCCGATCTTGATGCTCTCGGTGCGCTCGCCGACGGCGGCCATCCACGCAAGAGAGAACGGGGCGTGACCGCCCTCGTGGCGCCACGGCTGAAAGTGGTCGCTGACCGCGACGGACTCCATTCCTCTTTTTTCGGCTTCGACCGCTATCTCGACGAGCTCTCGCGGGGCGAACTGTTCTGCGCTGGCCTTGTAGCCGAGGGTGAGGGTCATGGGTCTATTGTCTCTCTGGTTACTGGGCTCTTCTCCTCCACAATTTTTCTCTCCACGAGTTATTCGCATTCACTCGAACATATGTTCGAACCTTGGTAAAATTGGGCCATGTCACTCGCAAAGCTCTCCGTCGTCGCGGCGCACGCTTGTGATCAAACGCGGGCGGATGTCGCTGCCGCCCCTGATGCAGACTTGCTCGACTTCCAAAGAGAGCTCGCTGCAATCGCGCGGCAGATCGATCTCGCGGCCGCGGCGGTCGCTGCCGAGATCCACCACCGCTCTCGTCGGGAGCTCGGCTACGACGGCCTTGCCGCCAGCCTCGGCGCACGCTCGCCCGAGGCCCTCGTTCAGAACCTCACCGGGGCCTCGGCGCCAGCCGCGCATCGCCTTGTTCATGTCGGCGCGCTTCTCGTCGACCCGCACCCCGTTCTCGAACCGGCCGTCTCAGCGGTGGCATCGGGTTCGCTCTCGGCCGAGGCGCTGATGGCGATCGAGGCGGGCCTCGGCTCCCCCACTGACTCGGTTCCCGCCGTCGCACTGGCCTCGGCGGCGGCCGTTCTCGTCGGCCTCGACCTTCCGCTCGAGCGCCTCGCCGCGCGAGCCCGCGAACTGCGCGACGAGCTGGATGCGGCTGGCGTCGCCCTGCGCGAGTCGGAACGTCGCGACCGCCGCTTTCTGCGCCTGGTGCCGCAACCCGACGGCATGACTCGCCTGTCCGGGCTGCTCGACCCGGAGTCCGCGGCTGTCGTCGTTTCGGCCATCGACGCCGCTACCTCGCCGCGACGCGGTGGGCCGCGCTTCGTGGATGCCGACACCGTCTTTCTGAACGACCCGCGCACGACAGAGCAGATCGCCCTCGACTCGCTCGTCGAACTCGTTGACATTGCCGTGCGCTGCGACGCGCTGCCCGGGCGGCGCCCCGATGTGCGCGTGCTGGTCACTCAGCGCGACCTCGACCGTCGGGCGGGCGTGGGATTCATCGACGGCCAGCGCGCCTCCAACTCGATCGAGACGGTCGAGCGGCACGCGTGCGATGGAGGGCTCGTGCCGATCCTCTTCGACGATGACGGCCAGGCACTCAACCTCGGGCGGTCGCAGCGACTGCACAACGCGAGGCGGCGCACCGCGATCGCTGCGCGGGATGGCGGATGCCTCGCCCCCGACTGCGACCGGCCGGCGAGCTGGTGCGAGGTGCATCACATTCACGAGTTCGGCCGCGGCGGAGCAACTGACCTAGCCGATGGCGTGCTGCTCTGCCGACATCACCACATGCTCGTACACAACAACCGCTGGCGCGTCGAGAGACGTGACGGCAGGTACTGGTTCGTGCCCCCGGCCGGCGTCGGTCAACGCCAGGCGCCGATACCTCTTGCAACGAAGAGTGCCGCAGTGAGGAGGTTGCTCAGCGCGGGGTGAGCGCGCCGCAGGGTCTAGGCCAGTGCGGCGAGCAGCTGCGCCTTCGTCATCGACGAGTAGCCCGCGACGCCATTGGCCTTGGCGGCCTCGCGCAGTTCGGCGACGGTGTTGCTTGAGCTGAAAGCGGGCGTGGATGCTGCGGCCGGCTTGGCTGCGGCGGGCTTGGCTGCGGCGGGCTTGGCTGCCGGCGTGGCTTCGGTCTTGGCGACATCCGGCTTCGCGGCGGCGGGCGACTTGGCGGCGGGCGACTTGGCGGCGGACGACTTGGCGGCTGGGGCGTTCTTGGCTGGGGACTTCTTGGCGGGGGACTTGGCCGACGACCTCTTCGCCTGGCGGTCGAGCTTCTTGTCGAGCTTGGCCTTCTCGCGGGCGAGAACGGAGTCCCTCTTCTTCTCAGCCTTGGCCAGCAGCTTCGCGGCGGCGTTCAGGGCCTTGTCGGCCTTCTTGAGCTTGCGAGATTTCTTAGTAGCCATATGCCGAGTGTGGCCACCGAGTCTGAGAGCTAACTGAGTGCACTCTGTTAGCGGCGCGCGGGGGCGACACGCAGCTCTGCCTCGAGCAGGTGGGCCAGCTGACGCAGCATCGAGTCGTCAATCTCATCGGAGTTGCGTGGCGTCGGGTCATAGACGCAGAGAGCACCGATCTGCTCGCCGTTGGGCGACTGCACCGGGTAGCCCGCATAGAAGCGGATGTTCGGGTCATTCTCGACAGCGGGCGTGCCGAGAAAACGCTCGTCCTTGCTCGCATCGCCGACGATCAACGCATCGACGCCGCGAATTGTCACGGAGCAGAATGACGCACTGCGCTGCGCCTCTTCCACGGTCTTGCCGCTGCGTGATTTGTGCCACTCGCGGTCCCGGTCGATCACCGAGAAGACCGCCGACTCCGTGCCGTACAGCTGACGGGCCATGGTGACGATGCGATCAAAGCGGTCCTCGGCGGGAGTGTCGACAATGTTCAGATCGTCGACCGCCTTCTGGCGGCGGCGCTCCCGCGCGACCGGCTCCTCCGACGCGGGACGCGGTCCCACCGAGCGATCGCCGCGCGCACGCGAGGAGCGCACGGCGAAGAGAATGATCGCGGCGAGCGCGGCGGACCCAAGAATCCCCAGGAGAACCCACAGCGCAGTAGTCACCCGAAAACTCTACGGCTCGTTGCGACCCTGCAGGTAGTCGGCAACCACCGCGGGCACGTAGGGAGCCACATCGCCACCGAGCGCGGACACCTGGCGCACGAGTGAGCTCGACACGTGGGCGTGGGCGGGGTTCGGCAGGAGGAAGACGGTTTCAACTCCGGCGAGGTTGCGGTTGACGATCGCCATGGGGGTCTCGTAGGCCACGTCGACCTGCGAACGGATGCCCTTGACCAGAACGCTCGCGCCGACATCCGTGCAGTAGTCGACGAGAAGTCCGACGCTCCAGCTGGTGACGGTGATGTTGCTCGGCAGCCCCTCGGCGACGATCGCCTGTTCGATGAGCGAAACCCGCTGCGCGATCGGCAGCAGCGCGGTCTTATCGGGATTGTGCACGACGAGCACGTGCAGTTCGTCGAAAAGCCCAGCCGCCCGGCCGATCACATCGAGGTGGCCAAGGGTGACGGGATCAAACGACCCTGGGACGACGGCGATCCGGCTCATGGCATCACGATAGCCGACGGGGGTGGGAGGCACCCCCGTCGGCTCGCGACTCAGCCAACCTGCACTTTGAGCAGCTCACCGCCGAGACGCAGCTCGAGGCGGCTGAGCGTGGAAGAGGTGCTCGGCACCTTGACGTACAGATTGCCGTTCACCGACGCGCCGGCGGCGACAGTGGTCGACAGCGGCGTGGTGCCGATGCCGAGGTCGCCGAGGATGCTGACGCCCCCACTCACCCCGGTGAGGCTGCCGCTGTTGATGGCGACCGCCTGGGTGCCGGTGTTGGTGACGCTGACGTTGACCGCGCACATCGAGCCACCGAGGTTGATCGAGATGCCCAGCACCGAGACCAGCGGAAGCCCACAGCTGACCGAGCCGACCTTGACCTGAAGACCCGTGGATGTGGTGAGCAGGTCACCGACGATGCCGCTCGTGTCGACGGCGATGATCGGTGCCGCGGGGGTCGTGGGCGCGGTGCCGCCGCCGCCGATGGAGACGTCGATGATGGGGGTGCCGGTCTGCGGGTTGGTCCCCGTGCCGGTGGTGCCATCCGTGCCGTCCGTTCCATCGGTGCCGTTGGAGCCGTTCGTTCCGTCGGTGCCGCTGGTGCCATCCGTACCGTCTGCGCCGTTCTGGCCGTTGGCTCCGGTGGTGCCCGTGCCGGTGGTGCCGGTGCCGTTGGCGCCGTCCGTTCCCGTGCCTGCAGCATCGTCACCGGTGACCAAGCGCTGCAGGGCGTCGAAGGTGCTGGTGTCCGCGGTGCCGCTCAGGCCGGGGTCGCCGTTCTGGGCACCCGCGTAGCCGGCGAGAGCGAGGCTCGCGGTCGGCGGCATCAGGGCGATGGCAGAGATGACGAGGGCGGCGATCGCGGCGGTCTTGCGCTGCACGTGCTGCGTGAGGGCGGAGGCCGCCACACCGATGGCCGGGCCGATGGCGAAGATCGGCAGGTACCAGTCGACGAGCCCGTAGAAGACGAGCACGGCAAGCAGAAAGCCGATCAGGGCCAGCGCGAGCGCGATGAGACCGATCTGGCTGGGGTGCAGGCGGCGCGGGCGACGCTGCTCCGCGGCCTCGACGGGGGCTTCGGCGGGCGCCTCAGCGGTGGGTGTTTCTCTCTCGGCGATGAGGGTCATGGCCTGTCCAATCTCGATACCGGCAGGTAGACCGGTTGGTCTTCTTTGACCGGTATCGAGACGGTATCAATTGCACAGCGTGTTTCCTATAGCACTGGACTGTTTAGTACTCACCCAAAACGGGGGGTCTAGTTCTTCGCGAGAAAAGCCTGGGCGCTCTCGTCCAGTCGGCGGGCCAGTGCCTCGCGCAGGGCGTCATGCTGGGCGAGACCCGGGTCCGCATCGAGCACGCCGGAGGCCAGCTCACGCGCCTCGGTGATGAGGTCGCCGTCCTTCGCGACGCGCAGCAGCCGCAGGCTTGAGCGGCCACCCGACTGCGTGCTGCCGAGCACGTCGCCCTCCTGCCGCAGCTCGAGGTCCTTCTGGGCGAGCTCGAAGCCGTCGAGCGTTGCGGCGACCGCCTCGACCCGCTCCCGCGCGAGGGTGCCCTCCTCCGCTGTCGTCACAAACAGACAGAGGCCGGGGACGCCGCCACGGCCCACCCGACCGCGCAGCTGGTGCAGCTGCGAGACCCCGAATCGGTCGGCGTCGAGCACGACCATCGTCGACGCGTTGGGAACATCGACGCCGACCTCGATCACCGTGGTGGCGACCAGAACGTCGATCTCGCGAGCGGCGAAGGCGCGCATCGTCGCATCCTTCTCCTCCCCCGTCATCCGGCCGTGCAGCGGCTCGACGCGACGGCCGGGAAGCTTGGCCCGCACCTCGTCGAGGGCGGTCTCGACGTTGGCGCCCTGCGCGGTGTCGGGGTCCTCGGTGAGTGTCGGGCTGATCGCGGGGCAGACCACGAACGCCTGATGGCCCTTCTCGAGCTCCTCGGCAACGCGCTCCCAGATGCGACCGGCCCAGCCGGGCTTCTCGGCGAGGGGCACGACATGGGATGCGATCGGCGAACGCCCCGCCGGCAGCTCCGCGATGGTGGAGACGTCGAGATCGCCGAACACGGTCATGGCGACCGTGCGCGGAATCGGGGTCGCCGTCAGCACGAGCACGTGTGGCGGATTCGCGGCCTTTGCCCGCAGCGCCTCGCGCTGGTCGACACCGAAGCGGTGCTGCTCATCGATGACGACGAGACCGAGGTCGAAGAAGCCGACGTTGTCGCTGAGCAGGGCGTGCGTGCCCACGACGATGCTCGCGCTGCCGCTGACCGCGCCGAGCAGCGCCCTCTTGCGGTCGGCGGTCGGCAGCTGCCCAGTGAGCAGGGTGGGCCGGAGCCTCGCCGCGAGGTCGGGACCAAGGGTCGCCACAATCGACCGGAGGTGCTGCGACGCAAGAACCTCCGTCGGCGCCAGGAGCGCCGACTGCCCACCGCTCTCCGCGACCGCGAGCATCGCGCGCAGCGCGACGAGGGTCTTGCCCGACCCGACCTCACCCTGAACCAGCCGGTTCATCGGGTGCGGCTCGGCGAGGTCGCGGCTGATCTCGAAGCCGACGCGCTCTTGGTCACCGGTGCGGGCGAAGGGCAGCTTCGCGTCGAAGTCATCGAGTAGCCCGCCCTGCACCCGGGCGGTAGCCGGCAGCTCGCGCGCGAGCGCCCGCTGCTGCAGCAGGGCAGCCTGCAGCACGAAGGCCTCCTGAAAGCGCAGCGCCTTGCGGGCGGCGCCCCAGTCCGCGTCCTTCTTCGGGCGGTGGATGAGCTCAACAGCCTTGGCGTACGACAGCAGCTTGCGACCCGAGCGCACCTCGAGCGGCACCGGGTCTTCCAGCGGCGGCAGGGTGTCGAGCACGACCTCCATAGCCTTCTGCAGCTGCCACGACGCCACCGTCGAGGTCGCCGGGTAGATCGGAATGGGCAGCTCGGCCCACGCCTTCATGCGCTCCGGATCCGGGTCGTCCTCGAAGAGCTCGTAGTCGGGATGCGCGAGCTGCGCTGTTCCGCGGTAGTCGCCGACCTTGCCCGCGAAGATGCCGCGCACCCCGGGTCGCAGGTCTTTCGCCCGCCACGCCTGGTTGAAGAAGGTGAGGGACAGCACGGCGGTGCCGTCGGTGATGCGCACCTCGAGCAGCGAGCCGCCGCGGTTGCGCATCGGACGGTCGCGCACCTCGATCACCTCGGCGACAATTGTCACGTTCTCGTCGATCGGCAGCTCGGTGAGCGCGGTCAGCTCGCCGCGCCGGGCGTAGCGCCGCGGGTAGTGGCTGATGAGATCGCCGACCGTTCGCAGCCCGAGCCCCTTCTCCAGCGCGGCAGCCGTGCGCCCGCCCAGGGCGTTCGCCAGCTTGGCGTCGAGCGGAGAGGTCACGCTTCGAGGCTACCGGCAGCTACGGTTGGCACTGTGACTCGCATCATCGCCGGATTCGCCGGCTCAATCCCCCTCAGCGTGCCGAAAGCGGGCACGCGGCCCACGAGCGACCGGGTGCGCGAGGCCATCTTCAGCGCGCTCGAAGCGCGGGGTGCTGTCGAGGGGGCTCGTGTTCTCGACCTCTATGCGGGGTCCGGTGCTCTGGGACTGGAGGCCGCCTCACGAGGCGCGTCGACGGTGACGCTGGTCGACCTGTCCGCGCAGGCGGCCAAGTCGTGCCGCAGCAATGCCGCGCTCGTGCTCAAGGCAGCCCCCAAGGGCTCGCTCGCCATCGAGGTGACCGGGGCGCCCGTGCAGGCCTTTCTCACCGGATCCGCGGCCGAATGGGATCTCGTGTTTCTCGACCCGCCCTACGAGCTCGGGGCGGCAGAGCTCGTGCGCAACCTCGAACAGCTCGTGCCCCGAATCAGCGCGGATGCGGTGGTGGTCATCGAACGCAGCTCGCGCGACCCCGAACCGGCCTGGCCCGACGGCCTCGAGCTCGAGAAGCGCAAGGACTACGGCGACACCACCCTGTGGTGGATCCGGCCTAGGTAGTCTCGCCGTTCCAGCCGACGTAGGGATCCCAGCCGCCGACCTCGTGCGGGGTGCCCGCCACGAGCACGCCAGCTCCCTCAACCACGCGGCCGATCACCCGAAAGCCCTCGGGAACGGCACCGGAGAAGGTGGCCAGCAGGGAGTGGTCCTCTCCCCCGTTGATCTCGTCGGGGGCGAGCAGCTCAAAGTCGAACGCGACGCCCGACGCCTTCGCCACGCGCCCGGCGTCGATGGCGAGGCCGTCGCTGAGGTCGATCATGCTGGTCGCTCCGGCGAGGGCCGCTGTTCGTCCGGCGGCAATCGGGGGACGCGGCTGCAGCTGTGCCTCGATCTCGGGTCCGCCGCGCTCGGGGCTGGTGTGAGGGCCGTGCGCGAACAGCATCCGCAGCCCGGCGGCCGCCTGGCCGAGCACACCGGCGACGGCGATCGTGTCGCCGACCTGCGCACCGCTGCGGGTGACCGGGTCGCGACCCTCGAGGTCTCCGAAGGCGGTGACCGCGATGGTCAGAGTGGCACTCACCGAGAGGTCGCCGCCGACGACGCCGCAGCCGGGGCTCAGCGCGGCGCAGGCCTCGCGCAGTCCGTCGGCGAAGCCCTCGAGAAAGCTCACGGGCGTGTCTGCGGGCGCCGCGAGGGCGACCACGAGGGCACTCGGCACAGCGCCCATGGCCGCGACGTCGGACAGGTTCGATGCCGCGGCCTTCCAGCCGAGGTCGAAGGGGGTGGACCAGGCGAGGCGAAAGTCCGGGCCGTGGATCATCATGTCCGTTGTCACCACGAAGCGGCCGTCGGGGGCGGCGACGACGGCTGCGTCGTCCCCCGGGCCGAGCAGGGCGGATGCCGCATCGGGCAGCCGCGGAAAGATGCGTGCGAGAACCGCACCCTCGCCGATCGAGCCGAGCGTCTGCGGTTCTTCCATGCTTCTGACGGTAGCCTGAATCTGATGCGTCGCCTCACTGCTCTTGCCCTCGTCACCATCGTGCTGCTCAGCGGCTGCGCGCAGACGGTCGCCTTCGACCCCGCGGATGACGCGGCCAACGCCCTCTGCGCCGACGTGGTCGTGCGCCTGCCTGACACCATCGGCGACGACCTGCAGAAGCGGCAGACCAACTCGCAGGGCACGGCCGCGTGGGGAGACCCGAGCGCGGTGCTGCTGCGCTGCGGCGTGACGGTGCCCGGACCGACCTCGACGCTGCCCTGCGTGCAGACCGGCAACATCTACTGGCTGCGTGACGGCTCCGACGAGAACAACCCCGTCTTCATCACCTACGGCCGCGAGCCGGCCACTGAGGTCATCGTCGACCGCACCGCGGTCTCCCCCGGCGTGGTGCTGCTCGACATCAGCCAGGCCCTCGAGTACACGAAGGAAACCCGGCAGTGCACCGAGATCGAGGACTCCCTCGACCCCTCGAACTAGCTAGCGCAGGCCGACGAGCTTGCTGTCGATGCCGCCCGCGGCACGCAGAGCGGCGCCGGAGCCGAATCCCGACGACGGCAGGGCGAAGCCGTTGTCGCGCGCCTCGACGAGCGCATCGGTGAGCACGGTGGCAGCATCCGCCTTGGGCGCCCAGAGGTAAAGCGAGAGAGCACCCGGGATCGAGTTGACCTCGTTGACGAAGAGGTCGCCGGTCTTCTCGTCGAGCAGCAGGTCGACACGGCAGATGCCGGTGAGGGCGGTGACCTCGGCGACGCGGCGGGCGAGCCGGTCGGCCTTCTCGGCCAGGCCGTCGGCGAGCACGGCCGGAAACTCGCGGGGCGCGCTCATGAAGCCCGCGCCCGCTGTTCCGCTGCTGAGGTACTTCTCGGCGTAGCTGTAGAGCGCCGTGCCGGAGTCGCCGCGCAGCGGCTTCTCGACGTCGGTGGTGTCGAGCGTGGGGAAGGTGCGAAAGGAGATGCTGAGGTCGACGAGTTCGGGGCGATAGGGCTCGAGCACAGCACCGGCGCGCAGCTGCGCGCTCGCCTTCGCGATCGCGCGGGCCGCCTCGAGGTCGTCGACGATCTCGATGCCGATCGAGGATCCGCCGAAGCGCGGCTTGACGATGTACGGGCCAGCGAACGACGGAGTCTCGGTGGCCGAGAGCAGCTCACGCGTCAGCGACGGAATGCCCGAGGCGAGCATCAGCCCACCGAAGGCGAGCTTGTCCATGCCGACGGCACCGGCGAACAGTGAGGACCCGGTGGCCGGCACACCCAGAAGCGAGAACACCGCGGCGGCACCGCCACCCTCGCCGACCCCACCGTGCAGGGCGAGCAGCACGGCGTCGAGGTCGAGGGCCTTCTTCTTCACATAGAGGCCGGGCTGGCCGCTGAGGCGCACATCCACCGGCGTGGATCCCTTGGGAACGCCGGTGAGGTAGTCCTTCGCCTCGGTGAGCGCGGGCACCTCGAACCACTCGCCCGACGGCGCCCAGTAGAGCGGCACGACCTTCGCACCGCTCTCGGCGAGCACGCGCTCCGCCTGCAGCCCCGTGAGGATCGAGATCTCGTGCTCGGGCGACGGCCCACCGAAGAATACGCCCCACGCGGTCATGACAGCGCTACTCCCCCTGGGGAGCGGGATCGGTCGTGAGGTGCGGCGCGATGTCTTTCGGGTCGAGGGTGCCCGCGAGCACCTCGGCCACCTGGCTGACGATCGGCATCTCGACGCCCTTGGCGAGGGCGAGCTCGAGAATGGGGGCGACACTCGAGAGGCCCTCCGCCGTCTGGCTCATCTGCTTGACGACCTCGCTGAAGGTGTAGCCCTGACCGAGCAGGCGGCCCGCGGTGTTGTTGCGCGAGAGGGATGACTCGCAGGTGGCGATGAGGTCGCCGAGGCCCGCGAGGCCCGCGAG
>Ga0247738_10000424_pt1 | contig 16504 bp, 20 predicted proteins | sample UWRJL013104B2_FD_180936 | JGI IMG/M metagenome (GOLD analysis project Ga0247738, IMG submission 180936) | Plant litter microbial communities from Arlington Agricultural Research Station in Wisconsin, United States - UWRJ-L013-104B-2 | ecosystem: Environmental > Terrestrial > Plant litter >...
GGGGCATCCTCGACCGTGAATGGGGAAGCGGCGAGCTCGGGCGGGAGGGCGGGCGGAGTGCGCATCCCTCAGCGTGGATTCCCTCGGTCGAGGGGGCCGCGAGCGGCAGCACATCGCCGCAGAACCCCGTCGAGAAGCCACCTGTTACGGATTAGTCAGCGGATGCCGCAATAAGTGGCATCTCGATCGTTCAAACCGGACAGGGTGCGGGCGGGCGGGGGCGGGGGCGGGTGCGCGGGCCGCGCGGGCGCGGGCCTAGAAGCCCAGGCGGCCGAGCTGCTTGGCGTCGCGCTGCCACTCCTTGGCGACCTTCACGCGCAGCGAGAGGAACACCTGCCGGCCGAGCAGCTTCTCGATCTCGGCGCGGGCGCGGGCGCCCACATCCTGCAGCCGCTGGCCCTGGTGGCCGATGATGATGCCCTTCTGGCTGTCGCGCTCGACGAAGAGGTTCGCGTAGATCTCGAGCAGGTCTTTCGTCTCGCTCTCGATCATGTCGTCGAGGGTCACGGCGATCGAGTGCGGCAGTTCGTCCTGCACGCCCTCGAGCACGGCCTCGCGGATGAGCTCGGCCACGCGCGACTCCGTCGTCTCGTCGGTGACCGCGTCCTCGGGGTAGAGCGCCTCCGAGAGCGGCATGAGCTTCACGAGCTCGGTGCCGAGGATGTCGAGCTGGGTCTTGTCGAACGACGAGATGGGGATGATCGCATCCCAGTCGCGCAGCTCGGAGACGGCCTGCAGCTGCTCGGCGACACCGGGACGGGATGAGGCATCGATCTTCGTGACGATGGCGACCTTCTTGGCGCGCGGGAAGGAGTCGAGCTGCTCGTTGATGTAGCGGTCGCCCGGCCCGATCTTCTCGTTCGCGGGCAGGCACAGGCCGATGATGTCCACCTCGGCGAGGGTGTCTTGCACGATCGTGTTGAGGCGCTCGCCCAGCAGGGTGCGGGGGCGGTGCATCCCGGGGGTGTCGACGATGATGAGCTGGCCGCCGGGCAGGTGCACGATGCCGCGGATGGCGCGGCGGGTGGTCTGCGGCTTCGACGACGTGATCGCGACCTTCTCCCCCACGAGCGCGTTCGTGAGGGTGGACTTGCCCACATTGGGCCGGCCCACGAACGAGACGAAGCCCGCGCGGAAAGTATCAGTCATTGCTTGTGTCCTTCGTGGTGAACGCCTCCTGGGCGTCGATGAGGGCCGCGTCGCGCTCGACGAGCACGGTGCTGAGGCGCTTGCGGCGCCCCTCGGTACGATCCGCGGTGAGGATGAGGCCCGAGAACTCCGCCGTCGCGCCCGTGGTGGGCAGGCGGCCGAGCACCTTCGTGATGAGGCCGCCCACGGAGTCGACCTCGTCGTCCTCCAACTCGATGCCGAACAGGTCGCCCAGTTCGTCGATCGCCAGCCGGGCCGACACGCGGTAGCGGCCCTCCCCGAGCTGCTCCACCTCGGCGACCTCGTGGTCGTACTCGTCCGAGATGTCGCCCACGAGCTCCTCGATGAGGTCTTCCAGGGTTGCGAGCCCCGCGATGCCGCCGTACTCGTCGACGACCATCGCGAGGTGGTTCGACTCCAACTGCATCTGGCGCAGCAGGCTGTCGGCCTTCTGCGACTCCGGTACGAAAAGGGCGGGCCGCGCCAGTTCGGCTGCCGTGAGCGTCTCGGCGTCGAGGGTGCGCTCGTAGACCACGCGGGCGACGTCGCGCAGGTACAGCACCCCGAGCACCTCGTCGATGTCCTCGCCGAGCACGGGCATCCGCGAGATTCCCCGGCTCAGGAACAGGCCCATGGAGGCGCCCATGCTCGCGTCGGAGTCGATCGTGACCATGTCGGTGCGCGGGATCATCACCTCGCGCACCACGGTGTCGTTGAACTCGAAGATGGAGTGGATGAGCTCGCGGTCATCCTCCTCGAGCACCTCCAGCTCGGTGGCCTCATCGACCATGCTGAGCAGCTGCTCCTCGCTGGAGAAGGTGGCGCTCGGCGGCCGGCCGGGGGTCACGCGGTTGCCGATGGCCACGAGGGCGGCGGCGATGGGGCCCAGGATCACGCGGATGCTGTGCACGATGGGCGCGGCGAAGCGCATCACGGCCCGGGCGTTGGCGCGCCCGACACTGCGCGGGCTCGACCCGACCAGCACGAACGACGCGCCCGTCATGATGAGCGCGCTCACGAGCAGGGTCCACCACCAGTCGGCGAAGATCGAGGCGAAGGCGAGCGTGACGAGCACCGCGGCGGTGGTCTCCGCGACGATGCGCATGAAGTTGAGGGCGTTGAGGTGGGCGCCCGGGTCGGCGGCGATCGCGACGAGCGACCGGCGGGAGCGGCTGTGCGCGGCCAGCTCGGCGAGGTCCGTGCGGCTGAGCACGCCGAGGGCGGCGTCGGCGGCCGCCAGGAGTCCGCCGAAGACGACGAGCAGCACCGCCACACTGATGAAGATGCCGATCATGCTGACTACCGTCGGCGCTCGGCCAGGGCGAAGCCGACGAGGATGTCGCGCTGGATGCCGAACATCTCCCGCTCCTCCTCCGGCTCCGCGTGGTCGAAGCCGAGCAGGTGCAGGATGCCGTGGGTGGTGAGCAGAAGCATCTCCTCGAGGGCGCTGTGCCCCGCGGTCTGCGCCTGCGCGATCGCGACCTGCGGGCACACCACGATGTCGCCGAGCAGGCCGGCGGGCGTGATGTTGTCTTCGCTACCGGGGCGCAGCTCGTCCATGGGGAAGCTCAGCACGTCGGTGGGGCCGGGCTCGTCCATCCACTGCACGTGCAGCTGCTCCATGGCGGCCTCGTCGACGAACACGATCGCGAGTTCGGCATCCGGATGCACGTGCATCTGGTCGAGCGCGAAGACCGCGAGGCGCTGCACGGCCTCAGCGTCGACCTCTACGCCCGACTCGTTGTTGATCTCGATGCTCACTTGCGGCCCCGTTCGAATTTCTCCAGCTGAAGTTCGGCGTCGTACTTCGTGTACGCGTCGACGATCTGGCCGACGAGACTGTGACGCACGACGTCGGCACTCGTGAGGCGGGCGAAGTGGATGTCGTCGATGTCGTCGAGCACGCGCGTGACGAGCTGCAGCCCGGATGCCCCGGCCGGCAGGTCGACCTGCGTGACGTCGCCCGTGATCACCATCTTCGAGCCGAACCCGAGGCGCGTGAGGAACATCTTCATCTGCTCGGGCGTGGTGTTCTGCGCCTCGTCGAGCACGACGAAGGCGTTGTTGAGGGTGCGGCCGCGCATGTAGGCCAGCGGCGCCACCTCCACCGTGCCGGCCGCGAGCAGCTTCGGCACGAGATCGGGGTCCATCATCTCGTTGAGGGCGTCGTAGAGCGGTCGCAGGTAGGGGTCGATCTTGTCGGTGAGGCTGCCCGGGAGGAACCCCAGCCGCTCGCCCGCCTCGATGGCCGGCCGGCTCAGGATGATGCGCTCGACCTCCTTGCGCTGCAGTGCCTGCACGGCCTTCGCCATGGCGAGGTAGGTCTTGCCCGTTCCCGCGGGGCCGATGCCGAACACGATGGTGTTCTCGTCGATCGCGTCGACGTAGTTCTTCTGCCCGAGGGTCTTGGGCCTGATGCTCCTGCCCTTGGCGGTGAGGATGGCCTGGCTGAGCAGTTCGGCGGGGCTCCCCGACTTGTCGGCGAGGATGCGCGCGGACGAGGTCACCTCGGTGGGCCCGAGATCCACGCCGTCGCGCACCATGTGCACGAGCTCCTCGATGAGCACCTGGGCGGCCCGCACCTGCACCGGGTCACCGCTCAGGGTCACCCGGTTGCCGCGCACGAGCACGTCGACGAGCGGGTACTGCTTCTCGATGGTGCTCAGCAGGCGGTCCTGTGCGCCGAGGAGCCTGACCATGGCCACGCCGTCGACTTCCAGGTCGACGGTGTCGACCGCCGCATTGTCAGAACCCGTTCTATTGCTAGAAGCCGCCTTATCGCTAGAAGCCAAGGGAACCTTCCGTGATGGGACCGCTCAGCACGTGCGCGTGCACGTGGAACACGGTCTGGCCCGCACTGGGGCCGCTGTTGAAGACCAGGCGGTACTCGCCGTTGGACTGCTCCGCCGCGAGCTTCTGCGCGACCGCGACAACCTCGGCGAGCAGCGCGGGATCGCCCGCGGCGAGCTCGGCGACGTTCTCGTACTCCTCCGTCTTGGGGACCACGAGGAGGTGCACGGGCGCCTGCGGGGCGATGTCGTTGAACGCGATGACGCGCTCGTTCTCGAACACGATGTCTGCCGGGATCTCGCGCGCGACGATGCGGCTGAAGAGGGTGGGGCTCTCGGAGGACATGTGCCTAGTCTTTCACCATCTGCCGAGCTTCACGTTGAGCACGGCGAGCGCGGCCGGGCCCGCGGTGGACGTGCGCAGCACCTCGTCGCCGAGCCGGACGATGGATGCCCCCGCCGCGGCGAGCGCCTCGAGCTCCTGCGGGGCGATGCCGCCCTCGGGGCCCACGACGAGGATGAGGTCTTCACTGCCCACCTCGAGCGCGCCGAGCGTGAGGGCCGCGGTGGGCTCGAGCACGAGCATCCGCGCGCCCTCCGCCAGCCGCACGAGCTGCTTGGTCGTCACGAGGTCGAGCACGTCGGGGATCCACGCCCGCAGCGACTGCTTGCTCGCCTCCCGCACGACGGCGCTCCAGCGGTCGCGGCCCTTGGCGACCTTGGCGCCCTCCCAGCGGGAGATGCTGCGCGCCGCGGTCCACGGGATGACCCCGTCGACGCCGAGCTCGGTGGCGGCCTGCACGGCCAGCTCGTCGCGGTCGCCCTTCGCGAGGGCCTGGGCGAGGAACACCGCGGGGGTGCGCCTGGGCACCTCGAGAGCCTCGGCGACGGTGATGGCGAGCTCGGTGTGCTCGGCGGTGACGATCGGGCCGGACACGATGAGGCCCGCGCCGTTGCCGATGGCGATCGACTCGCCCACGGCCAGCCGGCTCACCGTGACGGCGTGCCGCGCCTCCGTGCCGGTGATCGCCACGCGGTCGCCCACGGCGGCCGTCTCGAGCTCCTCGGAGATGTAGAAGTGCGCCATGGTGAGCGGCTAGAAGCCGAGGAACCGGTCGCGCAGCTTCGTGAACAGCCCCTGCTGGAAGTGCGCGAAGTGCGGCGCCTGCGCCTTGCGGGCCGCAGCGAGCTGCTTGATGAGGTCTTGCTCCTTGTGGCTGAGCTTCGTGGGCGTCATCACCTGCACGCCGATCTTGAGGTCGCCCCGGCCGTTGCCGCGCAGGTGCGTGATGCCCCGGTCTTTCACCGTGATCACCTCCGCGCTCTGCGTTCCGGGCTTGATGTCGATCTCCACGTCGCCGTCGAGGCCCTTGAGGGTCGTCTTCGTGCCGAGGATGGCGTCGGTCATCTGCACCTCGATGGTGGCGAGCAGGTCGTCCGCGTTGCGGCTGAACGTCTCGTGGTGGCGCACCTTCATCTCGAGGAAGAGGTCGCCGTTGGGGCCGCCGGCGGGGCCCACCTCGCCCTGGCCGGGCATCTGCAGCCGCAGGCCCGTCTCAACGCCCGCGGGGATGTCGACGGGGATGGTACGGGCGGCACGCACGCGGCCCTGGCCGGCGCACGTGACGCACGGGTTCTGGATGATCGTGCCGTACCCGCGACAGGTGCCGCACGGGTTCGACGTCATGACGTTGCCGAGCAGGCTGCGCATGGTGCGCTGGATCTGGCCCGTGCCCTGGCAGATGTCGCACATCACCGGGGAGGTGCCGGGCACGCAGCACGAGCCCTCGCACGTGGCGCACAGCACGGCCGTGTTCACCTCGAGGTCGCGCTTGGTGCCGAAGATCACCTCGTCGAGGTCGAGCTCGACCCGCACGAGCGCGTCCTGGCCGCGCTCCCGGCGCGAGCGCGGGCCGGCCTGGCGCCCGCCCCCGCCGAAGAAGGTCTCGAAGATGTCGCCGAAGCCGAAGTTGGCGCCGCCGAACCCGGGCTGCGGCCCGAGGTCGTACTGCTGGCGCTGCTGCGGGTCGCTCAGCACGTCGTACGCGTGCGTCACCGACTTGAACCGGTCGGAGGCGTCGGGGCTCGGGTTCACATCCGGGTGGAGTTCCCGCGCGAGCTTGCGGTACGCCTTCTTGATCTCGTCGGGGGTGGCGCTGCGGTCGATACCCAGCACCTCGTAATGGTCTGCCACTCTTGCCTAATCCTCACCGAGCAGTCGCGAGAGGTAGCGCGCTACCGCCCGCACCGCGGCCATGTTGTTCGAATAATCCATACGCGTGGGGCCCAACACCCCGAGCCGCGCCACACTTCCCCCCGACGACGAGTAGCCGCTCGTCACGACCGAGGTCTCCCCCAGCCCGAAGGTCGCGTTCTCCCTGCCGATGCGCGCCGAGACGCCGCCGAGGTCGACCTCCATCTCGCCGAACAGGCGCAGGAGGGTCACCTGCTCCTCGATCGCCTCGAGCACGGGAAAGATGCTCCCCGTGAAGTCCTCCTCGGTGCGGGCGAGGTTGGCCGTGCCCGCGAGCAGGAGCCTGTCCTGCCGGTTTGCGAGCACCTGCTCCGAGAGGGAGGCGGCGATCTGGGCCACGAGCGGCCGGGTCACGGGCGGGAAGTCGTCGGAGAACGTCGCGAGGGCGGTCGCGGCATCCGAGAGGCCGAGGCCGCCGAGGGCGGCGTTCAGGCGCGCGCGCAGCTCGCCCACGAGCACGTCGTCGGCGGGCGCGCCCAGGTCGAACTGGCGCTGCTCGACGCGGCCGGAGTCGGTGATGAGCACCGTCATGAGGCGCGTGGGCGCGAGGGTGACGAGCTCGATGTGGCGCACGCGAGAGGTCGCGAGCGACGGGTACTGCACCACGGCGACCTGGTGGGTGAGCTGGGAGAGCAGACGCACGGTGCGCGCGAGCACGTCGTCGAGGTCGGCGGACTGCCCGAGAAACGCCTCGATCGCGCCGCGCTGGGCGGCGCTCAGCGGCCGCAGGTCGGCGAGCTGGTCGACGAACACGCGGTAGCCCTTGTCCGTGGGCACTCGCCCCGACGAGGTGTGCGGCGCGGTGATGAGCTCCTCGTCCTCGAGGAGCGCCATATCGTTGCGAATGGTCGCCGCCGAGACGCCGAAGGAGTGCCTGTCGACGATCGACTTCGAGCCGACGGGCTCGCGTGACGCCACGTAGTCCTGCACGATGACCCGGAGCACCTCGAGACCGCGATCTGACACCATGCCGGCACCGCCTCCCGTGGTTAGCACTCATTCACGCTGACTGCCAATTGTACCGTGACACGCCCCCGCGTGCCTTCGCGGGGCGGGTGGGTCGCGGGCGGGTACCGTGTCGAGCATGGCCCTCGCGCATCCGGCACTCCAGGCGTCCCCCTCCGAGACGCGGGAATCGCGGATTCTCGTGGCCGTCACGCACGCATCCGGGGTGTTCGGCGTCGCTCCCTCCGCGGCGGTCTACGTGATGCTGCGCGACCACGACGCGCGCACCGCCGAACACGCCAGGCTCGCGCTCAACTGGCAGCTCACCCTCGGCGTGCTGCTCGTCGCGGTGGTCATCGCCGACTTCGTGCTGTCGTCCTTCGCGTTCGCGGCGGGCGCCTTCGCGGTGGTGAGCCTGCTCGCATGGATCCTGCTGCTGCCGTGGGCGGTCGGCGCGGCCGTCGCGGTGTGGGCGGGCATCCGCGCCTGGCGCACGGGCTCGTGGACGTACCCCTGGTCGATCCCGTTCGTGGGCGAGGGCGTCGCGGAACGCCGTCGCGCGCTCCTGCAGGTGCTGGACCGCGCCTCCGACCGGGACGACGAGGAGCAGACGACGCCGCTGGCCACGCTCGCGCTGTGGTTCGGCGTGGTCGGGGGCGTGCTCGGCATCGTGTTCGGCCATCTCGCGCGGGCGCGCATCCGCCGCACGGGAGAGCCCGGATGGGGCACGGCGACGGCCGGGCTCGCGATCGGTTACGCCGAAGTGGCCCTCCTGACGGTCGTCGCGGGGAGCATCCTGCTCTCCATGCTGGTGATGGCACCGCTCATGAACTGAGGGGTTCTACACCGTCGTCGGACTCGTGACACACCGTGACCAAACCGTTGCACGCTGGAGTTGCGAGGCACTAGCTTGTGTCAGGACCGTCCACGTCCGAAAGGTGACGACCCCCATGTCCAATGCAACGCCACCACCACCGGCGCCGCAGCCCGCCGCACAGCAGGTCGCGCCCGCCGCGCCGCTGACCCCGGCCGAAGACAAGCAGTGGGCCTCCTTCGCCCACTTCGGTGGTGTGCTCGGCTTCCTCCCGTCGCTCATCATCTTCCTGGTCTTCAAAGACCGTGGCGCCCTCACCCGTCAGGAGGCGAAGGAGGCGCTCAACTGGCAGATCACGTGGATCGCGGCCAACATCGTGCTCTCGATCGTGCTCAACATCCTCACGGTCATCGTCAGCGTTGCCCTGCCCTACACGGCGGCGGCAGCCATCACGGCCCTCCTGGGCCTCGTGGGCTTCCTCCCCTACCTCGCCAACCTGGTGTTCTCCATCCTGGGCGGCGTGAAGGTCAACAGCGGCGGCGCGTACCGCTATCCGTTCGCCATCCGACTCATCAAGTAAGACAGCCCCACCCCGACCCCGAAAGGCACACCATGTCTGCAACACCTCCCCCCGCCGCAGTGCCGGCAGCTCCGCTCACCGAGGCCGAGGACCGCCAGTGGGCGTCCTTCGCCCACCTCGGAGGCATCCTGGGCTTCCTGCCGTCGCTCATCATCTGGCTCGTCTTCAAAGACCGCGGCGCGTTCACCAACACCGAGGCCAAGGAGGCGCTGAACTTCCAGATCACGATCCTCATCGCCTACGTGGTGGGCTCGATCCTGAGCGTCGTGTTCATCGGCTTCTTCATCACGCTTGCCGCGTGGGTGCTCGCGATCATCTTCTCGATCCTCGGCTTCCTCAAGGCCAAGGACGGCATCGGGTACCGCTACCCGTTCGCCATCCGCCTCATCAAGTAGTCGCGTCGCCTGTAGAGGCGCAGTGCTGAGGGCCCTCGGTTCGCCGGGGGCCCTCAGTCGTTAAGGAGCCTGCGGACCACGCCGTCGGCGAGCAGCCTGCCGCGCAGCGTGAGCTCGATGCGCCCGGCGAGGGCGGCGCGCGCGTCGACGAGCTCGTCGGCGATGAGGCCCGCCACGGCGGTTCGGCCGGATGCCGCGAGCTCACCGATCGGGAACCCCTCACGCACGCGCGTGCGCAGCAGCACAGACTCCACCCGGCGGGTCTCCGCGTCGAGCGTCTCGCGCCCGGCCGCGGGAGAGTGGCCCGCCGCGATGCGGTCGGCGTAGGCCGCCGGGTGCTTCACGTTCCACCAGCGCAGGCCGCCCATGTGGCTGTGGGCGCCCGGGCCGATGCCCCACCAGTCGTGGCCGACCCAGTACCCGAGGTTGTGGTCGCTGCGGAACTCCGGCGACCGCGCCCAGTTGCTCACCTCGTACCACTCGAAACCTGCATCGCGCAGCTTCTGCTCCGCGAGCTCATACATGTCGGCCTGCAGGTCGTCATCCGGCATCGCGACCTGGCCGCGGCGAATCTGGGCGGCGAGCTTGGTGCCGTCCTCGATGATGAGCGCGTAGGCCGAGATGTGGTCGGGGCGCTGGGCGAGCGCCTGGTCGAGGGAGGCCTCCCAGTCGCCCAGCGACTCCCCCGGCGTGCCGTAGATGAGGTCGAGGCTCACCTGCAGCCCCGCCTCGCGCGCCCACTGCACGACGAGCGGGATGCGCTCCGGGTCGTGCGTGCGCTCGAGGGTGGCCAGCACGTGCGGCACCGCCGACTGCATCCCGAAGCTCACCCTCGTGAACCCGGCGCCCTTCAGGGCCAGCAGGTACTCGAGGTCGACCGAGTCGGGGTTGGCCTCCGTCGTCACCTCGGCGCCCGGCGCGAGGCCCCACGTGCTCACCACCGAGTGCAGCATGGCGACCAGGTCGGAGGCGGGCAGCAGGGTCGGCGTCCCGCCGCCGAAGAACACGGTCGAGGCCGGGCGGGCGGGCATTCCCGCCGCGGTCAGCACGCCCTCGGCGAGGGCCACCTCGGCGATCGCCTGCGAGGCGTAGTCGCTGCGCTTGGCGCCGCGCAGCTCGTCGCTCGTGTAGGTGTTGAAATCGCAGTAGCCGCAGCGCACCCGGCAGAACGGCACGTGCAGGTAGACGCCGAAGTGTCGATCTCCGGCGCCCTCGGCGACCGACGACGGCAGGAGTCCGTCGAGCGGCGCGGGGTCGGCGAGGGGAAGCGCGCTGGGCATGTCAGGCGCTCGCGCTCAGCGGCACGAGGTGGAACACCCGGATGCTGCGGTTGGCGGTCTTCTCGTAGTCGCGGTAGTGCGGCCACTGCTTCTCGAGCTCCGGCCACAGGTCGTCCGCGTCCGCCTGGTCCAGGAGTTCCGCGCGCACCCGCACGAGCTCGCGACGGTAGTGCACCTCGGCCTGGGGGTTCGCGATCAAATTGGCGGTCCAGGCCGGGTGCTTCTCGAGGCCGAAGTTGCTGCCACCGATGAACCACGAGCCGTCGTCCTGCGGGAAGCACATGAGCGGCGTCTCACGGCGGATGCCCGACTTGGCGCCCGTCGTGAACAGCATGAGCGAGGGGATCATGGGCGCGCTGAGCTTCCACCGCCCGCCGGAGATGCGGAACAGGAAGCGGTCGAGCGGCGTGATGAGCGGGCGGAGCACGTGGCGAGCGGGGCTGCGCATGAGGGCAGCCGTCGCGGCGCGCACAGTGCGATTCATAACTTGATTCTCCCATCTGCCACCATAGGAGTATGAGCACCTTCATCCTCTGGGACATTGACGGGACCCTCATCTACAACACCCCGAGCGCGGGGGCCCTCTATCTGGACGCCATCGAGCAGGTCACGGGCGTTCGCCCGACCGTGCCCGTTCCCGATCCGCACGGCATGACGGAGGGCCAGCTGCTGCTGGCCATCCTCGAGGTCAACGAGCTGGACACGAAGCGCCTGGGCGACGTGCTGTTCCAGCTCGACATCCTGTCGCGCGAGCAGCACGAGCGCGGCCACGCCCGCGACGCGTGCGTCGGAGCAGACGCCGCGATCGCCGCCGTCGCCGAGCGGGGGTGGGTCAACGCGCTCCTCACCGGCAACGGCCCCAACCGGGCGCGCTACAAGCTCCTGGCCGCGGGGTACGACCCGGAGGACTTCGACTGGGACCACTCGTACTTCGGCCACGAGTCGCCCACCCGCCACCACCTCACCGCGGGCGCGCGGACGGCCCTCGCCGAGCACGACGCCATCATCATCGGCGACACCCCCAACGACGGGCTCGCCGCCGACTCGGCGAAGATCCCGTTCATCGCGGTCGCCACGGGCATCTACTCCGCCGAGCAGCTGCGCGCCACGAGCGCCCTCGTGGTCGCCGACGACCTGGAGTCGGGGTTGGATGAGGTTCTCGACGCCATCGGCAGTGTGGCGACGGCCGCGGGCGCGACCCCGGAGCCCGGTCTCGAGCAGTTCGGGGAGAACCCCGACGTCGAGGTGGGCGAGGAGACGAGGGCCATCGACATCGTGGAGGCCGAGGAGCCGGCCGCCGCCCAGACCGATACCCAGCCGGAGACCGGCACCGAAAGCAGCACAGAGAACGACGACTAGCCCAAGGCCCGCAGGTAGCGGCGGGTGTAGAGCTCCTGGGCGAGGCGCAGCACCGGCGCCCCGAGCGCCCAGAACCAGCTCGCCGGCCTCGAGAACGCGCGGATCGTCACGGTGACCGTCTCATCGTCGGCGAGGTCGACGAGGAACGCCTCCTCCCCCTGCTCCGGATGCCCGCGCAGCGTGCCGTAGGCGAACCCCACGCGCGTGGGCTCGTCGACCACGTAGACCACCCGGGCCGGCGCGACCACCCGGAACGGCCCGAACGGGATCGTCAGCCGCACGCTGTCGCCCGAGACCAGTGGCGCCCCCGTGGCGCCGCCCACGGTCATCCCGCTGCCGGTCTGGATGCCCCACTGCAGCACCGCCGCGCTCGCCCGCTCGAACACGGCGCGGCCGCGGCCGACCACCGCGGAGCGCTCCAGTGAGCGGTAGCGCGGGATGGGGCTGTCGACCAGGTTGGTGCGGAGCGTCTCGCCCACGTGCGCGTAGGTCAGGGCATCCGCCGCCACGCTAGTTCCAGTTGGTGACGGCCAGGCCCTCGCCGTCGTGGGCGTTGCCGCTGACCACGATGATGAAGTCGATGAGCGGCCAGATTCCGAGGGTCAACCAGCCGAGCAGCAGCTTCGCGATGCCCATGCCGATGTTGCCGAGGTAGAACCGGTCGATGCCGATGCCTCCGAGGAAGAAACTGAGGAGGGACGCGACGGTTCGGCTCTTCGGGCTCATGACACGAATCTACTTGGTCTTCTTGGCCTCGACGTCGCCCGTGAGCGCGGCGACGAACGCCTCCTGCGGAACCTCGACGCGGCCCACCATCTTCATGCGCTTCTTGCCCTCCTTCTGCTTCTCGAGGAGCTTGCGCTTGCGGGTGATGTCACCGCCGTAGCACTTGGCCAGCACGTCTTTGCGGATGGCCGAGATCGACTCGCGCGCGATGATGCGCGCCCCGATCGCGGCCTGAATGGGCACCTCGAACTGCTGGCGCGGGATGAGCTTCTTGAGGCGCTCCGTCATGAGAACCCCGTAGGCGTAGGCCTTCTCGCGGTGCACGATGGCGCTGAACGCGTCCACGGCCTCGCCCTGCAGCAGGATGTCGACCTTCACGAGGTCGGCCTCCGCCTCGCCGCTGGGCTCGTAGTCGAGGCTCGCGTATCCGGCGGTCTTGCTCTTGAGCTGGTCGAAGAAGTCGAAGACGATCTCCCCGAGGGGGATCGTGTACTTGATCTCGACGCGGTCCTCCCCGAGGAAGTCCATGCCGATGAGCGTGCCGCGGCGAGACTGACACAGCTCCATGATGGTGCCCACGTAGTCCTTGGGGGCGAGGATGGCCGCCCGCACCATGGGCTCGGAGACGCTCGCGATCTTCGTGCCGGACGGGAACTCCGAGGGGTTGGTGACCGTGTACTGCTTCTTGTCCTCGGTGGTGACCTCGTACGTCACGCTCGGGGCGGTCGCGATGAGGTCGAGCCCGAACTCCCGCTCGAGGCGCTCGGTGATGATCTCCAGGTGGAGCAGGCCGAGGAACCCGCACCGGAACCCGAAGCCGAGCGCCACGGAGGTCTCCGGCTCGTAGTTGAGGGAGGCGTCCGAGAGCTTGAGCTTGTCGAGGGCCTCGCGCAGCACCGGGTAGTCGCTGCCGTCGATCGGGTACAGGCCCGAGAACACCATGGGCTTCGGGTCCGTGTAGCCGGGCAGCGCCGCCGTGGACGGCTTCTGCGCGTTGGTGACCGTGTCGCCGACCTTCGACTGGCGCACGTCCTTCACGCCCGTGATCAGGTAGCCGACCTCGCCCACTCCGAGGCCCTTGGTGGGTGTCGGCTCGGGGCTCGAGACGCCGATCTCCAGCAGTTCGTGCACGGCCTTCGTCGACATCATCTGGATGCGCTCGCGCGGGCTCAGCTTGCCGTCGATCATCCGGACGTAGGTGATGACGCCGCGGTAGGAGTCGTAGACCGAGTCGAAGATCATGGCCCGCGAGGGCGCATCCGGGTCGCCCTGCGGGGCGGGGATGAGGTCGACGACCCGGTCCAGCAGCTCCGGAACGCCGACACCGGTCTTGCCGCTCACCCGCAGCACGTCCTCCGGCTTGCCGCCGATGAGGCTCGCGAGTTCCTTCGCGTACTTCTCCGGGTCCGCTGCGGGCAGGTCGATCTTGTTGAGCACGGGGATGATCGTGAGGTCGTTCTCGAGCGCGAGGTAGAGGTTCGCGAGGGTCTGCGCCTCGATGCCCTGTGCGGCGTCGACAAGCAGGATCGCGCCCTCGCACGCCGCGAGCGAGCGCGAGACCTCGTAGGTGAAGTCGACGTGGCCCGGGGTGTCGATCATGTTGAGGGCGTAGGTCTGCTGGCCGTCGGACCACGGCATGCGCACGGCCTGGCTCTTGATGGTGATGCCGCGCTCGCGCTCGATGTCCATGCGGTCGAGGTACTGGGCGCGCATGTCGCGGTCTGACACGACTCCCGTGATGCCCAGCATGCGGTCGGCGAGCGTCGACTTGCCGTGGTCGATGTGCGCGATGATGCAGAAGTTGCGGATGAACGCGGGGTCGGTCGAGGCCGGCTGGAGCGCCGATAGTGCTTTGGGACTCACGACATGCCTCTCGTAGCGGCCCCGCGCGGGCCGACTACGAGTTTACGAGACGGAAGCGCCGTCGGCTCACCAGCCCCAGAAGGCGGCGAGGCCGAAGAACGGGAGGGCGGCGAGGGCGGCACCGAACCCGAAGGTGATGCTCGCGACCGAGATCGCCCCGGTGACGAGTCCGCCGATGGCCAGCCCGCGGCTCGCGGTCTCCTGGCGCAGCGCGAGCACGGCGACGACGATCGCACCGGCACCGATGAGCACGTTCATCCCGCTGACGATCGACAGGATGCCGAGCACGAGGGCGACGATTCCGAGGGTGCGCGCCGGGGCCGGAGTGACCGTGGGGGCGGAGGTGGGGGCGACGGTGGTGTCGAGGGTGTTTGTCATAACCCCAACGCTACGGACCGGCCCGCGCCCGCGGCATCCGGGTAACCCCCGAACTTACGGGGAGGGCAGCCTGCCGAGACCCTCGACCAGCGCCGCGCTGTCGGTGGCGAGGTTCACGCGGATCCAGCCCTCGCCCGAGCGCCCGAACGCGCTGCCGGGCGCGATGGAGACGCGCTGCTCGAGCAGAAAGCGCTCGGCCCACGAGGCGACGTCGCCGCCCGAGGCGTGGGCGAGGTCGATCCACAGGTAGAACGTGCCGCCCGGCACGAGGTACCGGATGCCCTTGCGCTCCAGCAGCTCGGTGGCGGCGTCGAGGTTCTCGCGGTAGTGCGCGCGGGCGGCCGCCACCGCGTCCTGCGGGCCCTCGATCGCCGCGAGCGCCGCGTACTGACCGGGGGTGGGCGCGCAGCTGATCGAAGCCTCCTGCACGGTGCGCATGGTGTCGGCGAGCCCGGGCGGTGTCACGAGGTAGCCGATGCGGATGCCCGTCATGGCGTACGTCTTCGAGAGCGAGAACACCGAGAACACCCGGTCACCGGTGTCGAGGCTCGCGATGCTCACGTGCGGGTCGCCCCAGGTGAACGCCTCGTAGACCTCGTCGCTGATGATCCACAGGTCGTGGCGCTCGGCGAACGCGAGCAGCTCGCGCTGCAGCGCCTCAGGGATGACCGTGCCGAGCGGGTTGGACGGGGAGTTGAGGATGAGCAGCCGCGTGCGCTCCGTGACGAGCCGCTCGAGCGTGGCCACGTCGGGCAGGAACCCCGCGTCGGGGTGCAAGGGGTACGGCACGGGTAGAGCCCCGAGCATCCGCGCGTTCATCGTGAACGTCGTGTACCCGGGGTCGGGAAGCAGCACCTCGTCGCCGGGGTCGAGCGTGATCGCCATGGCCTGGTGCAGCGCCTGCGTCGCGCCGATGGTCACCCAGACCCGCTCGGTGTCGACACTGATGTTGTTGTCGCGCGCCAGTTTGGCGACGATCGCGCGCCGCAGCTGCGGGAGGCCGCCGTTCGCGGTGTAGTTCGTCTCGTCGGCATCCCACGCGCGCTTGGCCGCATCCACGATGTGGGGTGCCACGGCCACGTCCGGCTCGCCGACCACGAGGGAGATGACATCCGGCAGCTGGAGGGCGATCTCGTGGACACGACGGATGCCGCTGCCGGGCACGGTGCTGATGTGGGAGGCTAGCTGGGGCACGACATCAGGCTATTGCGTCGGCCGAGGTGGCGGCAGCGGCCGAAACACGGTAATGTTGCCTGTTGGCTTGCGCGCCGTTTGTGACCGCGCGATTGCGGCTCCGGCCGCTCCAGACATCCCCATCAACGAAAAGGTACAGCCACGTGGCAAACATCAAGTCGCAGATCAAGCGCATCCTGACCAACAAGAAGTCGCAGGACCGCAACAAGGCCGTCAAGAGCGAGGTCAAGACCGCCGTTCGCGCGACCCGCACGGCCATCGCCGCGGGCGACAAGGCTGCCGCCAGCACCGCGCTGCTCACCGCGTCGAAGAAGCTCGACAAGGCTGCCGCCAAGGGCGTCATCCACAAGAACCAGGCAGCGAACAAGAAGTCGGCCATCGCCAAGCAGGTCGCCGCGCTGTAGATCTCGACTGCGCTCGTCACCGAGCAGTCCGAACGCCCCGTCATCCGTGACGGGGCGTTCGTCGTTCCCCGGCACTCATGCCTTCCGCTTCTCCGGAGGTTTCGGCCGCCCCACCCCGATCCCAGTAACAGGTGTGACGGGTGGCTGGTTTCTCCGGAAAAGCGATCAGGGGCGAGGATGCCCCGGCACTCATGCCTTCCGCTTCTCCGGAGGTTTCGGCCGCCCCACCCCCGATCCCAGCAACAGCTGTGACGGGGGGCCGGTTTCTCCGGAAAAGCGATCAAGGGCGAGGATGCCCCGGCACTCATGCCTTCCGCTTCTCCGGACGTTTCGGCCGCCCCACCCCCAATCCCAGCAACAGCTGTGAAGGGAGG
>Ga0247738_10000426_pt1 | contig 16471 bp, 14 predicted proteins | sample UWRJL013104B2_FD_180936 | JGI IMG/M metagenome (GOLD analysis project Ga0247738, IMG submission 180936) | Plant litter microbial communities from Arlington Agricultural Research Station in Wisconsin, United States - UWRJ-L013-104B-2 | ecosystem: Environmental > Terrestrial > Plant litter >...
GAAGCCGTCGGGGAACACGTCGCTGAGGGTGTCGGGCGTCATGAAGTCCCAGTACTCCAGGCGCATCACCTGCAGCCTGGTGCCGGGTCCGAGGTCACGCAGGCCGAGGTCGATGCCTTCGATCAGGAACCACTGGTTCTCGTAGTGGCCGTTGACGATGACGAGTTTCGTGAGGCCGTGGCGCGCGAACTCGCGCACCGCGTCGCGCACCTGACCGATGAGGGTGGCCGCGTCCACGCTGGTGGTGCCGCAGAAGTGCTGCCCGCCGCCGCACTTGGGCTGCGACTTGTAGCCGTAGGACAGCGTGGGCGCCACGAGGCCGCCGACCAACGCGGCGGTGTCGGCGGCGACGGCGCTGGAGAGCAGGCCGTCGGTGCCCAGGGGCAGGTGCGGGCCGTGCTGTTCGAGCGCGCCGACCGGGAGCAGCACAGGCGGCTGGTCTTGCGTCACGCGGGCCTGGTAGTCCACCCACGAGAGCTGGTTCATCCACACGGTGTGGTTCATCGGGTCATCCTCCTGTTGTTGCGGGTTGGGTTCGAGGGCCGGGGCTGCGGTTGTCGAGCGCTTCCACCAGTGCGGCCACTGCAATGAGCGTGCCGCCGGCCCAGCCCAGTGGTGTGAGTGTTTCGCCGCCAAACCAAAGTGCAGTAAGCACGGCCACCACCAGTTCGGCCAGCAGGATCACCCCGGCACGGCTGCTTTCCAGGTGCGTCACGCCGAACTGCCAGGTGGCGGTCGCCAGCAGCAGCCATACAAAGCCGTAGGCCAGCAGTGCGAGCCAGACGTTGGCGGGCATGGCGGGCACGCCGTGGCCTAGCGCGGTGGTGGCCAGCAGCGAGATCGCGCCGCAGCCCACGAATACCGCCAAGGTCTTGCTCTGCATGGGCACGCCTTGCGCGGCGCGCGCGATAAGGTTGTTGCCCGCGAAGGCCAGGCCGGCGGACAGCGCAAGGATGTCTGACAGTGAGAGCGACAGGTCCAGCGCGCCCGGGCCGCCCAGCACCAGCCACAGGCCTGCGACGGCCGCAGCCACTGCGGCCCAGCGCGTGGGCGGAATGCGCTCCTTCAGAAACAGCCGGCCGCCCAGCACCGACCACACGGGCGAGAGGTAGAACAGGAACATCACGCGCACCACGTCGCCCACCATGAGGGCGTTGACGAAAGAGGTGTTGGCCCAGCCGCCCACCAGTGCGAGCGCGAGCAGGTAGCCGTAGTGCGCGCGCCACGCCGCGCGCTCGCGCCAGATGAAAACCAGCGCGCACAGGCCCACCGCGCCGTACGAGATGAGCGAGACGACTGGCCCGCTCAGGCCCTGCGCGATGAACCACTTGAGCGGCATCCACGACAGGCCCCAGAGCGAGGCGGAGAACAGAAGGACGCCGGTGGCGAGGCGGTCTGACGGAACGTTCACGGCATCACCGACCCGCCATTGGGCCCCAACACCTGGCCGCAGTAGAAGCGCGAGAGGTCCGACGCGAGGAACAGCGCGGTGGCCGCGATCTCCTCGGGCTCGGCCACGCGGTGCTGCGGGATTGCAAGCTCCTTTTCCAGCCACTCGGGGCTCATGTGTTCCAGCGAGACCATGGCGGTGTTCACCGGGCCGGGTGCGATGGCGTTGACGCGGATGCCATGTGGCGCGAACTCGCGCGCCAATGAGCGCGTGAGGCCGATCACACCGGCCTTGGCCGCACAGTAGGGTGCGTAAAGCTCGCGACCAAGGATGCCCAGGTCGGACGCGAGGTTGACGATGACACCGCTGCCCCGCGCCACCATGGCCGGCAGCACCGCGCGCGAGGTGAGGAACACCGACTTCAGGTCGACGCCGAGCAGGCGGTCCCAGTCCGCTTCGGTGGTGTCGAGGAAGGGCTTCTCCTGAATGATGCCGGCGTTGTTGACCAGGATGTGCAGTTCGCCCGCTTCGGCCACGAGGCGCTGCACATCGGTGGCGCGGCTCACGTCGGCCTCCATCGCGAGCGCTTCGCCACTTGCGCTGTGAATTGCCTGCACCACAGCCTGCGCGGCTTCGGTCTGGCCCAGGTGGTTGACCACCACGCGCGCGCCGGCTTGCGCGAACATCAGCGCGGTGGCCCGGCCGATGCCGGTGGCCGCGCCGGTGACCAGCGCCGTGCGGCCTTGCAACGACAGCGCGTTCATGCCATCACCTCGCCATGGCTGGCCACCAGGCATTGCCCGGTGAGCGGGGCCGCGCCGTCGCTGGCGAGAAAAAGAAACACGCCGGCCAGGTCGGCGGGCGTGAGCATCACGGGCATGGCTTGTTTCGAGAGAATCTCGCGCTCCACCTCGGCCTCGCTGCGCCCCTGTTCCTGCGCCATCGCGGTGAGCGAGCGCAGCGCGGCGGCGGTGCGCACCCAGCCGGGGCAGACCGCGTTGACGCGGATGCCGCGTGGCCCCAGCTCCAGCGCGAGCGAGCGCGTGAGGCCGACCACCGCGTGTTTGCTCGCCGCGTAGGCCGAGAAACCGGCGACGCCGACGCGGCCCCAGATGGAGCTCTGGTTGATCACGCTCGCCCCGCGAGGCAGCAACGGCAGCAAGGCCTGCGTGAGCCGAACCATCGAGCCGACGTTGTTGTCCAGCAGGGTGGACCAGCGCGCCATGGCATCGGGCGATGGGTCAGCCAGGGGCGTGGGGTACTCGGTGCCGGCGTTGTTCACCAGCACGTCGAGCGTGCCCCAGCGCTCGCGCACCTGGTTGGCGATGCGGGCGATCTGCGCCACATCGCCCAAGTCGCACACGGCGGCGGCGGCGTCGAGCTCGGCGCTGAGCATGGGCAGGGAGGTATCGGCCCGGTCGAGCAGCATCAGCCTTGCGCCCTGCGCGGCGAAAGCCCGGGCCAGCGCACTGCCTATGCCGCCGGCCGCGCCGGTGACGAGCACGGTCTTGCCCTGCAGGCCGTAGCTGACTTCGGCCATGTCAAACCGCCGTCAGGAACGACACGCCGACGGCGCCGAGGAAGCCATCGGCCCGGCCCGGCGTGCCCGGAGGCATCACCCCGCCGTAGTTGCTGGCCAGCACGCGCTTGACGCGGTTGATGTGGAAACTGCGCAGCAGCTCGCGCACCGTGACCACCTGCGCGTAGTCGTCGGGGTACAGCTCGCGGTGAAAGGCCGGCAGGCGGTACCAGGGTGCGGTGGGGCGCTCGTGGTGCGCGTTGTGAAAGCCGAAGTTCAGCCACACCAGGTTGAGCCATTTCGCGTCCAGGCTCACCACATCGCTGAAGGTGTTGGCCTGTTCGTAGGCTCGGTCGCGCACCTTGTCCTTGGGGATCGGGGTGTCGTCGAGGATGGGGTAGGCGTCGTAGGTGTGCTGGAAGCAGTCGGCGAATCGCAGCACGGTGACGAAGACCAGGTAGGCCAGCGCATACAGCACCAGCGCCTTGAGCGACCACCAGCCCAGCGCCACGATGGCGGCGAGGCGCACCAGGGCAATGCCGATCACGCGGCCGCGCGCGGCCTTTTTCTTCTCGCCCATGAAGGGCATGGCGATGACGAAGCCGCGCATGACGAACTCCACCGCCGGGATGTAGGCCCATTCCAGCGCGAGCACCGTGCGGCGGATGAAAGGGTGCGCGCGCAGGAAGGCCTGGGCGTCGAAGGTGATGACGTCGGCGCGCTCGACGTGGTGCCGCATGTGCTTGCGGCGAAGGTCGGCGAAGCTGGCGAAGCAGCTGCCGTTGATCCAGCTCATGAGCGTGCCCCAGCGCTCGTTCGCCTGAGCGGTCTTGAAGATGGCGTAGTGCGCGAACTCGTGGATGAAGTAGGCCGACCACACCAGGGTCTGTGCCACCAGCAGCACGCCCAGCGCGTTGAGCCAGCCATTGGCCTGGCCGAGCAGGGCGATGCCCACGGGCCAGCCGAGCACGGTGAAGGCGAGGGCCGCGACGTTGGGCCACACGCCGTCCTCATAGCGGAATACCGATTTCATGGGGTCTGTCTCTTTCCAGAAGGGGCGCACCGCACCGCGCGAGCGCCCGTCGGGCGCCGGCACGGCAGCGGCCCCGGGGGCTTACTTGGCGGCGAGGGCCTTGACGAGGCCGGCGTCGAAGGTGGCCTCGGTGGCAGGTACCGTGGTGATCTGGCCCTTGGCCTTGAGCAGCTGCGCGATGATGTCGCCGCTGGCGTAGTACGAAGTGGTTTCCTTCGCCGGCAGGAAGGCCTTGGGCATCTCGGCCAGCGGAATGTTGTAGACGCCGGTGAGCTGTTCCTTCACCTCGGCGGCGGACACGCCCATGAACTTGCCGATGATCTTGTGCGCCTCTGCCGGCTTGGCTTTCATGTAGGCCATGCCGTCCAGGTAGGCCTTCATGATGCCGGTGATCTCGGTGGGCTTGGCCTTGATGACCTTGTCGTCGAACACCAGCACGTCGGCGATCAGGCCAGGCGCGTTTTTCGACGAGAACACCACCTTGAATTTTTTGCCACCGCCCTGGCCAAGGATCTGCGACAGGCTGGGCTCGTAGGTCACGCCGATGGGCAACTGGCCCGAGGCCATTGCGGCCGGCACGGCTTCGGGCGTCATGCTCACCGGGGTGATGTCCTTCTCCGTCAGGTTCACCGTCTTGAGCGCATACGAGAGCAGGAAATCGCTCGGCGAGAGCGGGTTGTAGCCGATCTTCTTGCCCTTGAAGTCGGCCACCTTGGTGATGCTGCCATCGGCCACGATGGCATCGCCGCCGTTGGAATAGTCGATCGGCATGACCACCTTCATGTTGCGACCTGCCGCCACCTGGCCCACCACCTGGTCATAGGTCAGCATGCCGCCGTCGACCGCGCCCGAGGCGATGGCCGCCGGGATCAGGGCCGGGTCATTGAAGACCTGCAGCGAAACCTTGAGGTTGTATTTCTTGTACAGATCCAGCGCCTCGGCCACGTAGAACGGGCCGTAGCCAATCCACACCACGGTGGCAATCTTCATCGGAGCGGGCGCCTGTGCGAACGCACCGGCGGTGGCCAGCGACAGGGCCAGGCCGAGCGCGGGCTTGAGGAAGTGGTTGCGCCGGGAGGTGGAGCGCGGGCTGGTGGATGCAGAGAGGGCGGCGGTGCTTTTCATCAGAGGACTCCATGGGTTGGTGGGACGCGCAGGAAGAACCGATCTGTGATCGTTCTCCCGGGCTTTTGTCCCTCCGTGGAGCCTGCGATGAGGCCGGCACACTCTCGGACCAGACACCACGAGCCATCTCGTGGTCGGAACCCTAGTGCACCTGAGTGCCGAGCTGTCTCGGGGCGGACCCCAGATCGCTCTTCTTGCGGTTTCTGTGTGAGCAGAAAGCGTGCCAGCGGTTTGGGCGGGTTTGGGCGCTGGCGATGCACCAAATCAGTGGAGGCAGGATCTTCGGATGCACTGGGTGTCAGCCCACGGCCCAGACTTGGTGCGAGGGCCGGACCGGGTGAAACATCGTCAGCGCAGGTCGAAATGCCCTGTCAGAGCGGTCTGCACCTCACTGGGCTGTTCGCTGAGATGCTGGAGGCATTCTTCACGCCACTCGTTGTACAGGCGGCGGTTCGAGGCCATCAGCTGGCCCAAGTCCAGCAGCCAGGTAATCTGGTCCCGAGGGTCCCGCAGCCTCGTGCTTCTGCCCAGCAACGCCAAGATCATGTGTTTGCAGCACTTTGTCCGGACTTCCCCATCGGAAATGTCGGCCACCGCCCTGGCCAGCGGTTGGAGGCTGTCCCACACGCCTCTGATGGGGCCCTCGTGACAACGAAGTTGACTCATGGCGACCGGCAGCAGCTTGATCAGCACGGTCTCAGGGGTTCTGGCCAAGTCGTACAAGAGCTTGTTCAAGCAGGTGGCACGCACTTCTGCCTGATCGATGTGCTGGCAGAACTGGAGCAGGTCCTTGAAAAGCTCGACCGTTGCCTCGGGTTGGTTGATGTGGAGGATGTCGCCCCGAATACAGTCGATTTGCGCTTCCCGCAATTTGGAGTCCAGGTTGACTGGCGATGTGATCAGTTGCCGAAGGGCCTTGATTCGGCCGGGGATGTCGGCCAGCGTGGCGCAGCATTGGCGAATATCGTCGAACGAGAATTGAGATGCCTTTGGCGGCAAGTACGGCAGGGCCTCCGTCAATGCCTGGATTGCCCACGCGCACTGTTGCGGGTCTTGAAGGTATTTGGCGTTCCTCAGCAGCTCGCCAAACGCTTCGCAGCGTTGTTCGGCCGCCTGGATACCACGGATGTTTTTTGCGCCTTCCAGAACAGACCGATGCAGCTCATCTGGGTCCAACATCTGCCAGCCGAAGAGCGCTTTCCGCGCCTCTTCGGGCTCCTCGATGAGGTCCAAGTGTTGAATTCTCGCAGGGGCGCGCAGATGTTTGGTCAGCGCCTGGAGCTTGGAAAACGTTTTCCCACTGTCCTCCTTCAATGTTGAGTATCGATGTGTTCTCAGCAACTCACACAAAACCTTCTTGACACCTTGGGGGAGATCAGGGTTCGAGGGTGCGAGCCCGTTGGGAAGACGCACCCCCTTGCCCATCAAATAATGCGCCACGCTTTCGAAGTTCTCGTCGTTGCGGGGGTATGTACCGCGCAGATGGGTGATGGCCCTGGGCAGGAACTCGTTCAATTGAGGGCAACGAAAGAGCAGGTCTTCGTCGGGTGTGCCTCGGAGGGCAGAGAGCCTTTTTTCGAATTTGGCGTTATCTATCTCACCATTGAATAGATGGAGTGGACGGTCAAGGTTGAGGGAAGTGTTGTTGGGGTTCATCTGGCAGTCCTCATGTAAAGGGCTTCCGCGCCGCTTGGCACGGCTTTATTGAGTGCTTGTGAGCAGGGCCCGGTTCGGCCTCCGGCGGGGCGGATTGCAGCGACAGGGGCAGCAGGGCGACAACCGAATGCGTGCTTGTCTGACAGATAAACCCCGTGGTGCGGACCTAGCATGGGTGAATGCAGGTACTCACCGTGAACATCCACAAGGGATACGACGTTTTCAACAGCCGCTCCGTGTTGCACGGGTTGCGGGAGGCTGTGCGCGCCATGGGCAGCGACATTGTCTTTCTGCAGGAGGTGAAAGGCGGCAGCGGGCCCAGTGCGGCGCAGTATGAGTTTCTCGCCGATGAGATCTGGCCGCAGCACGCCTATGGCCGCAATGCGGTGGCCGAGGGGCTGGACCATGGCAACGCCGTGATGTCGCGTTTCCCGGTGCTGCACAACGAGAACCACGACCTGTCGATCAATGGCTTCGAGCCGCGAGGCATGTTGCACTGTGTGCTCGACGTGCCGGGCCTGGGGCCCGACATGCACGTGATGTGTGCCCACCTGGGGCTGCGCGAATCGCACCGGCGCCAGCAGCTGAGCATGATCTGCGACATCGTGAGCCGGTATGTGCCGCCTGACGCACCGCTGGTGGTGGCAGGCGACTTCAACGACTGGCGCCTGCGCGCCGACGCACTGCTGGCGCCCAGCGGCCTGCGCGAGGTGTTTCGCCATGCGCACGGCCAGCATGCGCGCAGCTTCCCATCGGGTTTTCCGCTGCTGCGGCTGGACCGCATCTACACCCGTGGCGTGGCACGCGCCTTGCCCGTTCCCATGCCGCGCCGCCCCTGGGCGCGGCTGTCCGACCACGCACCGTTGGCCGCCGAGATCGAACTGGAGCCCACGCCATGAATTCCCATTGGGTGCCCGGCAACCAGCTCACGCTGCTGGAGAACGGCGAGGGTTACTACCCGCGCGTGTTCGAGGCGATCGCTGGCGCCAAAAAAGAAGTGCTGCTGGAGACCTTCATCCTGTTTGACGACAAGGTGGGCCGCCAACTGCACGAGGCGCTTTTGAAAGCAGCGCAGCGTGGTGCCCAGGTGCACGTGCTGGTGGACGGCTGGGGTTCGCCCGATCTGCCTGCCTCGTTCACGCAACCGCTGCTGGAGGCCGGCGTGCATTTGCGCGCCTTCGAGCCGGTGCAGCGCGTGCTGGGGGCGCGGGTGAACCTGCTGCGCCGCATGCACCACAAGATTGTGGTGGTGGATGGGACCTACGCCTTTGTCGGCGGCATCAACTATTCGCTCGACCACCTGGCCGAGTACGGTGAGCAGGCGAAGCAGGACTATGCGGTGGAGGTGCAGGGCCCGCTGGTCGGGCAGATCCAGGCCTTCTGCCGCGCCAATGTGGATTCGCCGCAGCCCCCGCGTGGCCAGTGGCTGCGGCGCTGGCGCGCCAGCCTGCGCCGCAAGGGCATCGACGAGATTTCCGGGGAGGGCGCGCTGGCCGCCTTTGTCACCCGCGACAACCTGGAGCACCGCAGCGACATCGAGCGCCACTACCGAGCGGCGATCCGCAGCGCGCGCGAGCGAATCGTGATTGCCAACGCGTATTTTTTCCCGGGCTACCGCTTCCTGCGAGACCTGCGCCGCGCGGCCCGGCGAGGCGTGCAGGTGGACTTGCTGCTGCAGGGCCGCCCGGACATGGTGTGGGTGAAGCGCGCCAGCGAACTGCTGTACCAGCACCTGATGCGCGCGGGCGTGCGCATCCATGAATACACCGAGCGACCCCTGCACGGCAAGATCGCCGTGGTGGACGACCGGTGGGCCACCGTGGGTTCCAGCAACCTCGATCCCACGAGCCTGAGCCTGAATCTGGAGGCCAACGTGGTGGTGCGCGACGCGGCCTTCGCGCGCCACGTGCGCGAGCGCATCGACGACCTGCTCGACACCTGCTGCCAGCGCGTGGAATTGCCCACGCCGAGCAAGCTGCAGTCGGCCTGGATCGCGGTGCGCAGCATGGTGGTGTTCCACGCCCTGCGGCGCTTCCCTGACTGGTCGCGGCAGACCACGGCCCGCGCACCGCGCGTGGTCGCCATGACCATGGATCCCTCCTCATGAGCCCCGCTCGACAGCGCGTGTGGCGATGGACCAGACGTTTGGCGCCCTGGGCCTTGGCCGTGCTGGTGCTGGCCCTGGTGGCGCAACAGGCGCGGTCGGTGGACTGGCCGCAGGTGTGGGCCTCGCTTCAGCAGTTGTCGCCGTGGCGGTTGACCCTGGCGGCGGGTCTCGCGGGGGTGAGCTACGTGGTCTATGCAGGCTTTGACCTGGTGGGGCGACACCTCACGGGGCACGGCCTGCCGGTGCCGCGCACGCTGGGCACGGCGGCCATCAGCTATGCGTTCAACCTCAACTTTGGCGCGCTGGTCGGCGGTTTTGCGATGCGGCTGCGCCTGTACACGCGCTGGGGCGTGGAAGCGGCCACGGTGGCCAAAGTCATCGCGCTGAGCATGACGACGAATTGGCTGGGCTACCTTTGGGTGGCCGGCGCGGTGCTGCTGTGGTCGCCCCCGAGGCTGCCCGGCGAATGGGCTTTGAGCGATGTGGTGCTGCGCGCCATCGGCGCGGCGATGCTGGCACTGGCTGTGGCTTACGTGGTGGTTTGCGCGGTGTCGCGCCCGCGCACGCTGAAGTGGCGCGACCACGAACTCGCGCTGCCGGGCGGTCGCCTGGCCGTGGTGCAGGCGCTCGCCGGGGGGGCCAACTGGATGCTGATGGGCGCCATCGTCTGGGTGCTGTTCGAGGGGCGGGTGGATTTCCCCCTTGTGCTTGGCGCCTTGCTGATGGCGGCCGTGGCCGGCGTGATCACGCACGTGCCGGCTGGCCTGGGGGTGCTGGAGGCTGTGTTCGTGGCCACGCTCAGTGGCACCTTGCCAGCGACCGAGGTGCTCGCGGTGGTGCTGGCTTACCGCGCGGCCTACTACCTGCTGCCGCTGGCCCTGGCACTGCCGGCCTATGCCTGGAGCGAGGCGGCGGCGCGGCGACGAGGCGCCAGCACTGCGCGGGACCGCCAGGGCGTCAAGGGCTCAGGCCAGGCCCTTCGACAGAGCGGCCGACCGACGTGATGGCGTGATCCGTCACTGCGGTTTGCACCACCGCCTTGCCGCCGAACCAGCGCTGAAACGACACCGGGTTGACCAGGCATTTCGCATCGAGCAGCAAGGCGTGGGCCATGGCCGCCTGGCAGACGTCGTCGAGTTCGCTCGCGAACGCCGGGTCCAGCACGATCAGCTGGGCGGCGTCCACCACGTCGCCGCTGTGCCAACCCGACGCCCCGTCGATTGCCACGCTGGACCACACGCCGTCGACGATGCTGTGCGGTGGCAGGGGCTTTGTGCCGTCCGCCTGATACAGCCAGACCCCGGCCCGCATGAGTTCGGCGCAGCAGGCGCGCCAGGGCCAGGCGTGCAGGGTGCCGTGCTGCAGCAGCACCGACACGTTGACGCTGCGGCTTGCCGCAGCGGCGATGGCTTGCACCAGCCGGCGCGATGGCGCTCGCCGCGCCAGCGCAATGAAGATGCTGAAACGAGCCGTCTCCACCGCACCGATCAGAGGGCAGCCGAAGGGTGACGCGGGTGGGGTCGAGCCGGCCCCCATGGCAATGCCCATGCGCTGGCGGCCCGAAAGCGCAATGGGCGGGAAATGCTGCGGTGGGGCGGGCAGGCGGGGCTCGCCGGCTTTCCAGGTCTCCAGAAACAGGTGCTGCATGCGCTGCACGATCGGGCCGCGCACGCGCAGGTGCGGGCCCTCGGCCCCTGCGCTGGTGGATGGCGAGCCCGGCCCGCACCATGCGGTGCGCCCATCGACCACCGCCAGCTGGCGCTGCATGGACTGAAAGCGTTGCTCCATCCAGCCGCTGAGGCCTCCCGCGCGCTCCAGGGTGCGCACCGTGGCGCCGGCCCGGCGCAGCGGCCCCAGCTCGGCCGCCTGGCGAGGGGTGCTGGCGAGCACCTGCACGCGCACGCCTTGCCGGCACAGTGCCACTAGGCGGTTGAGCAGGCCGTCCTGCGGGTGGGCGACGTCGAGCAGGGCCGCGTCCAGGTTGATGTGCTCGCGCGCGCCGATCAGCGTGTCCACCAGCGCAGCGCGTGCCGCATGGGCATCGGCCAACACATCCGCGTGGTTGCCGCCCAGAAGGGGCTCGCCCAGGCGGCGCACCAGTTCATGGGCGTGGGCCACCTGCGCGGGAACGGGCGGGGAGGGGAAAGACAGGCTCATGGTGGGATGGGATCTTTGATGGTGACCCGCGCCTGGGGCAATCGGCGTGCCCATTGGTGCAGGCCAGGAAAAAACAGGGACGCCGAACGGGTACGTGTTTTGCCACCACCTGTGTGGATGTCGAGAACTGGTAAACGGCGTGGCATCCGCATCCATGACTCCCATCATTGTTGAAAGGACACTTCCATGGCACAGCAAGACAACCGGAACCGCCAGCGCGGTGGTTCCCAGCAAGAGGCCTACAGCCAGCAGAACCGCCAGCAAGGCTGGAACGACTCGGCCCGCCAACCCCAGGGTGACTACGGTGACAGCAGCCGTGACCGTGGGTACCCCACGGGTGCCAGCAGCGACTGGCGCCGCGAGCAGGACTTCCGCGGCGGTTATCGCGACGACCAGTCCTCCAGCGGCTGGCGTTCGCGCAGCGACCCGGATCAGTATGGTCAGCGGGCCTATGAGCAGCGCGACCAGGGCAACCGCTACGGCCAAGGCGGGCAGCAAGGCCAGTGGAGCGACCACGGCGACTACAGCCGGGACCAAGGCAGCGACTATGGCCAGTACGGCATGCGCGACCGCGACGAGGATCGCTACAGCCAGTTCGGCGGCTATGGCCAGGATCGCGAGCGCTCCAACCGCCCCAGCGGCCTGGACCGCGACTACCGGGGCGCCGGCTATGCCGGCCCTGGCGGTTATGGCGGAGGCTACGGCGGCAGCTACAGCGGCTCGCAGTCCGGCTACAGCGGTCGGGGCGGCCAGGAGCAGCAGTTCGACCCGGACTACAGCCAGTGGCGCCGCGAGCAGATGCGGGCGCTGGACGATGACTACGACCAGTGGCGCCAGGACCGCTTCAAGAAATTCTCCGATGAGTTCTCCACCTGGCGGTCCACCCGCCAGCAGACGGCAGGCACCGGCAAGACCGAGCCCGGCTCGTCCACGGGCAAGCAGAACAAGGACAACAGCTGATGTGGCTGGCGCCTTGAGCCGGGGGGGCTGAGCCTCCCCGGCTTTTTGAGAGCAGCCGTTTTCAACGGAGACGCCCTTGACCGCCGATGCCACTCCCGACGAGATTGCGAACGCCGCCCGCCGCCACATCGTGGATGAACTCCACGGAGATCACCTGCGCGTGAAGCGCGCCTACCAGCGGTTCCAGACGCTGGACGCGCAAGCGGACGGCGCGCAGCGCGAGGCCCTGGTGGCGCACGTGCTGGACGAACTCACCGTGCACGCGGCACTGGAGCAGGAGTTGCTGTACCCCGCGCTTCGCGAAACCCTGCCCGACACGCGCCGGGTCGATGCGGCCGAGCGGGACCATGTCGAACTGCACGCGCTCATCAACCCCCTGCGCACGCTCAAGCCCGATGACGAGCAGTACGCTGCCCACTTCTCGGCCCTGTGTGTGCACGCGCTTCGCCACATGAAATGGGAAGAAGCGCGCCTCTTCCCCCTGCTGGCGCATGCGGGCCTGGACTGGGCGCGGCTGGAAGGTGACATCGACCAGCGCCGGGAAGAACTGGTCGTGGCGGAAGCACCGGTGGCCTGACGCTGCGGCTCAGATCGCGTCCACGCTGCCCGTGATCGGCAGTACCACGCCGGTGATATAGCCCGAACAGCAGGGCGAAGCCAGAAAGACGTAGGCCGGCGAGATCTCCTCGGGCTGGGCGGCGCGTTGGAAGTCGGTCTTTTCCCCGAATTTCTTGATCTTCTCGGCTGGCTGGTCAGTGGGGTTGAGCGGTGTCCAGACCGGGCCCGGCGCGACCGCGTTGACCCGGATGCCGCGCGGCAACAGGTTGCTCGCCAGCGACTTGGTGAAGGCGTGGATGGCGCCCTTGGTGGCGGCGTAGTCGAGCAGGTGGGCGCTGCCCCGCAGCCCGGTGACCGAACCGGTGTTGATGATGCAGGCGCCTTCCTGCAGGTGGGGCAGGGCGGCGCGGGTCATGCGGAAGTAGCCACCCAGATTGGTATCCCAGGTTTCCTTCAGGCGCTCGTCGTCGATGTCCTCGATGGACTCGGCATGTTTCTGGAACGCCGCGTTGTTCACCAGTATGTCCAGCTTGCCAAAGGCCGCCACGGTTTCGTTCACGGCGGCTTCGCACCAGGCCGGGTCTTTCACATCGCCTTGGAGCACCAGGCATTGCCGCCCTTCGGCCTCCACGCAGCGCCGGGTTTCTTCGGCATCTTCCGTGGACGAGAGGTAGGCAATCGCCACGTCGGCGCCCTCGCGCGCGAAAAGAATGGCCACCGCACGGCCGATGCCAGAGTCGCCGCCTGTGATCAGCGCCGCCTGTCCCTTCAGCTTCTGGCTGCCCAGGTAGTCGGGCGCCAGGAACCGGGGCCGCAATTCGAGATCAGACTCCTGATCGTCCACACCGATGTGCTGTTCGGGCATCTTCGTGGGTTGGGCGCGGGCACCGGTCTGGGGCGCGCGCTTCTTTGCGGCGGGAGTGCGCTTCTTGTGCTGGTCGCGGCGGTCCTGCTCTTGATGGATCGACTTCTGTTTCTCGAGTGTGCTGCGGCTGGGCATGAACGTGCTCCCGGATAGATGGAGGGACCCTTTCGGGGCACGGCGCGTGCCAGCGGGGGCACCCTGCTTGGTGGGACCCCAGGGCGCGGCAGGCGGAAGAATCTGCCGCAAAGCGGTTTGACTTTTTTTCGTCCCGCTCCCGCCCGGCCAGGTGCCTGACGGGGAAGGATGCGGTTTTTCTCGGAACACGGCTTTTTTGGAGAGCTTTGAGTGCGTTTACATTCCAGACATGTTTGCATGCGCACAATGGCAAGTTGCGGCCGCAACCCCTGCTTGCCCGACCGCGTTTCCACCCCACAGCCTGCCTCGACTTCCATGCCATTGACCTTTGCCGCATCCGATGAGCCACGCCGGGTGCCCCCCGCCGCCCTGTTCGCCGCCTCCATCCCGGTTCCCGCTCGACAGCCCGGCGGGCGGCGCTGGGCCTGGGCCCTGGTGGGAGCGGCCGTGCTGGCGCTGGCCGCTTGCGGTGACAAGAAGGCGCCCGCCCCCGCCCCGAAGGCCGCCACCGTCGGCTACCTGACGGTGGTGGTGCAGGCCCAGGGCCTGCACACCGAGCTGGCGGGACGCACCCGGGCCTCGCAGAGCGCGGAAGTGCGCCCCCAGGTCTCGGGCATCCTGCAGAAGCGGCTGTTCACCGAGGGTTCGGTGGTGAAGGCCGGGCAGCCGCTGTACCAGATCGACGCCCGCACGCTGGAAGCCACCGTCAAGAGCGCCGAGGCGGCCCTGGCGAAGTCGCGCGCCTCCGCACAGACCGCCCGCACCAACGCCGAGCGCAACGCCGAGCTGGTGAAGATCGACGCCATCAGCCGCCAGGTGTACGACGAAAGCCAGGCCCAGGTGGCGCAGTCGGCCGCCGACGTGGCGGTGGCGCAGGCGGCGCTGGAAAACGCCCGCATCAACCTGCAGTACAGCCGCATCGTGGCCCCCATCAGCGGCCAGACCGACCTGTCCGTGGTGCTGCCCGGTTCGCTGGTCACCGCCAACCAGGCCCAGGCACTGACCACCATCAGCCAGCTCGACCCGATCCATGTGGACATCACGCAATCCAGCTCGGAGCTGCTCGAACTGCGGCGCCAGTGGCAGGCCGGCACCTTCGGCAAGGTCGAGGCCGGTGGCGCCCCCGTGCGCCTGGCACTGGAAGACGGCAGCCGCTACCCGCATGCAGGCAAGCTGCAGTTCACCGGGGCGACCGTGAGCCAGACCACCGGCGCCATCACCCTGCGCGCGGTGTTCCCCAACCCCGATCGCCTGCTCATGCCCGGCATGTACGTGCGGGCGCGCCTGTCCACCGGCGAAGCCGCCGAGGCCATCGTGCTGCCCCAGCAGGCGGTGCAGCGCGACCCGGCGGGCAAGCCCAGCGTGCAAATCATCAATGCCGACAACAAGATCGAGAAGCGCCCGATTCGCCTGGGCCAGGCCCTGGGGGCCCAGTGGCTGGTGCTCGAAGGCCTGAAGGCGGGCGACCGCGTGATGGTTGACGGCTTCCAGAAGGCCCGCGTGGGCCAGACCGTGACGCCGCTGGCGATGCGCGTGGAGGGCAACCGCGTGGTGGAAGACAAGCCAGCCGGGCAGGGTGGGCAAGGGGGTCAGGGCGGCCAAGCCGGGCAGCTCCCGGTGGCCTCCGCCCCGCCCAAGCCCTGAGCGCGCCCCACAGGCCACCCCCAGCCGGGTAAGCCTGGCACCTTTCGAGCAAACCGGACCCCACACGCAGCACCATGGCCCATTTCTTCATCCACCGTCCCGTCTTTGCCTGGGTGCTGTCCATCGTGGTCATGCTCGCGGGGTTCATGTCCATCTTCACCCTGCCGCTGGAGCAGTACCCCGACATCGCGCCGCCCCGCGTCTCGATCAACACCATCTACACCGGCGCCTCCGCCGAGACCGTGGCCGACTCCGTCACCCAGGTGATCGAGCAGCAGCTCAAGGGCATCGACAACGTGCTCTACATGAGCTCGACCAGCGACTCCGCCGGCCGCTCGCGCACACAGCTGACCTTCGCGCCTGGCACCGACATCGACGTGGCCCAGGTGCAGGTGCAGAACAAACTGCAGACGGCCATGAACCGGTTGCCCGAGGCGGTGAAAAGCCGGGGGGTGTTCGTGAACAAGGGTGGCCAGGACAACCTGATGACCTACGTCTTCACCTCGCCCGACCCCACGGTCACGCAGGTGGCGATCGGTGACTACATCACCAGCAACGTGGTCGACGTGATCTCGCGCATCGACGGCGTGGGCGACGTGAGCGTGTTCGGCACCAGCTACGCCATGCGCATCTGGATGGACCCGGGCAAGCTGGAGCAGTTCGCGCTCATGCCCTCGGACATCGTCTCTGCGCTGAACTCGCAGAACGCCCAGGTCTCCGCCGGCCAGCTCGGCGCGCTGCCGGCGGTGAAAGACCAGATGCTCAACGCCACCATCACGGCGCGCACCAAGCTCAAGACGGTCGATGAATTCCGGGGCATCGTGCTCAAGGCCGCCGCCGACGGCTCGCTCGTCACCGTGGGCGACGTGGCCCGCGTCGAGCTCGACGCCGACAACCTCACGGTGAAGTCCCGGCTGAACAACCAGCCCGGCGCCGGCCTGGGCATCGTGCTGGCCGACGGCGCCAACGCCATGGCCGTGGCCACCGCCGTCAACGCCAAGATGGCCGAGCTTGCGCCTTTCTTCCCCGATGGCATCACCGGCGTCATCAGCTCCGACACCACGCCCTACGTGCGCGCCTCCATCAAGGAAGTGGCCGTCACCCTGGCCGAGGCCATGGTGCTGGTGGTCATCGTGATGTTCATCTTCCTGCAGAACCTGCGCGCCACCCTGATCCCCGCCATCGCCGTGCCGGTGGTGCTGCTGGGCACCTTCGGCGTGCTCTCGGTGCTGGGTTACTCGATCAACATGCTCACCATGTTCGCCATGGTGCTGGCCATCGGCCTGCTGGTGGACGACGCGATCGTGGTGGTGGAAAACGTG
>Ga0247738_10000427_pt1 | contig 16460 bp, 16 predicted proteins | sample UWRJL013104B2_FD_180936 | JGI IMG/M metagenome (GOLD analysis project Ga0247738, IMG submission 180936) | Plant litter microbial communities from Arlington Agricultural Research Station in Wisconsin, United States - UWRJ-L013-104B-2 | ecosystem: Environmental > Terrestrial > Plant litter >...
CGGCAGCCGCTCGCGCGCGGGGCCGGTGAGCACTGCGTCCGGAACGGCGGCCAGCACCTCGGCGATGAAGGCGTCACGCAGGGCGGCGACGTGGTCGGCGGGCGGCTCGGCGATGCCGATGGCGGTCGCGAGCCCGACCGCGGCGGCGACGTTCTCGGTACCCGACCGGCGGTCGCGCTCCTGACCGCCGCCGTGGATGACCGGCTCCAGGGGGATCCGCCCGCGCACGAACAGCACCCCGATGCCCTTCGGCGCCCCCAGCTTGTGGCCGGAGAGCGAGAGCGCGTCGACCCCCAGCCGCCCGACATCGAGGTCGAGCCATCCCGCCGCCTGCACCGCGTCCGTGTGCACGGGGATGCCGTGGGCGTGCGCGAGCTGCGCGATGCGCGCGATCGGCTGCACCGCGCCGATCTCGTTGTTGGCGAGCATGACGGTGCACAGCGTGGTATCGGGCCGTAGGGCGGCCTCGAAGGCTGCCAGGTCGAGCATCCCCTGGCCGTCGACCCCGACCACGGTCACCTCGAAACCGTGATGGCGCTCGAGGTAGCGGCACGACTCGAGGACCGCCTCGTGCTCGATCGCGGAGGTGACGATGTGCCGCCCCCGGGGGTTGGCCAACGCGATGCCCTTGATGGCGAGGTTGTCCGACTCGGTGCCGCCGGAGGTGAAGATCACCTCGGAGGCCCGGCAGCCGAGCCACGCGGCGACCGCCGCCCTGGCCACGCGGAGACCGCGCGCGGCGCTCTCCCCCAGCTCGTGGTGGCTGGAGGGGTTGCCGAAGTCGCCGGTGAAGTACGGCCACATCGCCTCCAGCACCTCCCGGCGCGGGGCGGTCGTCGCGGCCGAGTCGAGGTAGATCATCGTGAGATCTCGATATCCAGTCCGAGGTCGAGCGCCCGTGCGCTGTGCGTGAGCGCGCCGACCGAGATGACGTCGACCCCGCTGCGCGCGATCGAGGCGACCGTGTCGAGGTTCACGCCGCCGCTGGCCTCGACGAGGGCGCGCCCGGCCACGAGCGCCACGCCCTCGCGCAGCTGCTCGGGGGTGAAATTGTCGAGCATGATCGTGTCCACGCCCGCGGAGACCACGGGCTCGATCTGGTCGAGGCGGTCGACCTCGACCTCGAGGTGGGTGGTGTGGCCGATCCGCGCGCGGGCCGCCCGGATGGCGTCGCCCACGGGGATGCCCGCCGCCGCGAGCACCGCGAGGTGGTTGTCTTTGGCGAGCACCGCGTCCGAGAGCGAGAAGCGGTGGTTGTGCCCTCCGCCGTCGCGCACGGCCTGCCGCTCGAGCGCGCGCAGCCCCGGCGTTGTCTTGCGGGTGTCCACGATGCGGGCATCCGTGCCCTCGACCGCGGCGACGTAGCGCGCCGTGAGCGTGGCAATGCCGCACATGCGCTGGGCGAGGTTGAGCGCGATTCGCTCCGCCCGCAGCACCGAGCGCGCGCTGCCCCGCACGGTCGCGAGCACGTCGCCGGCCGCCATGGCGCTGCCGTCCGCGGCGAGCAGGGTCACCGTGGTGGCGGGATCGACGAGGGCGAAGACGCGCGCGAACACGGCGATCCCGCTCAGGATGCCGGGCTCGCGCGCCACGAGGCCGGCCTCGGCCGCGGTCTCGGGCGGCAGGAACGCCTCCGACGTGATGTCGCCCCACGGGGCATCCTCCGCGAGCGCGCGGACGATGATCTCGTCGAGCACCGCGGGGGTCACGCGGACACCGCCAGGGCGCGCGCGGCGACCGGCACCGACAGCTCGTAGGAGCGCGCGAGGTCGGGCCGGGTGTCGGGGAAGTCCAGTCTGGCGTGGGCGCCCCGCGACTCCTCCCGCCGCTGCGCCGCGTGCACGATGACGCGGGCGAGGTCGAGCAGGTTGCGCTTCTCGCATTCGGCGACGGTGTCGCCCGTGACGGTCCAGGAGGCGAGGCGGGCGGCGGCGCGCGCGAGCCCGGCCGCCGTGCGCTCGAGCCCCACTGATTCCCACATCAGGTGCTGCAGCTCGGCGCGGTCGAACTCCTCGCCGCCGTGCTGCGGCGCCTCGACGAGGGTCGACGCACCGGGGAACGCGGGGGCATCCGCGCCACGGCCGTCATGATCGAGAGAATCGGCCGCGCGCCAGGCGAACACGAGCGACTCCAGCAGCGAGTTCGAGGCGAGCCGGTTGGCACCGTGCACACCGGTGGACGCGGCCTCTCCCACGGCGAACAGGCCGGGCAGCGAGGTGCGGCCCTGCAGGTCGGTGCGGATGCCGCCCATCCAGTAATGGGCCGCGGGCGTCACCGGCACGGGTTCGAGCGCCCAGTCGAACTCGTGGCGCAGGCACGCCGCCGTGATGCCGGGGAAGCGCTGCGCGAGGTAGTCCCGCCCGAGTGCGGTGGCGTCCAGGAGCACGGGGCGCCCGCCCTGGGCGGCCATGGCGCGCGCGATGCCCCGCGCGACGACGTCGCGGGGGGCGAGCTCGCCGTCCGGGTGCACGTCGAACATGAACCGGCGGCCGTGCTCGTCGACCAGGATCGCGCCGTCGCCGCGCACCGCCTCGGAGACGAGCGGGTTGCCCCGCACCGCGAGGGAGGTGGGGTGGAACTGGTAGAACTCGAGGTCGGAGAGCACCGCTCCGGCGCGCAGGGCGGCGGCGATGCCGTCGCCCGTGGTCACGGCCGGGTTCGTCGTGTGGCTGTAGAGCTGGCCCGCGCCGCCGCTGGCCAGCACGACGACATCGGCGCCGATCTGGCGCGGCACGCCCTCGGCGTCCACGACCTCGACGCCGGCGACCCGCCCGTCGATCATGATCAGGTCGCGCATGAACGTGTACTCGTGCAGCTCGACCGCGACGGCCTTGACCGCGCGCAGCAGCGCCACCTCGATCGCCAGCCCCGTGGCGTCGCCCCCCGCGTGGATGACCCGCCGGGCGGAGTGCGCGGCCTCGTGGCCGCGCGCGAGCTCGCCGTTGATCCGGTCGAACTCGACGCCGAGCGCCATCAGGTCCCGTACCCGCTGCGGACCCTCACCGCACAGCACCCGCACAGCCTCCGGGTCGCACAGCCCGTCGCCCGCGCGCAGGGTGTCCTCAACGTGCGACTCGACGCTGTCGTCCGGGAAGAGCGCCGCGGCGATGCCACCCTGCGCGTACTTCGTGTTGCTCTCGGCGAGCTCGGACTTGGTGACGAGCACCACCTCGTGGCGGGCGCTCGCGCGGTAGGCCGTGATGAGGCCCGCGATGCCGGTGCCGACGATGACGACGCGCATCAGACCGTCGGCCTTGCCGCGAGCATCCGCTCTAGGGCGACGCGAGCGTCGGAGGCGACATCCGCGGCCACCGTGATGCGGTTGATGACCTCGCCCGCGACGAGGCCCTCCAGCACCCAGGCGAGGTAGCCCGGGTGGATGCGGTACATGGTGGAGCACGGGCAGACCACGGGGTCGAGGCAGAAGATCGTGTGCTGCGGGAACTCGGCCGCGAGCCGGTTGACCATGTTCACCTCGGTACCGATCGCGAAAGTCGTCGGCTCGGTCGCCGCGGCGACGGCCTTGCGGATGTAGTCGGTCGAGCCCGCCTCGTCCGCCGCGTCGACGACGGGCATCGGGCACTCCGGATGCACGATCACCCGCACTCCCGGGAACTCCGCCCTGGCGCGCGTGATCTGGTCGACCGAGAACCGCTTGTGCACGCTGCAGAAGCCGTGCCAGAGGATCACCCGGGCGTCGGCGAGGTCGCCGGCAGTGCTGCCGCCGAGCGGCTTGTTCGGGTTCCACATCGGCATGAGGTCAAGCGGCACGCCCATGGCCTTGGCGGTGTTCCGCCCCAGGTGCTGGTCGGGGAAGAACAGCACGCGCTGCCCGCGCTCGAACGCCCACTCGAGCACGGTCGCCGCGTTCGAGCTCGTGCACACGATGCCGCCGTTGCGGCCGCAGAAGCCCTTCAGGGCGGCCGACGAGTTCATATAGGTGACGGGGATGACCGGCACGCGGCCCTCGGCGTCCGGCTCGGTGCCGTACAGCGCGGTCAGCTGCTCCCAGCACTCCTCGACCGAGTCGATGTCGGCCATGTCGGCCATCGAGCATCCGGCCGCGAGGTTCGGCAGGATGACCGCCTGGTCATCCCGCGCGAGGATGTCGGCGGTCTCGGCCATGAAGTGCACGCCGCAGAAGACGATCGCCTCGGCCTTCGGCACCGTCTGCGCGGCGTTCGCGAGCTGGAAAGAGTCACCCAGGAAGTCGGCGTGCTGCACGACCTCATCCCGCTGGTAGAAGTGTCCGAGCACCACGACGCGCTCCCCCAGCGTCGCCTTGGCCGCGCGGATCCGGTCGTGCAGCTCGTCGTTCGACGCCCGCTGGTACTCGGCCGGCAGCTGCCCCTGTCGGGGCGTGCCGGTGGGGATGACGTCGCCCATCGACGCTCCCGGGCCGTAGCCGGGGGTGCCGAGGTCGAACGTCCACGGTCCCTGGGCGAGCTCGGGCGTGCAGCTCGCGCCGGGCGCGGTGCGGATGATGGTGTCAATCGACGACACGGTGGCTCCCTGCGGTGTGGTTGAGCGGGCCGTTGTCGACCAACTCGACGGTTTCGTTGTAGCGGTAGAGACGGGGCGGGCGGTGGCGCCCGCCCGTGACGACGTGCCCGGTGGGCACGAGGCTGCCCTCGACCTGGCGGCGGAAGTTCGCGGGATCGAGCGGCCGCTGCAGCACGGCCTCGTGCACCTCGCGGAGGTCGGTGAGCGTGAACGTCTCACCGAGGAACGCGAGGGCGATGCGGCTGTACTCGAGCTTGGTGCGCAGGCGCCACAGCGCGTACTCGACGATGGCGTTGTGGTCGAACGCCAGCTCGGGGAGGTCGTCGGCGGGGAACCAGCGCACGTTGTCACTCTCGGCGGCCTGAGCGGCCTGGTCCGCGCGCACGAGCGCCCAGTAGGCGATCGAGACCACCCGGCCGGTCGGCGAGCGGTCCACGCCCCCGAAGGCGTACAGCTGCTCGAGGTAGCTCGGCTGGAGTGCTGTCGTCTCGAGCAGGTTGCGCGAGGCGGCATCCGCGAGGCTCTCCTCGCCCCGCACCCACCCGCCGGGGATCGCCCATCGGTTCTCGAAGGGCTCGGTGATGCGACGCACGAGCGGGATCCACAGCGCGGCCGACTCGCTCTCGCTTGCCGGGCGCAAGGCGAAGATGACCGTGGACACGGCCAGCGCGATGCCCTGCTCGTCACGATCCATGGAAGCCCCTTCAGTAACAGTCATTGCGACCTGAACTGATGATAGCACTTAGGGTCGAAGTGACCCAAACCCGACGGATGTCGGTAACTCAGGACTCTCGGCGCGGGCGCCCGCTCGGCTGCGGCGTGTCGGGCCCGTGTGGGCGCCATTCTCCTGAGTTCCCGGCGCCGTTCCCGAGGTGCGGGTAGCGGGGGCGCGTCAGGCGCCGGGCAGGTCGACCGCGCCGCCGAACCTGCGGTTGCGCGAGGCGTAGATGCCGATCGCCTCCCACAGGTCGGTGCGCGTGAAGTCCGGCCAGAGCGTGTCGAGGAACACCATCTCCGCGTAGGCGCTCTGCCAGAGCATGAAGTTGCTGGTGCGCTGCTCCCCCGAGCTGCGCACGAAGAGGTCGACGTCGGGCAGGTCCGGAATGTAGAGCTGCTTCTGGATGCTCCGCTCGGTGATGCCCGAAGGCTTCAGCCTGCCGGCCGCGACCTCCTCGGCGAGCGCGCGCACGGCATCCGTGATCTCGTTGCGGCCGCCGTAGTTGACGCACATCGTGAGGGTGAGCGTCGAGTTGTGCGCGGTGAGGCGCTCCGCGAACTGGAGCTCGTTGATGACGGACCCCCACAGCCGCGGCCGACGGCCCGCCCAGCGGATGCGCACCCCCCAGTCGTTCAGCTGGTCGCGCCTGCGGTGCAGGACGTCGCGGTTGTAGCCCATGAGGAAGCGCACCTCGTCGGGCGAGCGCTTCCAGTTCTCGGTGGAGAAGGCGTAGACGCTCAGGTGCTTGACGCCGGCCTGGATGGCGCCGGCCACGACATCGAGCAGGCTCGCCTCCCCGGCCTTGTGGCCCTCGATGCGAGTGAGGCCCTTGGCGTTGGCCCAGCGGCCGTTGCCGTCCATGACGATGGCGACGTGCTCGGGAACGGCCTTGCGCGGCAGCTCGGGCGGGTAGAGGCCCGTCCAGTCGATCGGCCTGAAGTCGACCGCGTCCTTATGGGTCTTGGCGACTCCGTCGCCAAGACCCTGCGCCGTGCTTGCCTGCTCGCCCTTCGGGCGACGACCGACGGGGCTCACGCCGTGCGGTCCACGTGCTCGAGGGAGCGCAGCGTGCGCTCGAGGTGAAACTGGGTGTAGGCGGCGACGACGCCACTGGCCTGGTGCCGTGCGCGCTCCTCCGACGCCTCGGCGACCTCCCAGCGGCCCTCGATGAGCGCGCCGAGGAGGGAGAGCGTGTCGAGGTCGAGCCGCGGTGCGCCGGGGGGCGCGACCTCGTCCGCCACGACGCCGCCGAGCTGGGGCACGAAGACGGTGTGCGGGCCGGGCGCACCGGTGACCGCGCAGTCGACGAAGCTCGGCGCCCAGCCGGCGATCGAGAGCGCGCGCAGCAGGTACGAGTCGAGGGTGAGGCTCGGGTGGTGCTCGCGGCGCGAGAGCGACCGGAGGGCACCGACGAGCAGGAGGTACTGCTGCAGCGAGCCGTCGTCGTCGGTGACCTTGTCGGCGGTCTCGATCATGGCGCTGCCCGCCGTGTAGCTCGCGTAGTCGTCGGCGATGTCCGCGCCGTAGGAGCCGAGTGACTCCGCCTGCTGCACGATGTCGAGGCTGCGGCCCTCGTAGCACTGGATGTCGGCGACCATCATGGGCTCCAGTCGCGCCCCGAACCGGGACCCCGTGCGGCGCACACCCTTGGCGACGGCGCGGATCTTGCCGTGCTGCCGGGAGAGCATGGTGACGATGCGGTCGGCTTCACCCAACTTGTGGGTGCGCAGCACAACTGCTTCGTCACGATAGGTCGGCACCCTCCCAGTATCCCCTCCTCCACCGTCTGTCGCGGCGGAGTGGATCCCCCGACACGCAGAGCCGTCCGGAGCGCGAGGTCTCGCGATCGCCCCCGAATGGGGTGAATATCTCTCGGCAACCGCCCCCAGTTCACGGGTGAAAGCGCCTGTTTGCCCCGTTGGGGGGCTATGTCGCGAGCATTTCGCCGACCTAGCGTGAGCCTGGTCAGCCCCGCCACGGAAGGTGGAGCGACAAGGGTACGGGGGTACCTCGGGTGACGAAGTTCAGAGTGTGGGGAACAGCGGTGGCCACCGTGGTCGTGCTCGCGCTGCCGTTCCTCGGGGGCGCGGGGCCCGGGATCGCCACGGCGGCGCACGCCGACGCGACCACCACCGCCCTCGAGCGCGCGCACGACAAGCCCAGCAGGGTCACCTCGACCGGTCCCGTGGGCACCGCGGGCATGGCGTCCGGCACGCTCGAGCGCCGGGCATCCGCCGCCGCCGCGGGGACCTCCTGCCCCGCCGCACTCGGCGGCCGGGCCGGCGGCGCAACCCCGGACACGTCCACCGCGTCCGGTATCGGCACCACCACGCAGGCCGACCTCGTCGAGTTCGCCGCCGCCTACAACGCGGTCCGCATCGAGAACTGCCTCGACCCCGTCCCCTTCGCCCACTTCAGCTACGACCCGTGCATGGAGCAGAGGCTGCTCTGGATGGCCGAAGACCCCAGCGAGGATCCCTCCAGCGCGTGGGGCCACCTCGGCTCCGAGCGCAGCGACGGCGTGCCCAGCGTGGGCTGCGACGGCAACCTCGCCGGCGGGACGGGCAACACCGGCTCGACAGTCGCCTACAAGTGGTGGGTGTCACAGGCGCACCGCGACTCGCTGTACCGGCCCGACGACGAGGTGGACGGCGTCTGCATCGCCTTCGCCATGATCCACGGCGGCGTTCCCAACGAGCCGTACGCGTTCACCCGCGCCGCGGCGCGCTGGTACGACTGCGCCTAGGTTGCAGACTGGGGACATGAACTCCCCCGTCAGCGTCTTCGAACAGCACCGCGGCAGGATGTTCGGCATCGCGTATCGCATGCTGGGCTCGGCCGCCGAGGCCGAGGACATCGTGCAGGAGGCGTGGTTGCGCTGGCAGGCGGCCGACCGCTCGGATGTCGCCGAGCCCGCCGCGTTCCTCGCCACCGTCGTGACCCGGCTCTCGCTCACCGCCCTCGACTCCGCGCGGGTGCGTCGTGAGACCTACGTCGGGCCCTGGCTGCCCGAGCCGATCGAGACCTCGGGCGACCCCGCGGTCGAAGCCGAGCACGCGGAGTCGCTCTCCCTCGCCATCCTGCTGCTGCTGGAGCGGCTGACACCCGCCGAGCGTGCCGCCTACGTGCTGCACGAGGCGTTCGACTACCCCTACCGGCAGGTCGCCGAACTGCTCGAGACGAGCGAGGCCAACGCCCGGCAGCTCGGCGCGAGGGCCCGGGCGCACCTGGACCGCGAGCGCGGCGTCGTCGTGACGGGCGCCGAGCGCACGAGGCTGCTCGGCCTCTTCCTCGCCGCAGCCCAGGCCGGCGACCTCGAGGCGCTCGAGGCCGCGCTCGCCGAGGACGCCCTCTCGCTCTCCGACGGCGGCGGCATCGTCAACGCCGCGCGCAAGCCCGTCGAGGGGCGCGAGCGGGTGGCGCGCCTCATCCTCGGGGTGCTCGAGAAGTTCGGCGAGGGCATGGTGCCGGTGCCGGTCTCGGCGAACGGGGAGCCCGCCATGCTCGCGGTACGGGACGGGCATCCCGTCGCCCTGTGGACCGTGGACATCGCGCCCGAGGGGGTGCGGAGACTGCTCATCGTCATGAACCCGCACAAGCTCGCCGCGTTCGAGGGGGCCGCCCTGTCACATTCGTGAGGCCTGGCCAGTCATAGCTGGTGACCTCCACGAAAGGAACACCATGACCATCCTCGTCACCGGCGGCACGGGCATCCTCGGCCGCCCCACCGTCGCCCTGCTGCGGGCGCACGGCCACGAGGTGCGGATCCTCAGCCGCACACCCGGAGACGGCCGCATCGTCGGCGACCTCACCGCGGGAGGCGACCTCTCGGCCGCCTTCGACGGTGTCGACACGCTGCTCCACCTCGCCACGAGCGCGAGCAGCAAGGACGTCGCCCAGACGCAGCGCCTCATGGCGGCCGCGACGAGGGCCCGCGTCGACCACGTCGTCTACATCTCGATCGTCGGCGTCGACACCGTGCCGTACTCGTACTACCGCGCCAAGCTCGCCAGCGAGAAGGTCATCGAGGCCTCCGGCATCCCGTTCACGATCCTGCGTGCCACCCAGTTCCACAGCTTCGTCGCGATGGTCCCCCGCGCCCAGCGGCGGATGCCCGTCATCCTGTCCCTCGACGTGCCGGACCAGCCGATCGCCGTCGAGGAGGTCGCGCGCCGGCTCGTCGAGCTCGTGGAGGCGGGGCCGTCCGGGCGCGTGGCCGACATCGGCGGGCCGGAGCAGCTCCACCTGCGTGACGCCATCGCCACCTGGCAGGAGGCCGCGGGCACGCGCAAGCCCGTGTGGACCATCCCGCTCGGCGGCCGGATGATGCGCGCCATGCGCGCCGGCGAGCACATGCCGGGGCTGCCGGGCTACGGCACCGGCACGTTCGCCGAGTACGCACGGAAGGAGGCGCGCTCGTGATCCTCGTGCGCCTCGGCCTGGCCATCCTCGCCCTCGACGAGCTCGTGATCGGCGCGTGGAACCAGTTCGCGCCCGAGAGCTTCTACGAGAACTTCCCCACCGTCGACCTCACTCCCCCGTTCAGCGAGCACTACGCCCGTGACTTCGGGGGCGCGACGCTCGGCATCGCCGTGCTGCTCGTCATCGCCCTGGTCCGGCCCCGTCCCGTGATCGTGGGGATGGCGACGCTCGCGTTCTCGATCTTCGCGGTGCCCCACTTCGTGTTCCACCTCGAGCACCTCGACCACGCGACGACGAACGAGGCCGTGCTGCTCACCGCCGGGAACGCGTCAGTCGCCCTCATCGGGTTGGCCCTCGCGATCTGGGCCGTGGTACGAATGACGCGTGACCGCCACCTTCATCATCCCGCTGTGGGCTGACCTCCTCGCGGTCGGCATCGGCTCCGTGCAGGGCGCGCTGTTCGCCGCGCAGTTCCGCGACCGCCGCCTCGACCTGCTCGGCGTGGCCATCATCGGGATCGCCACCGGGTTCGGCGGCGGTATTCTGCGCGACGTGCTGCTCGCGGAGGTGCCGGCCGCGCTCACGAGCAACTGGTACCTCATCGTGGCGACCGCGGCGGCGCTCGTCGGGATGCTGCTCGAGCGGCTCATCTCCCGGCTCGGGCCGCTCGTGACCGTGCTCGACGCCCTCACGATCGGGCTGTTCGGCGCGATCGGCACGACCAAGGCGCTCTCCGCCGGGCTGCCGGAGGTGCCCGCCGTGTTCGTGGGGGTGCTCTCCGCGGTGGGCGGCTCGATCCTGCGCGACCTGCTGCTCAACCGGCCCATCGCGCTCATGCACGTGGGCTCGCTCTACGCGGTCGCCGCGGTGGTCGGCACCGGGAGCCTCGCGATCATGCTCGACCTCGGCGTGCCCGTGTTCATCGCCGCGACCATCTGCGTGGCGCTCACGTTCGGGGTGCGCGTGCTCGCCGTGGCGTTCAACTGGACCCTGCCCGAGCAGCGCGCCATCGAGAAGATGCCGCGCATCCGCCGGCGCTAGCCCGCGAGCTCGACGACGGCCTCCGCGCAGCCCCAGGACAGGGTCACGCCCGACCCGCCGTGGCCGTAGCAGGCGATCACCGGAACCGCCCGACCCGGCACGTGCTCGAGCCGCACCGTCGGTCTCGCGGGCCGCAGCCCGGCCGCACGGGACACGACCCGCAGGCCCGCGAGGGCAGGGACGAGCGCGGTGGCACGCTCGAGGATGCCCCGCTCCGTGGCGGCGTCGAGCTCGAGACTCGTCGCGCCGAACTCCGCGACGCCGCCGCACACGATGTCGTCGCGCCGCGGCACCACGTAGGTGAGGCCAGCGGGGTTGTCGTCGTCGATCCACCACTCGGTCAGCCCCGGGTTCTCCAGGCGCACCACCTGCCCCCGCACCGGGACCACGGTGTCGTCATCGCCCAGCAGGGCCCCTGACCGCAGCCCGGCCGCCACGACCACAAGATCCGCCGAGTCCGCGAACTCGTCCACCGAGGCCACACTGCGGAACTCGAAACGCACGCCCACGTCTCGACAGCGGGCGGTGAGCCACTGCCCGTACGCCCCGGTCGTCACGACCGGCACCGTCGCCCGCACCGCCGAGAGTGCCCCGGCCGGCAGGTCGCGCGGCGGCACGAGCGCGGCACCGGCAACAACGGACATCCACGAGCGGTCGGGGTCGACGCGCCGCTCGACGACCGTGCCCAGCCTCAGGTCGACCCCGGCCGCCGGGGTGCGCGCGATCTGCCGGTAGCGGTCCAGCGAGCGCTGGAGCCAGTGCGTCACGGCGGGCGATCCCGTTGTCAGGTACGGGAACCAGACGGCCGCCGCGACGGTCGACACGCTGTGCGCCACGTCCGCGTCCGCGACCACCGTGACCTCGTCGCCGGCGAGGGCGAACTCGTGCGCGACGCTCAGCCCCACCACGCCACTGCCCACCACCGTCACGCGCCGCATGGCGCAAGCCTAGGGCCCCGGCACTAGCGGGTCGGCCGCCCCGGATGTCAGGCTTGGACCATGCCCACGATCCGGTGGAAGGGTGCCGACGGCAGCCTCGAGAACGTCGTAGTGACCCAGGGGCGGGCGCAGTCCGTCGTGACCACCGACCACGCGGTGCACCGGTACACGCTCACGTGGACCGACGACTGGGTGACGCGCTCGCTCGTGATCGGCACGGGCTTCCGGCTCGAGTCGACCAGCGACGGGTGGAACCTCAACGGCCGGTGGATGCCCGAGCTGGCGCGCGCCATCGACGTGGACTTCGTGCTCACCCCGCTGACGAACTCGCTGCCGGTCCACCGGCTGGCACTCTCCCTGGGCGCGAGCGCGGAGATCGTCACCGCGTGGGTCGACGCACCCAGCCTCGAGGTGCACGCCGATCCGCAGCGCTACACGCGCACGGGGACACTCACCTACCTGTTCGAGTCGCTCGACAGCGACTTCTCGCGCGAGATCACCGTCGACCAGGCCGGGTTCGTCGTGGACTACCCCGGCCTGTTCGCGCGGCAGTGAGCGCGGGCGGTACCGACGCTAGGCGGTCACGAGCTCGCGGTCGTCAGCCTCGGCGCGCACGGCGCGGTTGACCGCCGACACGACGGCCTTGAGCGACGCCGTCGAGATGTCGGCGTCGATACCGACGCCCCACAGGCGCTTGCCGTTGACGTTGAGCTCAACGTAGGCGGCGGCGAGGGCATCCCCGCCCGCCGACAGCGCGTGCTCCACGTAGTCGTAGAGCTTCACGTCGATGCCCTGCTCGGCCATGATCGCGAGGAACGCGGCGATGGGGCCGTTGCCCACACCCGTCGCCGCCAGCACCTCCTCGCCGACGCGCAGCCTGGTGGTGAGCGAGGTCGATCCGGCGAGGTCGCTCGACGTCGCCGTCGAGTGCAGCTCGAAGCGGCCCCACTTGTCCGAGGCCACGTGCGCCGGCAGGTACTCGTCGTGGAAGATCGACCAGATCTGGTCGCTCGTGACCTCTCCGCCCTCGGCGTCGGTCTTGTGCTGCACGACGGCGCTGAACTCGATCTGCAGCTTGCGCGGCAGGTCGAGGGCGTGGTCGGCCTTGAGCAGGTAGGCGACGCCGCCCTTGCCCGATTGCGAGTTGACGCGCACGACGGCCTCGTAGCCGCGGCCCAGGTCCTTCGGGTCGACGGGCAGGTAGGGCACGGCCCAGAGCAGGTCGTCCACCGAGACGCCCTTGGCCTTGGCCTCGGCCTCCATGGCCTCGAAGCCCTTCTTGATCGCGTCCTGGTGGGATCCGCTGAACGCCGTGTAGACGAGGTCGCCGGCCCACGGGCTGCGCTCCGGCACGGGCAGCTGGTTGCAGTACTCGGCCGTGCGCTTGACCTCGTCGAGGTCGCTGAAGTCGATCTGCGGGTCGATCCCCTGCGTGAACAGGTTGATGCCCAGGGCCACCAGGTCGACGTTGCCCGTGCGCTCGCCGTTGCCGAACAGGCAGCCCTCGATGCGGTCGGCGCCGGCGAGGTACCCGAGCTCCGCGGCGGCGACCGCAGTGCCGCGGTCGTTGTGCGGGTGCAGCGACAGGATGACGTTCTCGCGGGGCACGAGGCGGCGCGACATCCACTCGATCGAGTCGGCGTAGACGTTGGGAGTGGCCATCTCGACCGTGGCGGGCAGGTTGATGATCACCTTGCGGTCGGGGGTGGGCTCGAAGATCTCGATCACCCGGTTGCACACGTCGAGGGCGAACTCGAGCTCGGTGCCCGTGTAGCTCTCCGGCGAGTACTCGTAGAAGATCTCGGTGCCCTCGGCGATCGACTCGGCCGCCTTGCAGAGGCGCGCGCCGTTGAGGGCGATGTCGATGATGCCCTGCTTGTCGGTGCGGAACACCACGTCGCGCTGCAGGATGCTCGTGGAGTTGTACAGGTGCACGATCGCCTGCTTGGCGCCGACGAGGGATTCGTAGGTGCGGTTGATGAGCTCCTCGCGCGCCTGGGTGAGCACCTGGATGCGCACGTCGTCGGGGATCAGGTTGCCCTCGATGAGGCTGCGCACGAAGTCGAAGTCCGTCTGGCTGGCGGACGGGAATCCGACCTCGATGTCTTTGTAGCCCATCTTGACGAGCAGGTCGAACATGATGCGCTTGCGCTCGGGGCTCATCGGGTCGATGAGGGCCTGGTTGCCGTCGCGCAGGTCGACCGCGCACCAGCGCGGCGCCTGCGTGATGCGCTTGGTGGGCCACGTGCGGTCGGGCAGATCGACGTCGATGATCTCGTGGTACGGGCGGTACTTGTGAATCGGCATTGCAGAAGCCGACTGGGTGTTCTTCATGGTCTCGTTCTCTCGTCTTAGAAGTGGTCAGCCGCTGCGCTTGTGAACGCAGGAACTCCGCGACGAGTGAGGCCTGAAGTTAGGACTCGTCGCGGCAGCTAAGAAGGAGCAGACCGAACACGGTTTCAGGGTAGCACCTCGCTGACAGTGGGTGGCAGCGCCGTGACAGCAGCCGCGCGCGACACTGCCGACATGACAAAGATCATCGAGGCCCACGGCCTCACCAAACGATTCGGCAAGACGCAGGCCCTCGCCGGCATCGACCTCGAGGTCGAGCAGGGCACCGTGCTCGGCGTGCTCGGCCCCAACGGCGCTGGCAAGACCACGGCCGTGCGCATCCTCGCCACTCTGCTGCGGCCCGACGGCGGCACCGCGACCGTCGCCGGCCACGATGTCGTGCACCAGTCGAAGGAGGTGCGCCGCACGATCGGCCTCACCGGCCAGTACGCGAGCGTGGACGAAGACCTCACCGGCACCCAGAACCTCGTGATGATCGGGCAGCTGCTCGACCTCTCGACCCTGCAGGCCAAGGCGCGCGCCAAGGAGCTGCTCGACGAGTTCGACCTCTCCGACGCCGCGGGCCGCCTCACCAAGACCTACTCCGGCGGCATGCGGCGGCGCCTCGACCTCGCGGCCTCCCTCATCGGGCGGCCGCAGGTCGTCTACCTCGACGAGCCGACCACGGGGCTCGACCCCGCCAAGCGCGACGACGTGTGGGGCATGATCCGCGTTCTCACGGCCCACGGCACGACCGTGCTGCTCACCACGCAGTACCTCGAGGAGGCGGACGCCCTCGCCAACGAGATCACCGTGATCGACCACGGCAGGGTGATCGCCCACGACACCCCGCAGGGCCTCAAGCGCCAGGTGGGCGGCCAGACGCTCGAGGTGCGGCCCGCCCTGCTGGAGGACGTGCACCGGGTCACCGCGATGCTCGCGAGCGTCGGAACGCGCGAGCCGGAGCATCCCGCGCCAGACCTCGTCTCCGTGCCCGTGCTCGGCGACGACGCGCTCACGACCGTCGTCGGCCGCCTGGCCGCGGAGGGCATCGCGGTGACCGAGCTGTCGCTGCGCCTGCCGAGCCTCGACGAGGTCTTCTACTCCCTCACCGGTCACACCGGTGCCGCCAGCGACACCACGGAGGTGGCGGCATGATCCGCGACTCGTTCATCCTCGCCAAGCGCAGCGTCACCAAGATGCTGCGCAACCCCGAGCAGTTCATCGACGTGACGGTGCAGCCGATCATCATGACCGTGCTCTTCGTGTTCATCTTCGGCGGCGCGGTCGCCGGCAACACCGAGGACTACCTGCCGTTCGTGCTGCCGGGCATCATCGTGCAGACGATCATGTTCACGTCGCTGACGATCGGGGTGAACCTCAACACCGACATCCAGAAGGGCGTGTTCGACCGCTTCCGCTCGCTGCCGATCTCGCGCTCCGCGCCCCTCCTGGGCGCCGTGGGCGGCGACATCGTGAGGCACGTCATCGCGCTCGGCGTGACCCTGCTCTTCGGCACGGCCATCGGGTTCCGCACCGAGTCCGACTGGTGGTCCGTGCTCGCCGGCCTCGGCCTGCTCATCCTGTTCGCGGTGAGCCTGTGCTGGGTGTCGGTTCTCATCGGGATGCTCGCGCGCAGCTCCGGCGCGGTGCAGGGCCTGTCGTTCCTCATCGTGTTCCCGCTGACGTTCGGCTCGTCCACCTTCGTGCCGGCGGACACCCTGCCCACCTGGCTGCAGGGCTGGGTCGCCATCAACCCCGTGACGCACCTCATCGAGGCCATGCGCGGGCTCATCTCGGGCACCCAGTACATGGCTCCCGGAACCACGCTGGGCCACGAGGTGCTGTGGGTGCTCGCCTCGTGCGTCGTGCTGGTCGGGGTGTTCTTCCCCCTCGCGACGTGGGCGTACCGCAGGAAGCTCTAACGCAGCAGTGCGCGCAGGGAGGTCTCGACCTCGCTCGACCGGCGGTCGGGCGAGGTCACCACCTTGCGGTCGGCCGAGGCCGTGTTCACCGCGGCGAGGATATCGACCACGCGCGGATCTGTCGCATCGAGGGCCCCGCGGATCGCCACCGCCAGTTCGAGCGCGCGGAACGCCTCCTCGGCGTCGCCCTGCACGAGTGCCAGTTCGCCGAAGCCCAGCGCCACGTGCGACATGATCGGGTGGTCGGCGCTCACGATGGCGCGGTCCGCCGCCGAGCGCAGGGCCACAAGGCTGTCGTCGAACCGCCCCTCGCGCAGGAGCACGGCCGATCGCCACAGCTCCACCGCCGAGAGGAGCTGGGGCGGGATGCCCGGCCACTGCGCCACGAGTCCGTCGACCACCTCGAGGTGTTCGCGGGCCTCCTCGAGCCTGCCGGCGGCGATGGCGACGGGCAGCGCGAGGATGCTCGCCATCACCATGAGGCGGGAACCCCCGTCGGCGCGCGCAGCGTCGAGTGCCCGCTCGGCGCGCGCCCTTGCCTCGTCGAGCTCCCCGCGGCGGAGCAGGAGCGTGACGGCGAGG
>Ga0247738_10000428_pt1 | contig 16457 bp, 13 predicted proteins | sample UWRJL013104B2_FD_180936 | JGI IMG/M metagenome (GOLD analysis project Ga0247738, IMG submission 180936) | Plant litter microbial communities from Arlington Agricultural Research Station in Wisconsin, United States - UWRJ-L013-104B-2 | ecosystem: Environmental > Terrestrial > Plant litter >...
CAAAATGAAAAAAAGTCTTATTGCGCTCTCTTTAGGAGGGTTAACTATTGGTATTACAGAATTTGTAATGATGGGATTGCTCCCAGATATTGCTTCAGATATGAAAGTTTCAATCCCAGTTGCCGGATATTTAATTTCATCTTATGCACTTGGAGTTGTTATTGGAGCGCCTTTGTTAGTAATCGCAGGAAGAAATTATGCACCTAAAAAAATGCTTTTAATTTTAGCTTTAATGCTAACAGTATTTAATGCGCTTTCTATTATTGCGCCAACTTATAATTTTTTGTTTGCTTCCCGATTTCTTTCCGGATTGCCACATGGTGCTTTTTTTGGGGTAGGAGCGGTAGTTGCAAGTCGTTTGGCAGATAATGGAAAAGAAGCGCAGGCAATTGCGATTATGTTTTCTGGTTTAACATTGGCGAACTTAATTGGTGTTCCTATTGGTACTTATATAGGTCATCATTTTATTTGGCGATATACTTTTGTACTAATTGCTATTGTAGGTTTACTCACCTTTTTGTTTATTTCTCTGTGGATGCCAAACTTAGAGAAAAGTAATACTGTCAATATGAAAACACAATTGAAGTTTTTCAAGCAAATAGATGCATGGCTTATTATCGGAATCACGGCAATTGGTTTTGGAGGATTGTTTGCTTGGATTAGCTATATCGCACCTTTACTAACAAATGTTTCTAAGTTTTCACCAGAAGATGTTTCTTATATCTTGATTTTGGCCGGATTCGGAATGGTGGTAGGAAACTTTGCGGGCGGTAAACTGGCCGATAAATTTTCTCCGGCGCCAACAACATTGGCTTTATTGTTTGTAATGTCTGTTGATTTGGTTTTAGTTTACTTTTTCTCTTTTAATCAATATGTTTCTTTGTTTCTGACATTTTTAACGGGAGCAATTTCTTTTTCGGTTATTGCGCCCATTCAAATGTTGATGATTAGAACGGCCAAAGATGCCGAAATGATTGCTTCGGCTTCACTGCAGGGAAGTTTTAATATAGGAAATGCATTAGGGGCTTTTCTTGGGGGATTACCACTAGTCGCTGGATATAGTTATGCATCTCCAAATCTTATTGGTGTTGCAATGGCCGTTATTGGTATGATTATTACCATTATTTTAATACAACGTCGAAAAACTTCCATACAGCTGCAACGCGCTTAAATAAAATATTTATTTTAAATCAAACCCTTGAGCATTATTGTTCAAGGGTTTTTTTGTGACTTTTAAGTTAATTTTTTTAACGTTTGTTGATGATTTTTCCAAGACTGTGAATTGAGTTAAGTGTTATTTTATTTGTTAATTTTTGGAAGAATAACTTCCTTAGAAATTATTTTAAGTGTGTTTTTTACACCTGATAATTTTGTAATTTTTCTTCCTGTAATCGATTGTTTTTTTAGTAAAAAGGCATTAAATGGGTTATTAATAAAAATATATTTAATATTTATTAGTGATATAAATTACATATGTCACATAAAAAATAACTTTATTTTTTGATATGTAATTATTTTTGGGAAATTTTTATGAATTTTAATTTTTTATCTAAAAAAAATATCTATGTTTGTGTAATCGATTACATGATGTTTTTTGACATTAAAAAATATTATTTTTTAAGAATAGAAAATCGTTGTAGTTGTAATTACTAAAGCTTCCAAAGAATTATAGAAAATATAGAAAAAACAAAAAACCACTAAAAACTAGACTAATTAATAACTTAAACACAAAACCATGAATTTTAAAGATTTATTTAATAAAAAAACAAAATGCTGTTTAGCACTTGTTTTCTTATTAGGCTTATTTATGAGCAATCAAATAAGTGCGCAGAATGTTACGCTTGAAGGTACTGTAAAAGACGCTTCTGGTTTGGGACTTCCGGGTGTCAATATATTAGAAAAAGGCACCAAGAACGCTGCTTCATCTGATTTTGACGGGCGTTATAAAATCAAACTTAGTAATCCAAAAGCGGTATTAAGTTTTTCCTTCATAGGTTTTAAAACCAAAGAAGTATCTGTTGATGGAAAAACAAAACTGGATGTTTCAATGTCAGAAGATGCAAATAGCTTAAATGAAGTTGTAGTAATTGGATATGGAACATCAAAGAAATCTGATTTGACCGGTGCAGTTTCTACTATTTCTGGAAACGATTTGAAAAAAGTACCAGTGGCAAATGTAGCCGAAGCATTGACGGGTAGAATTGCCGGTGTACAGGTAACTTCATCAGAAGGTTCTCCAGATGCGGATATAAGAATTAGAGTTCGTGGAGGTGGTTCTCTTACTCAGGACTCTTCACCTTTAATTATTGTAGATGGATTTCCAATAAATAGTATGAATGATATTTCTTCATCTGATATTGATTCCATGACTGTTTTAAAAGATGCAGCTTCAACTGCAATATATGGATCTCGTGGCGCAAATGGAGTAATCCTTATTACAACAAAACGTGGAAAAGATGGTAAAGTGGCTGTAAACTTTAATATGTTTTATGGTATGAAAACAATGGCTAATCAAATAGATGTTTTGTCGCCTGAAGATTATACGAAGTGGCAATACGAATATGCTTTACTTTCACAAACAGGAACAAAAGTAGCTTCTGACCCAACATCTTACACGAAGTATTTTGGAAATTGGCAAGATCAGGACATGTACAAAGGTTTGAAGGGAGACGATTGGCAAAAGCAAATTTTCGGACGTAGAGGAGAAGTGCAAAGTCGTGACTTAGGAATTAGAGGTGGAAGTGATAAGATTAATTATAATTTTAATTATGCTCATTATGATGAAAAGGCAATCATGATAGGTTCGAATTATAAAAGAAATAACCTTTCCCTGGCTTTAAATAGTAAAATAAGTGATAAGATTGATGTTGGTTTTACGGTGCGTTATTCAGATACTGAAATTGATGGAGGAGGTGTAAATGAACAAAATGAAAAATCTTCGTCAGATTCGCGTATGCGTACGATTGTTGGCTATGCCCCAATTCCGGTATCAGGTTTGACTTCTGGAGATGTTTCTGGAGATGGAACCGATGTATTGATAAACCCTTTTACCTCTATTTCTGATAATAACCGTCAACAATTTCGTAAGAACTTCAACATGTTAGGAAGTTTTGGATGGGAGATTGTAGATAATTTAAAATTGAAAGTAGATTTAGGTCTGGATAATTTTAGCACTTTGGATTATCGTTTTTACGGACGTAGTACTTATTATGTAGCTAATGCTCCAATTGGCACATTACAGGGTAAGCCGGCAATGATTATGTCAGATGGTAAGGATAAACGTTTTAGAAATGCTAATACGTTAAATTATGATTTCAAAAAAATAATGGGTGAAAACCATCATTTGACAGCTCTTCTTGGACAAGAAAGTATTACATATACTTCAAATACATTAACGAATACGATTCATGGATATCCTAACTTTTTTGGTTTTGATCAGGCAAAAACATTAACAACGCAGGGAACGCCAGCATCAGTAGATAATAATTATAGTCCTGATGATAAATTATTGTCATTTTTCGGACGTGCAAATTATGACTACAAAAATCGTTACATATTATCAGCTACATTTCGTGCAGATGGTTCAAGTAAATTTTCAGAAGATAATCGTTGGGGTTATTTCCCCGCTTTTGCAGCAGGGTGGAAAATTTCTGAAGAGAGTTTCCTAAAAGGAACAAGCTGGATAGATCTTCTAAAAGTAAGAGCCAGTTATGGTGAAGCAGGAAATAATAATATACCTGTTGGGCAGCAAATTCAAATTTTTCAATCTACACCAACAACTTGGATCAATGGAGTTACAAGTGTTTGGGCACCTTCGAAAACAATGCCTAATCCTGATTTGAAATGGGAAACAACAGTAACTCAAAATTTTGGTTTGGATTTCGGATTTTTCAAAAATCGCTTAAGTGGTAATTTTGATGTATATAAAAATATTACGAGTGATTTGTTAATTAATTTTCCAGTTCCGGGTTCAGGATATGATTATCAATACCGTAACATGGGAGAAACACAAAATACAGGTTTTGAGGCTACTATAAATGTTGTGGCTATTGAAAAAGCGAAATACGGATTGAATTTTTCATTCAATATGGGAGTCAACAAAAACCGTATTAACTCATTAGGCGTTATGAATAATTTTGGAGCGGCTACAGGTTGGGCTTCTTCACAAATTGGAGATGATTATCTGATAGAGGTTGGTTCTTCGCTGGGAACTATGTATGGCTATAAAAATGACGGAAGATATGAAGTTGCGGACTTTGATTATGTAGGAGGAAAATATGTTTTAAAAACAGGGGTAACTCCTACTGCTACTACTTTAGTGGGGGACGGAAGTTCTCTTAAACCCGGAGATATGAAATTAAAAGATGTTAATGGAGATGGTGTAGTAGATCTAAAGGACAAAACAATTATTGGAAATGTTAATCCTAAAAGTTCAGGAGGTTTCGTTATCAATGGAAATGCCTATGGATTTGATTTAATGGCAGCTTTTAACTGGAGTATTGGTAATGACGTATATAATGCTGATAAAATTGAATTTTCGACAGCTACAGCATCAGGGGAATATAAAAATTTAAATTCTACTATGGCAGACGGAAAGAGATGGACAAATTTGGATCCGGCTTCAGGTCAGTTAGTAACAGAACCTACTGCATTAGCAGCTCTTAATGCGAATACAACGATGTGGTCTCCTTATATGAGAACTGCAATATTCACAGATTGGGCAGTCGAAGACGCATCATTTTTAAGATTGAATACATTGACATTGGGGTACACAGCCCCTGAGATGTTTACTTCTAAACTTGGAGTTTCTAAATTGAGATTCTATCTGACAGCAAGCAATGTTTTTGTTTGGACTAATTATACAGGTTCTGATCCTGAAGTTTCAACCAGAAGAAAAAATCCACTGACTCCAGGGGTTGATTCAAGTCCTTATCCAAGAAGCAGACAAATGGTTTTTGGGATGAATCTTAATTTCTAATTTTAAATTATCACAAAATGAAACATAAAATAATAATAGCAGGATTGATAATTTCAAGTTTATTTAATTCTTGCCAGCAATTTGAAGACGACTATTTAGACACATCTGCACCATCAACATTAGAGCCGTCTTTGATTTTTTCTGCAGCTGAACTTGCAAAAGGAGCGGTTGATGGAATTAAAGTCCCGTTTGCCGAAACGAATTCTTACAGAGGAAGATTTTTACCTTATTATGGATTAAATACAGATGCAGAATGGTATAATGCTTCTCAAACAGCAGGAGATAAAGCAGATTTGTGTGTTTATGATGCAAAGCCGGGAAATACCGAGATGAACACTACCACTAATGCTTACGCAATGATGTATGCAGGTATTGAACGTGCTAATGTTTGTATTAAGGGTATACGTCAATATGGAAATCCTTTACCGGGAACAGAAATGGGACAGCTATTAGGGGAGGCTTTGACATTAAGAGCTATTTACTATGCTGATTTAATTAAAGCATGGGGAGATGTTCCGGCTCGTTTTGAACCTATTACTACTGCAACTTTATATTTGCCTAAATCAAGCAGAGATGTTATTTACAAACAATTAATTGCAGATTTGGGAGAAGCATCAACATTGGTGGCATGGCCTAATGAAACTACTTTTACAAGCACTGTTGAACATATAAATAAAGCCTTTGTAAAAGGATTTAGAGCACGTTTGGCTTTGGCAGCAAGTGGCTATCAACAGTATCCTGACGGAGTAAGAAGAAGTAACGATCCGGAACTTTCAGTACCTGCTATGTATGCATTGGCATTAAAAGAATCTCGTGAAGTGATTCAAAGTGGTTCTGCTCATTTAGAATCTACTTTTGAGGGATTATGGAGAAAATACAACCAGGAAATTACAACTGCTGGCGGAGAATCTCTTTGGGAACTTCCTTTTGCTGATGGTCGTGGCCGTATGTTATTTACGTTTGCAGTAAAGCATACTTCAATAAGTGATCAATTTCAGGCTAATGGAGCCAATCGTGGAGGTGTAGCAGGTCCTTTACCATTTGTTTTTTATGATTATGATCAGACAGATCTGCGTAGAGATGTTACTTGTGTACCTTATAAATGGGGTACTGCTGTGGCGGCATCTCCATATCCTATTGCTAAGCAGGAGTTAGGAACAATAGATACGTGGTACTTTGGTAAATACCGTTATGAATGGATGACACGCAGAGTTACTTCGGATAATGATGATGGAGTGAATAAAATGTACATGCGTTATGCTGAGGTGCTTCTTATTGCTGCTGAAACAGCAAACGAATTAGAGGGAGCTGGAGCCGCAATGCCTTATCTAAAAGAAATTCGAAGAAGATCATTTTCTGCAGCAGATCAGACTGAAAAAGTGGAAAACTATGTAAACGCTTTAAGTAGTAAAGAAGCCATGTTTAATGCTATTGTTGAAGAGAATAAATTTGAGTTTACCGGAGAAATGGAGCGTAAACAAGCACTTATTCGTTGGAATTTACTTAAAACAAAACTAGATGAGGCAAAACAAAAAATGGCAGATTTAGCTGCCCGCGCAGGCGCTTATACTGATGTACCAACAACTTTGTACTACAAGTATAAAGCAGATAATGTAAGTTTAGATATCTATGGATTAAACAGAGGAGAAACAACAAATCCGGGACTAGCATATTCATCGGTTACCTGGACATGGACAGGAACAGCTGCAGATGCTAAAATTGCATCGCTATATAAACCGGGAGTTAACCCTGACAACAGACAATTCTGGCCTATTTGGCAAGTGTTTATTGATGGAAGTAATGGTCAGTTAAAAAATGATTACGGTTATTAAATCTTTAGAAATTAATAATAAATTATAAGTTATTATGATGAAAACAAAATATATATTTAGAGGATTAATAGCCGCATTATTTCTTGCAATTGCAGTTTCAGGTTGTGATAGTTACAATGAAGGGTTATTAGACGGCATAGGAAATACAAGAGAATTTTCTCCGATTGGCCTTAAAGCCATAATTAGAAATAGTACTTCAGTTGAATTAAACTGGACTGCTAAAGAAGATGAAAATGCAGATCATTATGTAGTAGAATTTAGTGCAGATGATCCTGAGTTTAAAACGATTTATAAAACAATAAATGTTACTTCCAAAGAATTACCTATACTGGTTGCCTTAGAAGGAGAAACGACTTATTCTATAAGAGTAAAAGCAGTAAGTGCTGCTGGTATTGCAGATTCTAATTGGTCGGTTACCACGGCTACAACATTATCGGAACAAATTTTCTTGCCAATTAAAGCAGAAGAAATCGAAGCTGGTTCTGTTACTTTACGATGGACACCTAACAGTAATGTAACTCAAATTTCATTCCAGCCGGGTGATATAACTCACACTATAACAGCGGAAGAAAAAATAGCAGGAGTAGCAATTGTTACCGGTTTAACTCCAGAAACAAATTATACTGCAACTTTAAAGAATGGAACTAAAACCAGAGGAACACTAACATTTACCAGCGGTGTTGATCTTACAAAAGGCATTGTAATAAATCCGCAAGACGATTTAGTTGCTAAGGTAGCCCAGGCACCAGCAGGATCGAGATTATTGTTTATGCCAGGTGTTTATCAGACAACGGGTGAGTTGATTGTAAACAAAACACTTATCTTTAGAGGTGTAAGACCAGAGAATAAACCAAAATTGACTGTGAAATTCACTTTGGCTAATAATCCTGCTAATACTGGTGAAACAGTGAGTCTGTCTCTGATTGATCTGGATTTGAATGGGAAAACTTTAACTGGCGGCGCAATAGCAATTAGCTCAGCACAAGCAGTGCCTTTAGGAGATGTCTTAATAAGCGCTTGTTATGTTCATGATTTTCCTTCTCAACTGATGTACGGAAATGCAGCAGCAAGATTGAAATCATTTACTGTAGATAATAGTATTATTAAAAATGTAAATAATGCTTCTGGAGCTGATTTTATTGATTTTAGAACTACGTATGTTGCAAGCATTACTTTAACAAAAAGTACATTTGATACTTGTTCATCACGCGACTTTATACGTTTAGATGCTGCCGCTGGTTTCTCAGGGACAGGTTTAACAAGTAATGTGTTAATTGATGCATGTACTATATATGCTCCTGCATTACCACTTGCGAGTAGAATTTTATATGTACGTTTTGCATCAAATGTATTAACAGTGACTAACACATTGTTTTCAGTTGGATCAGCGGTTTACACAAACTCAACGATAACAAACGCTCCTGGTTTTTCAAATAATAATAATTATAATTCAGCTAATTTACAGCTTACAGGTAATAATAACAGACCTGATGCTGCTGCTACAACATTAAACCCACAGTTTACAAACGCTGCAGCAGGTGATTTTACAATTGGTAATCAAACTTTAAAAGATAATGCAATTGGAGATCCGCGTTGGATTAAATAAGATTTTTTTATGAGTTAGTTTAAAAGGGATGTAGTGTAAAAACTACATCCCTTTTGTATTTCCAGCTTTGTCAAGTTTCAAACTTTGACAAAAGGTTAACCGCGAGTGGAAACTAAAAACTACTCAATATTCAAATCAAATTTCTCTAATAATCCTGCAAGTGCGGTATGAGAAACTTTGGTTCCTTTAATTTTGTTTTCAGAAGGATCAAAAGCATAATTTCTTGAAGATCGAAAATCAGCTTTCTCCAAAATACATTCCACGAAAGTGGCATTAGAAAGATCGCAGTTTTTAAAAATAGCCAGAGACAAATCTGTATTCGAGAAATCAACATCTTTCAAAGAGCAATCAATAAACTGGGTTTTCTTTAATTTTTTATAAATGAAAGTCGAATAATCAACCATGCAATCTTCAAAATTCATGGAAAATAAAAAACTGTTACTTGAACTAAAATCCAAACCCATTAATTTACAGCCAATAAATTTGATATTTTTTAAACCTGTATTTTTAAGGACTGCCAATGAAAGATTACAGTTTTTAAAAGTACAATCTAAAAAATCAATATAACTGAAATCACTTTTAGAGAAGTTGCAATTGATGAATTCACAGTTTATAAATTCGTTGTCTGATAATTTTTGATCAGAATAATCAATAGTGTCGAATGTTTTGTTTTGATGCAATGCAGTTTCCATAGAAATAAATTAAATTGAGAGAGAAGAGTTACGCATGGTTTATTCTAATTCGACGCAATCAAAAATATCGTTTTTAAGAATTGATTCGGATATTTCTGTCTCGCTGTCAATTCTTAAAATATTATCACAATCTTCCAGGTCAAAATTCCATAATGCATAAGGTAATAATTTGTGAAGTATTGCAGTTGCTGATTCTAATTTGGATTTTGAATCAACAGTTGTTTTAAAAACATAAATCATAATTTGCTCTTTTTTACAAGGCAAATTTCCATAAATCAACAGTAACTTTACTAGGATTTCGTAATCAATAATTAGGATTTATCAATCAATTTTCGGTATTGTATAGGCGTAATGCCTTCGTGTTTTTTAAAGAATCTGCTAAAGTAAGAATGATCCTCATGTCCTACTTGTAAAGCAATTTCGCTTACCGAAAAAGTAGTTTGAAAGAGTAAATATTTGGCTTCTAATAAAATGGTTTCTTCAATCCATTTAGCTGCAGATTGACCGGTTACAAATTTTACAGATTTGTTTAAATGATTAGGTGTAACATTTAGTAATGAAGCGTAATAATTAACCTGATGGTGCGTTTTGATATTATTGTGAATTAACTCTTTGAATTTGGATGAAAGAATTTCGGCAGCAGAAATACTCTTAAAAGTTTGTACGCTATTCTTATTCATTTCATAAAACAATGCAATTAAATAAGCCTGTACAATATTTAGATTTGCAGTTTGAGTTCCTAAATATTCCTGCTGTAACCGACTTAAAATTGCGGTAACAGATTTTACATCTTCTTCTGCTAAACTAATTTTTGGGTTTCCGGATATTTTTAAAAAATCAAAATCATTGATCATTTCACGATTGCCATATTTTCCAATTAAAATATCAGGATGAAATTGGCAAATATAACCGGTATGTGTGCTGTTTACATTTTCTATTGAAAAAATCTGACCCGCAGGAACCATAATAATTTCATTAGAAACAGTTTGATATTCTTTATAACCCACTTTCATAACATGTGTGCCGGAAGCAACAAATAGCAAAGTATGACAACTGTGTTTAGAGGGCGGAACAGGAAATTGTAACTGCATCATTTCTTCCATCTTTAAACAAAAAAAATGATCAGAGTTTGATTTGAATAATAAATGCATTGGATTTTCTTCGCCAAGAAATTTTTCACGAAATCCCTTTGCTTCATATGTTTTTACTTTTTCATCCGGCTTTATTTTCATTGTTTAAAATAGTACAATCTAAAATCAAGCAATTGGCAAAGTGCATGATGTTTTTGATACAATTCTTCAACCACTTCAATAAGATCCTCATTGTCCTGGTATAAACTAAAAAAAGCTTTGTCAATAGTACTGCAGCTCGCAATTTTATTATAGGTTGATCCATAACCGGAAATGGCGCGTGCACCGGTTACATCCAGAAAATATTGGGCTTCTTCTTCGCTTAAATCTAATATTTTTTTATTGGCAAAATGAATGACTTTTCCTTTCATTTTTCCTTCAAAAAGTTCGGCTATTTCTTCGAGGCTGTAATAGTAATCATGAAGGCATATATTGTTTTCCTGACCCGGCATAACCAGATAAATAATTTCATAATCCTTAAAATTATGATCTTCATAAAGCAATACATTCAAACTTTCTTCTAAACCTTCAATCGTGTCACAGGTTTTATAAATGCTTGCAATTCCCTGATCAAGGGCAATTTCTTCCAGATTTTTGACCACATCCGTAGTTCTAATTTCATCTACATCAGGAACACCCTCGAGGCAGAAAATAAATTTCTCAGTATCCATGCAACAATCTTTTCCGGTTGGTAATACGTGATTAAAGGATCACTTTGTTTTCGTTTTGACAAATGTATTTTTTTATGTGTAAAAACTATTATATCAAGACGGTTTTAACGCATTTTTTTTGAAAAGCTTAGAGCAAATAAGACCTCAAAGGTTTAAAAAAAATCTTTCAGTTTCAAAATAAAAAGCAAGATAATTTTGATACAATTTAGAACAATAAAAAATATAAAATTGTAACGATCTATAACTAATTTTGATCGAAACAAATTTATTTCCAATCAAATACAAAAGTCAAAATGGTAAACGAGAGAGTGATGGAGAAGCTGGGAATACTGGCAGATGCTGCAAAATATGACGTTTCATGTTCTTCGGCTTTAAGTAATCGAAAAAACAAAGATAAAGGGTTAGGAGATTCTAAAGGATATGGTATTTGTCATTCTTTTACGGAAGACGGACGTTGTGTGTCGCTACTGAAAATCTTACTGACCAATCATTGCATTTTTGACTGTGCCTATTGTGTGAGCCGAAAAAGCAACGACATTAAAAGAGCAGCTTTTACTGTTGATGAGGTGGTTGACCTTACGATAGGTTTTTACAGAAGAAATTATATCGAAGGGCTTTTTTTGAGTTCCGGTATTTTTGATAATGCCGATTTTACCATGGAACGTTTGGTTAGGATTGCGAAAAAATTGCGATTAGAACAAAACTTCAATGGTTATATACATCTTAAAGCGATTCCCGGAGCCAGTGATGAATTGCTCAAAGAAGCCGGAATGTATGCAGATCGCTTAAGTGTAAATGTTGAAATGCCAACAGAGCAAAGTTTAAAATTACTGGCGCCGGATAAAAACCATAAAGATGTGATTCAACCAATGGAATATCTTAAAAATGAAATTGTTGGTTATAAAGAAGAGAAAAAACTAAACTATAAAGCACCACTTTTTGCACCCGCAGGTCAAAGCACACAAATGGTAATTGGTGCCACAAAAGAAAATGATCTGGAGATTCTGGGTATGGCAGATTATTTTTATCAAAAGATGAATATGAAGCGTGTGTATTATTCCGGATATGTTCCAATAAGTAACGATAATAGGCTTCCGGCTATTGGTACACCGGTTCCTATTATTCGAGAAAACCGTTTGTATCAGGCCGATTGGTTAATTCGATATTATGGATTCAACGTTAATGAAATTGTTGGGCTGAATCAGCCCAATCTTGATCTGGACATAGATCCCAAACTAGGATGGGCATTGCGAAATCTGCATCAATTTCCGGTTGATATAAATACGGCCGATTTAGAACTTATAAAACGCATTCCCGGAATTGGTTATTTGGGCGCACAGAAAATTGTTGCAGCCAGAAAATTTAAGAAACTAATCCCTCAGGATTTGCAAAAGTTTGGTATTGCTTATAGTCGGTCACAGTATTTTTTGGCTTTTGCCACACCGTTTCACATGCAGAAGGATTTAACTTCAATTCAAATCAAGGATAAGATTTTAAATATCCAGAAGAGTAAATATAAAAATGATTTTTCTAACCAACTTGCCTTATTTTAATCAAAATGATACTGGTAATTTATGATGGAACTTATGAAGGATGGCTAACAGCCGTATTTGAGATTTATGAATATAAATTGGAGGATACTGTTTTTAGTAAAAATAGCGCTTGTGATGCTCTGTTATTTTCATCCAATCATGTTGTGATAACAGATTTTAAAAAAGCAAATCGTGTTTTAAACGGACTCAAACAGCGCCTTTCGGCAGATGGATTTTCAAGTTTTCATAAAGCATTTTTGTCTGAAGTGAGCCATATAGAGGAAACCATGTTTCAGTTTGCTAAATATATTTTTTCGACCACAAAAAATGTAGAAGAGGATTTTAGTAATGCTGCAGTTTGGGATATACGAAAAGCAACCCGACTGACCGGAAAAGAAGCGCATAGAATGGAAGCGTTTGTGCGTTTTAAATTAACGAAAGATCAGCTTTATTATGCTATAATCGAACCCGAATGTGATGTGCTGCATCTTATAGAAAATCATTTTAAAAATCGTTATGCAGATCAGCGCTGGTTAATTTATGATGCAAAACGTAAATATGGAATTTATTATGATCTTGAAAACCTTTCGACCGTAGAGTTAGAATTTAATCAGGGGCCGGTTTCTTCTAAATTTTTAACTGAAATATGCGACGAGCAGGAAGAATTTTTTCAGCATCTTTGGAAACGTTATTTTAGCAGTGTAAATATCGAGTCTAGAAAAAATATGAAACTGCATATTCAGCATATGCCAAAACGTTATTGGAGAAATCTGATAGAGAAAATTCCCCCAATCAATAAAAAATAGGTTAAACAACAAAGCCTTAATGATTCATTAAGGCTTTGTTGTTATTAGAACATTAGATTAATATTTTTTTTAATTCCATATATCATTCATCTCGGTCAGTACAATAGGTTTGCCATCAGTAACAACAATAGTATGTTCGTGCTGTGCCATAAAACCACCTTTATTACCAACCATTGTCCAGCCGTCCTGTAAAGTTTCGGCATATGTTGAGGTTGTCGAAATAAAAGTTTCAATTGCAACTACCGAATTTTTCTTGAATCTTGTCAGGTTAAATCGATCTCTATAATTCGCTATTTCATGTGGTTCTTCATGAAGGCCTCTTCCAATTCCGTGGCCGGTTAAATTTTTAATGACTTTGTATCCTTTTTTCTTCGCTTCAGTTTCGATTAAAAAACCAATATCAGAAATGCGAACTCCGCCCTTTATATTATAAATTGCTTTATGTAGGATTTGTTTTGAAGCCTCAATCAATTTTTGGTGTTCGTTTACATCTGTTCCAATAACAAACGAACCTCCATTATCAGACCAAAAGCCATCGAGTTCTGCAGAAACATCAATATTAATTAAATCACCTTCATTAAGAATTCTTTTATCAGACGGAATGCCGTGACAAAATTCATTGTTTACACTTATACACGTCCATCCCGGAAAACCATAAGTCAAATATGGAGCTGATTTTGCGCCCAAATCATTCAGAATTTGTCCGCCAAAGTTGTCTAATTCCTTTGTAGACATACCTGGTTTGGCAAAATTTCTCATTTCTTTCAAAGTAAAAGCAACAGCTTCACTTGCCTTTTTCATTCCAATTAATTCTGATTCTTGTTTTATAGACATGTTTTTTATTTTAGGAATTCAATATTAATTATTTTCTACCAATTCAATATCCATCGTTTTTATTAATCCGTCTTGAAAAGTATAAATATGTTTTACTATTCCGTCAAAGATTAAACCGCCTTGCAAATCTTTTACGTTTTGATGCACCTTAACTTCTAAGCTTCCATTTTCTCTTTCATCAAAACCAACAGGCTCTACTTTTGGGTTAATTTCAGTCCATTGTCTTGTCCAATATTCTTTAATTTCATTGTGACCACTTATATAACCGCCTTCCCAAGCTTTAGACCATTGTACATCTTCTTGCATTGTTGATAATGCGTTTTCAATGTTTCTGTCGTTAAAAGCAGTATATGCTTTATATATTGTGTTTTCAAGTTGATTTGCCATGATTGTTTTGAATTAAATTAGTTGAAATTTTAATCAAATTTAATTTTGCTATTCTCGAACTCCTGATTTTTACTAAAAAAAAGATGTTCGTTTGCATTATGGCTAATATAAAACTAATTTACTAAAGAGTGAATTGTTTGTCTATTTCTCTTCTTCTGAATTGTCAACAGCAGAAATCTGGTCCAATATATTGGTTTGATTGGGCGAAATGTAATTTTTGACCTCACTAGTGTTTTCTTTCTTAAAAAGAATATCCAGCGCGTTGTATAGTTTTAATAAAACATCTTTGTCTTCTTTTGCGATTTCTAAGGCAGTATTGAAATTAAAAACATAATTATTCGAATTGCGTACCTCTACTTTTATAGTTTTTGATGTGATTTTAAATTTAACTATGTCCATATTTACAACGTATTAACTTTTTTGACTTTTTCTAACATGCCACTAAAAAGTATTAAAGATATTTAATTATTTAGAGATATAACTTAATTATTTAAAGTTCCTTGCTGTAATTTTTGGTACAAAGAGGAATTAATTTTCAATAAAAAAACCCTAATCAATTGATGATTAGGGTTTTGTTTTTTGTAGCGAGGACGGGAGTTGAACCCGTGACCTCAGGGTTATGAATCCTGCGCTCTAACCAACTGAGCTACCTCGCCAAGATTGCAAGTGAACCGTGTTCCTCATTGCGGGTGCAAATATAAAAATTTTATTAGAGCTTACAAGCATAAAATGAAGAAAAAAAAATATTTTTAAAAACGCATTGTTTTTGGACATATATTCTTATATTTCGAAAAAATTAAAAGTAGCACATGGATCCAAAAATACGTTACGAAATAGAGTTTCCAATAAATTCTTCGCCGCAATTATTATATCAATATATATCAACTCCGTCAGGTTTATCAGAATGGTTTGCTGACAATGTAAATTCAAGAGGTGAATTTTTCACTTTTATTTGGAACGATTCGCAGGAAAAAGCACGTTTAGCATCTAAGAAAACAGGTGAAAAAGTAAAGTTTAAATGGGTCGACGAAAGTAGTAAAGACACTGAATATTTTTTTGAATTGCATATTTTAGTTGATGAATTAACTAAAGATGTATCATTAATGGTAGTTGATTTTGCAGAAAAAGAAGAAGTTGGCGAAGCTAAACAATTGTGGGAGAATCAGATCTCAGATCTAAAACATCTTATAGGATCTGTTTAGTAAAAGTCTATTTTATGCCTTATATTTGCCCTGAACAAAATTCAGGGTTTTTTTATGATCAATTTTAACGGAAACATAGCAGCGCAAAACGATAATGTATTAACTCAAAATCGTGCGTTTTTGTACGGAGATGGTGTTTTTGAAACGCTAAAAATAATCAATAACAAAATCTTGTTTCTTGAAGATCATTATTTCAGATTAATGGCTTCGATGCGCGTAGTTCGAATGGAAATTCCGATGAATTTTACGATGGAATATTTTGAAGAGCAGGTTTTAAGTTTGGTACAGCAAAAAGGAATTTCGGCATCTGCCAGAGCCAGAATTACCGTTTTTAGAAATGATGGAGGATTGTATTTGCCTCAAACGAATGAAATTTCGTTTTTAATTCATGCGACTGCACTTGATGCTACTTTATATGCGTTAAATACTGATTCTTATGAAGTTGATTTGTATAAAGACTTCTATGTGACCAGGCAATTGTTATCGTCTATTAAAACGACGAATAAAATGATTAACGTTACCGGAAGTATTTTTGCCCATGAAAATGGCTTGGAAAACTGTATTTTGCTTAACGATGCAAAAAATGTTGTTGAAGTATTGCAGGGAAATTTATTTATGGTAACAGGTAAAAAACTAATTACGCCTCCAGTTTCTGAAGGATGTTTGAATGGTATAATGCGTAAACAAATATTAGCTTTAGCCAAAAAAGTTACAGATATAGAAGTGTCAGAAGAAATAATTTCGCCATTTGATCTTCAAAAAGCTGACGAATTATTTCTTACAAATG
>Ga0247738_10000429_pt1 | contig 16356 bp, 15 predicted proteins | sample UWRJL013104B2_FD_180936 | JGI IMG/M metagenome (GOLD analysis project Ga0247738, IMG submission 180936) | Plant litter microbial communities from Arlington Agricultural Research Station in Wisconsin, United States - UWRJ-L013-104B-2 | ecosystem: Environmental > Terrestrial > Plant litter >...
AGCATGCATACCATCTCTTGGCGGGTCTGTGATAATTACATCAGGTTTTCCGTGTTGAGCAATAAAACTTTCGTTAAATACCACTTTCATGTCACCAACAAAAAACTCACAATTTGTAATATTATTGCGTTCTGCATTTGCTTTAGCATCCAAAATTGCTTCGGGAACACTTTCTACGCCAATTACTTTTTTAGCTTTTTTAGAAACGAACTGAGCAATAGTTCCTGTTCCTGTATATAAGTCATAAACAGTTTCGTCGCCTGTAAGTCCGGCAAAGTCACGTGTGATTTTATACAATTCGTAAGCCTGATCAGAATTGGTTTGGTAGAATGATTTAGCATTGATGCTAAATTTCAAACCTTCCATTTCTTCCAGAATATAATCTCTTCCTTTATATAATTTTATATCCTGATCGTAAATAGTATCGTTTTGCTTCGAATTCACAACATATTGCAATGAAGTAATTTGCGGAAATTTCTCGTATAAATGATCTAGAATAAGTTCACGATTTTTCTTGTCATTTTCAAAAAACTGAATCAAAACCATGATTTCTCCTGTTGAAGCAGTACGAATCATAAAAGTTCTTAATAAACCCGATTGTTCTCTTGGGTTAAAAAATGCCAGATTATGTTCGTTAGCAAAATCCCGAATTTCGTTTCTGATCGCATTTGAAGGATCTTCCTGCAAATAACATTTTTGGATATCCAGGATTTTATCCCACATTTTCGGAATATGAAATCCTAGTGCGTTTCTGTTTCCTAAATCTTCTGTACTTCCAATTTCTTTTTCGGTTAACCAACGAGCGTTAGAAAACGAAAATTCCATTTTATTTCTGTAGAAAAACTGTTTTTCTGAACCTAAAATAGTTTCAAATTCAGGAAGTTCAACTTTTCCAATACGCTGTAAGTGATTTTTTACTTCATTTTGCTTGTAATACAGCTGTTGGCTGTATTTCATGTTTTGCCATTTACATCCTCCACAAACCCCAAAATGATCGCAAATAGGTTCAATGCGATGTTCTGATAATTCATGAAATTTTACGGCTTTGCCTTCATAATAAGCCTTTCTTTTTTTGAAAGTTTGTACGTCAACCACATCTCCCGGTACGACATTCGGAATAAAGATTACTTTTCCGTCAGGAGCTTTCGCAACTGAAACTCCTTTTGCTCCGGCATCAAGAACCGGAATTTGATGAAAGACAACTTTGTCTGTATTTTTTCTTCCCATAGCGCAAAAATAAGGGTTTGTAAACTTTTACAAATTTAATTTTCAAAATATTTTACCAATTTTATCAATTTATTGAGTTTAATAACGTTTAAAAGGTAACTTTGCCTTTGCAACAATCCCAAATGCTGCGTTTTTAACCTATTTGTATTGTTTTTTTATGAAGTTGTACCACAAGCTTTCACAAATTAGCTTTTTAAAAAAGAGTTATGCCTTCAAATTTTTATTTGTTGCGTTTATTGGTATACATATTCCTCTAATCGGAATTTTATTTTTTGTTCTTTATTATGATACGGCTATTTCACCAACTTCTATTTTAGTATTTTCTCTCATAATGACTTTATTGGCTACTTTGATTACTTCGTTGGTTTTGAATCAATTAATAAGACCTATAGCCATTGCATCAAAATCTTTGAATGATTATAGAAACAATCGACGATTATCTGTTTTACCAACCGAATATTCTGATGAAGCAGGTTTGTTAATGTGTAATATCCAGGAATCTATTTATGAAGCTGAAAGTTTTATCAACGAAAAACAGGATTTGATTTATATGCTTTCGCATGATTTGAAAAACTTTGCAGGAAATCCGCAAGGTCTGGCAAAATTAATTATTGAAGAGAATCCATCAGAATCTATAAAAGATCTGGCTGCTTTAATTTGCGAATCGACCGATTTGCAATTTAGATATATCGAAAACTTTATTAAGCTATTAAACGAACAAGATCAGGTTGTAAGGTTAAATCAGGAATTGAGAACGATTGTTTTTCCGAATATTTTGCCTTTTATTAATGAACAGGTTGAGCAGCGTTTATTGGATAAAAATATAAAATTAAGCCTCAGTGTAGAATTGGAAGAAGCTAGACTTAGAATTGATGAAGGTTTATTGGTTCAGGTTTTGGTTAACTTAATAAGTAATGCTATTAAGTTTTCTTATTTTGATAGTGAAATCAAAGTAAGAATGTACATTGAAAAAGAACAATTGATCATTACCGTTACTGATAACGGAATAGGTTTTGATAAAAATCAAATTGATGAATTGTTTAAGAAATTTACCAAAATGAGCCGATTAGGAACTGCAAAAGAAACTTCAACCGGAATTGGTTTGTATTTATGCAAAAAGATAATCGAAAGAAATAAAGGTGAATTAACCGCTGCCAGCGAAGGTAAAAACAGAGGAGCTGAATTTAAAATTGTATTTGAAATTTAAAAATAAAACAGGAGAATATTTCTCTAATTTTAATTTGTTGTCAGAAATATAATTCGAAAAAAAAATTCTGAGATTCAAGAAAAAACTTAAAACCTCAGAATCTTATAGTTTGCTATTTTATTCTGATCTATGAAAAGTTTATTTATTATTCATAAGTATCATTATAAACTAACGTTGCTTTTCCATTGTTGCACTCAATACCGCTTGGTTTTTTGGTTACCATGCAAATTCCAATGATTCTCCATCTTCTGTTATAATTCATTTCTTGCATATTATATTGATATACTTTGCTCATGAAATCTGTAACATTGATTTTTAAAGAATATGGAATATATCGCCAAGGCCCACCGCACGGGTTGCTACCTATAGAAGTAAACGCCCATTCTTTTGCGTTAGTACATTCTTGAGTATTTACCAATGAAAGTTCAATTATTTCATTGTATAATTTTTCTAAACTTTCTTCTTCTATCTGTCTGTCAGATTCATAAAGTAGAGTTGGTTTTCCATTAACACAATCAACTGATGCAGGGTAAAGAGCAACCTCGCAAGGCGAATTAATCTTCCATTTAGTATAAAATTGTTTCTGCTTTGAATTGTAGATTTTGATTTTGTTAAAAAAATCAGAAGTGTTAATTTTTCGTGAAAAAACAATATACTCTTTAGTCTCTCCGCAAGGATTTAATTCTAATGATACAAAATCCAAATTATTACTGCTTTCACATGATTTACTATTGTCCGAGAGAGCAACAATTTCATCATGCATTTTTTCTAAATCCTGTTCTTCAATGTCTCTCTCAGATTTATAGATTAGCGTTGGTTTCCCATTAACACAATCAATTGATGCGGGTTCAGAAACAACCTCGCAAGTTGAAATAATTTTCCATTTGTTATTAAATTCTTCCTGCTTTGCATTGTAGGTTCTGATTTTGGCAAGAAAATCAGTAGTATTGATTTTTAAAGAATAAACGAGATATTCATTTGGTCCTCCGCAAGGTTTTGATCCTACAGGTACAAAATCCCAATCGTTATTATTTGTACATGCCTTACTGTTATCCGAAAGAACAACAATTTCACCATACATTTTTTGTAGATTTTTAGATTCTTCATCCTGTAGAATTTTACTGTCTTGTACTTTTACCGTATCAATTACCGTATTGTCATTTTTAGCATATTCAATGTCTGCATTACACGCAGTAAACATCATAGAAGCGACAATCGCTATTAAATTTATCTTTTTCATTATGTTTTTTTTTCTTGCAAAGAATTAAAAACATTACAACATATAAAGATTTTGAAAGGCAAAAAAACAACAAAATAATGTAAAATTGATTTTTGAGAAAAGTTTAGTTTTTCCTCCTTTTTATAATTTCGTAATTGATAATTGTAAAAAAATAAAAACAAGAATCGGCTGTAATTTTTCCAAGAATAATTCCAAAAAAATAATTTCCACATAAAATTGGCATCCAATACATACAAAAAGGGCGAACTACCAAAAAGTCCAGAAATGCAGGATATCCAAATTCTAACGCCAGGTTTTTTATTAGAGATATAACATCTTTTAATGTTGTAGTTTTTTCTAAAATCTTATTTTGCCTCGCTAATTTCCTGTATGAAGTAAAGATTATTACACCATAAAAAGCAAAATATTCTGCAAACGTAATCAAATATGCAGTTGTTAATCCGCTGTAAATTTTGCTGAAAAGTGATGTCAAAAGCGCAGCACTTGTACTGGCTAACTCAGCATATTTATATCGGTTAAACCATTCTTTAAAATTTGATTTTGTAAGCATTTTTTAGGAAAGATACTAAGATACTAAGTTGCTAAGGTACTAAGATTTATTAGTAAAGATTTTAAAAAAAAACTTAGCATCTTAGAATCTTAGCAACTTAGAATCTTAAATTACCATAGCTGATGAACAGAAGGTTTTATATATTCTTTATAAATTGCGTTCATAGCCGAAATTTTTTCAGGAGTTAATTTTGGCTGATCATAAACTGACAAATTAGACAAAACATGACTTGTTTTTGAAGCTCCCGGAATAATACAGCTAATATCTTCAAAGCCTAAAATCCACTGCAAAGCATACGGTGCAAGATTTTCAGCTTCGGGAAACAATGCTTTTAGTTCCTGAACCGCTTTTAAACCTAAATCATAATCAATTCCAGAAAAAGTTTCACCTTTATCAAAGGCTTCTCCGTTTCTATTAAAATTACGATGATCATCTGCTTCAAAAGTTGTTTTTGCATCAAATTTGCCTGTTAAAAGTCCGCTTGCTAATGGGACTCTGGCAATTATTCCGATATCTTTTTTTCTGGCTTCTGAGAAAAATAATTGTGACGGACGCTGGCGAAACAAATTAAAAATAATCTGTACCGTTGTAACATTCGAATACTCGATTGCTTTCAAAGCTTCTTCGACTTTTTCGACGCTTACGCCAAGATTTAAAATCTTACCCTGATCTTTTAAACGATCAAACATTTCAAAAATCTCAGGTCGGTAATAAACTTCGGTAGGAGGACAGTGCAGCTGAATCAAGTCCAGTGTTTCTAATCCCATTCTTTTTAAACTGTCTTCAACATATTTCTGAAGCACTTTTGGCTGATAACCTTCATTTACATGCGGATTAATTTGACGCCCACATTTTGTAGCCACATATATACGCTCAGATCTTGAACGAACGACACGTCCAACGGCAGTTTCGCTCAATCCATTTTCGTAAACATCGGCAGTATCAATAAAATTGACGCCGTTATCAATTGCAGTATTCAAAAGTTCATCTGCTGTTTTATTATCAAACGCAGATCCCCATTTTCCTCCAACTTGCCAGGTGCCAAGTGAGATTTCGGATATATTAAAGTTTGTTTTTCCTAGTTTTCTGTAGTTCATTTTTTTTTGAGGTTCTAAGTTGGTAAGGTTCTGAGTTGCTAAGATTTTTTTTTAAGGTTTTCTGTAGAGGCGCACAGCAGTGCGTCTTTTTTGCCCACAGATTTTACGGATTGAACAGATTAATACAGGTTTTTAAAGCTGATAAGGATTGAGTTGAAAGTTGCTGAGAATTCGTCTCAAAAAAACTTAGAATCTTAGCATCTCAGAACCTTGGCAACTTTTTAATCAAATAAATCCGAAGATAAATAACGATCGCCGCGGTCGCAGATAACGGCAACAATAATTCCTGATTCTAATTGTTCGGCGATTTTTAAGGCAACTGCAACAGAACCTCCGCTGCTCATTCCGGCGAAAACACCTTCTTCAAGAGCTAATCTTTTTGTTATTTCTCTGGCTTCTTCTTCGCTTACATCAACAACTGTATCTACTTTCGAAGCATCAAAAATTTTCGGTAGATATTCTTGTGGCCATTTGCGGATTCCCGGAATTTGAGATCCGTCGCTTGGCTGTGCACCAATGATTTGAATCGCAGGATTTTTTTCTTTTAAATAAGTCGAAGTTCCAATGATAGTTCCTGTCGTTCCCATTGCCGAAACAAAATGCGTTACAGTTCCTTCAGTATCATTCCAGATTTCAGGACCTGTAGTTTTGTAATGCGCTTTCCAGTTATCATCATTTGCAAACTGATTTAGCATGATATATCCGCCTTGTGCGACTTTTTTATCGGCATAATCACGCGAACCAATAATTCCTTCGCTGGCAGGAGTTAAAATTACTGTAGCGCCATAAGCACGCATGGTTTGAGTACGCTCTTTTGTAGAATCTTCCGGTAAAATCAGTTCTATTTCAATTTGAAACAATTGCGCAATCATTGCCAGGGCAATTCCTGTATTACCGCTTGTAGCTTCAATTAGTTTATCTCCTTTTTTAATGTCGCCTCTTTCAAGAGCCGATGCAATCATATTGTATGCTGCTCTGTCTTTTACGCTTCCGCCTGGATTATTTCCTTCTAATTTCAGTAAAAGTTTTACGTTTTTATTTTTAACCAAATTGACAGTTTCCATCAATGGCGTATTTCCAATTAGGTTTAGCAATTTCTGTGGACCCATTATTTTATTTCTTTTATTTTAACTTCAGTTGTAGTGGTATTCATGACAATAGAACCTGCGGGAATAGATTTGGTTACCCAGGCATTTCCGCCAATAATGCTGTTTTTGCCAATTGTAGTCTGACCACCCAAAATAGTAGCGTTGGCATAAATACAAACATTTTTTTCTACGGTTGGATGACGTTTTGCATTTTTCATTTCCTTGCTTACGCTCAATGCACCAAGTGTAACTCCCTGATAAATTTTTACATTTTTTTCAATCACAGTAGTTTCTCCGATAACAATTCCCGTGGCGTGATCAATAAAAAATGGCGAGGCAATTTGTGCGCCGGCATGAATATCGGTTCCGGTAATACGGTGTGCATATTCGCTCATTAATCTCGAAAACAACAATAAATCAAGCTGATATAATTCATGGCTTAATCTGTAAATCGCAATGGCATAAAAACCGGGATAGCCTAAATAAACTTCATCAATACTGTTTGATGCCGGATCGTTTTCTAAGATATATTCTGCATCCTGATTTAGTTTTTCCAGAACGCCGGGCAATTTTTCCAGGAAACGATCCCAGATAGATTCGCACATATTTTGAGGCTTTTTACAGGCCAGAACAGCTATTTCCTTAAAACGTATTTCGAGTTCGTCGATACTTTCGTCTAAAGGTGCATTTGAATCAAAAAGAGTATAAAAAAGCTTTTCGGTAAAATCTTCAGTTTTAGTTTTGATTCCGTAATTTATATTTGAATGGCTTTTTAAAGCTTTTATATTCTGTATGATGGTATTTTTTGACACAATTATAAAAATTGAATGAATAATTTTGAAACGTTAAAAGTAAGGCGTTTTTTGTAAATAAAGGCACGAATTAACTAAAGAAATTTTGTTTTAAGAATTCTATTTGTGATAAATAAAAGAATTTTGAAAGGGAATAATTTATATGATTCTTAAGAAGTTAAATGTGTAATTTAGCCAGTCAAATATATTAAAAATGAAAAATAATCAGACTTTTAAGAGCGCTATTTCTAACCTGTCTTTTCCTGCAAACGAAAAAGTTTCAGGAAAATCTATTCATGATCCTATTTTAGGACTGATAATCAAGGATCATCCTTCTTTTTGTGATGCTGATTTTATTGCTGTTAAAGAATTAAATGACTACCGCCAGCAATATGTTTCAAATTATTTATCTACAGAAATTGGTACATTATCGGATCTTGAAAAAAGTGTTATTACCTCTTTAAAAGAAGATAAATCAATTGTAAGTATTGTGGAAGATGAAGAAGAAACGAGAAGTTTTGGTCAAAAAATAGCCGATAAAGTGGCAGACTTTGGCGGAAGCTGGACTTTTATCATTTCGTTTTTGCTTTTTATTGTCATTTGGATTAGTTCAAATGTTTATATTTTGGTCAACAAAGGATTTGATCCTTATCCGTTTATTTTGCTGAATTTGATTCTTTCGTGCATTGCCGCATTACAGGCTCCGGTAATTATGATGAGCCAAAATCGTCAGGAAGAAAAAGACAGAACCCGCGCCAAAAAAGATTACATGATCAACCTAAAATCAGAATTGGAAATTAGAATGATTCATGATAAAATTGATCATATGATTATGCATCAGCAACAGGAATTAATCGAAATTCAGAAAGTACAAATCGAAATGATGAACGATATTCTGAATCAGATTAAGAAATAATTCAGGTTGAAAAATTAAAAATAAAAGTGTTTAAAGTAATATCCGACAACCATAAATATGCCATTTATGACAGCCGAAACCCAAAGCATTTTTTGATTGTTTTTTGATTTTTGGAAAAGATATATAGCACCGAATCCGAAAAATAAAAGGGTAGAATAAAGTGCCGGATACATCTTAAAAGCAGCAAAAAAGTCACCCTGAAAAAGTAAGAATAATGCGCGTTGAAAACCACAGCCCAGACACTCAATTCCGAACAGTGTTTTGAACAAACAAGGCAGCATAAATTTCTCTAAATTCAAAGCGATTATTTTTTACAATTTTACAAAAAAATATCCGATAACATTTCAGGAGGTAGGAACTAGTATTTTAAAGTTTCATACTTTTGGATTCTTATACTTTAAAATATGAAAGCTTTTAAAATTTTAATAATGATACTTGCCATTTCGGTTGCATTATATGAGCAGGTTTCGGCAGAAAAAAATATCTATATTATGGTAATTGCAATTGCAGTCTTCATGTATGGAATGATGCAGCTGAGTGCAAAAACACCAAGTAAAAATCAAGAAAAAAAGGAGCATGATGTTGAATAAAGGAGATAAGGTTTCTGTTTTAGACGAAGCCATAAACGGAACAGTTGTTTCGGTTAAAAACAAGGAAGTTTTGATAGAAACCGAGGATGGATTTTTGATGACATTTTTTGTCAATGAATTACTTAAGATGCAAGATTCCAGTAATTTAATGAATTCTATTAAAAGAATTAATTTAGAAGAAATTTCGAAAGAGAAAACGGAGCCAAAACCAAGAAGTTTTGTGAAAGAAAAGAAAGATAAACGCGAAATTGCCGCTCCGGAATTTGATTTGCATATTGAAAAACTGGTTCCTAATAAACGCGGAATGTCAAATTATGACATCTTAACTCTGCAAACAGAAACGGCAAAAAGACACATCGAATTTGCGATTCGAAATAGAATTCCGAAAATTGTTTTTATTCACGGAGTTGGCGAAGGAATCTTAAAAGCGGAGCTTGATTTTTTATTGGGCCGTTATGACGGAATAGATTTTCAGGATGCCAATTATCAAAAATACGGGTTGGGAGCAACAGAAGTTTATATTAAGCAAAACAATAAATAGGCTTGTTTATTGAATTGAAAAACTCAAAATAAAGATAAAAAAACATCCGTTTTTAAAGTCAATTTCGATGAGAAATCAATTTTAAAAACGGATGTTTTTTTGTAAGAATTTAAAGCTTTGAAAAGAACTGGATTATCTTAGTTTGCAACACTTGTTGAAAACGATCCAATTGCAAAAGTGTTCCCTAATCTAAAGCTGCTGTTTCCTTTTTGAAGTGTTACATTTTTAAGTACAATTGTGTGCTTAAATGCATTTGGCCCATCCGTAGTAGTGGTTACTTCAATAGAACCATTTGTGTCTGTAGCTCCAGTCCATGTTTCTTTTAAAGATGGAGTAGATGGAGTAGTAGTTTGGCAAAAATAATCTTCGGTCAAAGTACTGTTGTAAACCCGGTATAAAAGTTTATTATTGGTAGCACCTATTACCGCAGTTCTTGGCTGATTTAATGGAGTAACAGTATTTTGAATTAAACCAGATTCTACAGCATCAATTGTTATAGCTGCTCCAGATACAATGAAATTATAAATTTGTCCTGATGTAGTACATTGTGCTGCTGTTTCATCAAATGTTAAATCTAAAGTGGTTTCCAATTTTGTAGAAAAGTCTCCAAATACAATTTCGGGTACAGTTACATCGACACCAGAAACAGAATAAGTAACATTTTTAATTATAATGTTATGACTATATCCATTAATTCTCGTAGCATTATTAGCGTCCGGTTCTGTTGCTGTTTGTACGGTTTTTATTTCTATTACCCCTGATTTAGCATACCATTCATCTATAACTTTAGGTGATGTTGGCGGTATTAAACTACAGATATATGTTCCTGCTATTGTTCCGTCATAGCCTCTGTAAACAAGTCTGTAAGTACTATTGTCAATATTATATTGATTTGGCACATCTATAGGTGTTGGATTTTCGGGAAAAGTATTTTCAGGTACTTGCAATAGTAACGATTCCTGAGTTTTAAGTTTATAAACCAATAAATTCTCATCAGTACAGCTTGCAGAGTTTGTAATTGTACTAAAGTCAACGTTATCAACAGTTATATCACCATCATCGCAACCATTTAATAAAAATGCGAATAACAGTAAGCTTGCATATTTTCTCATCATAATTTTATTTGGGTCAAAAATAGTGAAAAATTTGGCAAATGATATTTAAGAATTCACAATTGATATTTCTTAACTTTGCACCAATGAAAAAAGTATATCTCGATAACGCCTCAACTACGGCCATGCGACCTGAAGTTATTCAGGAAATGACAAAAGTGATGACTGAAGATTTTGGTAATCCCTCATCTACGCACAGTTTTGGACGAAATGGAAAAACTATTTTAGAACTTTCCAGAAAAAGTATTGCGAAACAGTTAAATTGTTCTGCACAGGAAATTATATTTACATCCGGCGGTACAGAAGCTGATAACTGGATTCTTCGTTCGGCAGTTGAAGATTTGAAAGTAACCCGTATTATAACTTCAAAAATTGAACATCATGCGGTTTTATATGCCGTTTTAGCTTTACAATCAGATTATGGTATTCAGGTTGACTATGTTGATGTAAATCACGACGGAAGTATCGATTTAACACATTTATCAAGTTTATTATCTGAGGATAAAAAAACTATTGTTAGTTTAATGCACGTAAACAACGAAACGGGCGCTATTTTAGACCTTGACAGGGTTAGTGTTATTTGCAGGCAATACAATACTTTATTTCATTCAGATACTGTTCAGTCTGTGGGTAAAACCGAAATCGATTTGCAAAAAACTACTGTTGATTTTATAGTTGCAAGCGCACATAAATTTCATGGACCAAAAGGAATTGGTTTTGTTTTTATTCGTAAAAATTCAGGTTTGCAGCCACTAATTTTTGGTGGAGAACAAGAAAAAGGACTTCGTGCAGGAACAGAAGCCGTACACCAAATTGCAGGAATGGCAAAAGCCTTGTCTGTTTCTTATGAAAATTTAGAGGAAGAAAGAAAATATATTTCCGACTTGAAAATGTATCTTATCCAACAATTAGAAATTCATTTTCCGGGTTTTAGAATTAATGGTAAAAAAGAAGATTTTTATAATATCATCAATATCATTTTGCCTTTTTCTGAAGATAAAACTTCGATGCTTTTGTTTAGTTTAGACATGAAAGGAATCGCAGTTTCAAGAGGAAGCGCCTGCCAGTCAGGAAGTATAAAACCTTCGCATGTTTTAAAAGAAATGCTTTCAGAAAAGGATTTAAAATTACCAAATCTGAGAATTTCATTTAGTCATTATAATACCAAAGAAGATATTGACTGGCTGGTTCAGAGTTTGAAGACTCTTTAAAGGTTCTAAGTTTCTAAGATGCTAAGATTCTAAGTTTTTTTCTTGCAGATTTTAAATAATCTAAAATCTAAAATCTGCAATCTAAAATTATTTACGAATCACTTTTACCTGCGAATCATTTGTCAATTTTATTATTGTTGAAGGTTTTCCTGCAACTTTATCCTGATTTAATTTTACAACATAATCAACACCTTTAACGATTTCAGGGTTAATATCCTTAAAAGCAATTGGAGTTGGCTGTCCAGAAATATTAGCCGAAGTAGAAACCAATGGTTTTTTCATTCTTTCTAATAATTTAAAGCAAAAAGGTTCTTTTACGATACGAACTCCCAATGAATTATCTGCTGCAATAATATTTGGAGCAACATTTCTTGGTTCGTCCAAAATTAAAGTAGTTGGTTTCTCAGACAAATCTAAAATCTGCCAGGCAACTTCTGGAATATTTTTAAAAACATTGTACATCATTTTTTCGCCATTCATCAAAACAATCATGCTTTGTGTTTCGGCACGCTGTTTAAGTTTGTATATTTTGGCAACAGCTTCAGGATTTGTAGCATCACAGCCAATTCCCCATACGGTATCAGTTGGGTAAAGTATTATTCCGCCTTCTTTTATGACTTCGTAAGCGTTGTGTATTTCTTCGTTCATTATTTTAGTATTAAATACTGATTTTTATTTTTTGTTTTGTCTAAAGATTTTGGTTTTAAATTATTTAAACAAAATTTTAATTTTAAGTAGTAAACAGGTGTAATTATTAATTTATAATAGTGTCAATAAATTGGCTATTTATAAATGTCAAAAATAAACTATTTTTGGACTTTAAAATATCTGGGTCGAATGAAAATTTTATATTTCTAATGTGATAAGCTTTATTTGTAGAATTCATATCAATTTTGATCTATAAATACTCTATTAAATAAAATTTTCTATAATTTAATTAATTTATTAGAAAGTTATTTTTTTGTAGTAGAACTGCTTAGTAAGATATATTTTAAAGTATTTGTAAAGTAGCTATTTAAATAAAACAAAACATAATACAATAAGGATGTTTAAATCAATAAAGTTATATTTTAGGTTAAAATTTTTGGCTAAAAAGCTGAGAAAAGAAAATAAACAATTCGATTTTATTGGTAACTTAAAATACGATTCAAACGTTATTATAGTTGATACTAAAGTCCCTGAATTTGATAAAGATTCAGGTTCAAGGCGATTGACAGAAATTATAAAATTACTGATTGCAAATAAGATTGGTGTTTTTTTACTGGCAGATTTTAAAGAATACCGTTTTGCAACAAATTATGTCCAATATTTTAAAGATCTGGGAGTTGTAGTTTATGAGCCCAGTGTAAACAATTCAGGAAAATTAATCACTAAAAATGATTTTCTAAAACAAGTTCTTCCATTTGCTAATTTTGCATGGCTGCACAGACCAGAAATTTTTGAAAAATATTATCCAATTGTGAAGAAAAATAAGCCAGATTTAAAAATATTTTTTGACATGGTTGATTTTCATTATATACGATTTAAAAGAGAATCTGAATTGACAGCAAATCCTGATATAATGAAAAATGCAGATAAATATCTGAAGTTAGAATTGGATAATTGTCAAAAAGCAGATAAAATCATTGTAATTTCTGATGTTGAAAAAGAAACTTTAAAGGATTTTTATACAGAAGATTCTAAAATAGTAAGTATTGGAAACATTCATCAATATATAGAAAATAAAAAGCCGGTATCTTTTGAAGATCGAAAAGATTTATTGTTTATTGGAGGCTTTGATCATAAGCCAAATGTTGATGCAGTGCAATATTTATCAAATGAAATAATGCCATTATTATGGAAATCAGAGCCAGAAATTTCAATTTCAATCATTGGCAGTAATCCGCCGGAATCGATCTTAAAGCTAAATTCAGATAAATTCAAGATAATAGGATTTGTAAAAGAAGTTTCGCCTTATTTTTTAAATTCACGAATTTTTCTGGCTCCGCTTCGTTATGGTGCCGGAATTAAAGGTAAAATTGGACAAAGTTTAGAATTTGGCCTTCCATTGGTCACAACAAATATTGGCGCAGAAGGTTTCAATTTTAAGGAAAATAGAAATATTGTAGTCGGCAATACAAGTCAGGAGATTGTTGAGAATATACTTTTACTATATAAAAACAAAGAAGTATGGGAAAAGATAAGCTCTGATTCTAAAAAAGTTATAGAACCTTTTTCTATCAATACCATCGAAAATAAAATTCTAAGTTTACTGAAATAATTTTACAGCTTAAATATGGTTTTTACCCAATTTTCAATAGTATATTTATAATAAACGGTATCACTTAAAGGTTGGTATGGAGTTGTCAAAAAATCGGGGTTTATATTTACCTCAGAATTTTCGTCAAGTATCAAAATATTATTCGGATTATAGAAATCATATTCAGAAATCGATTTATTTGTGGTTATGATTTTCTTTTGCATCGCTAAAGCTTCGAATATTCTAAAACTTAGCCCGTTATGGCCATGTCTTATTAGATCTAAGTACACATTTGCACTTTCTAATTCCCCCATTAAGGCATCAATAAAAATGGGCTTTTTGGTGTAAATTATATTATCATTTATATTTTTTGGTTTTTTCTTTCCTGTAATAATAAATTTAAAAGCAATAGCATTGTCTGATAAATAGTTGGCAATTTTGTTTAATAAATGCAACCTTTCATCTATTGATAAAATAATGAATACCCTGTTATTTATTTTAGACAGGGGCTGAATCTCTTTCTTTTCTAAATAAATATAATTAGTGATGAAATTGAAGCCAAATTTTTTGCAGTCTTGTAAATCAAAAGAATATATCGTGTCGAAAATTTTGTCTTTTATTAAATCGTCTATAGGAAAACGAGTACAGCTATCGTAAATGTAAGTGATATATTTATCCGTATAATTTTTTATTTTTAGATGAGTTTGTTTTGTTAGCCGATCCGGTCTTATAATTAAAATAATATCCTGACGGCCTAATTTTTCAAGACGATTTAGGATATCTTTTTCTAGTTCAATTTTTTTTATATTCTTTTTAAACAATATTTTGTTCAAAAAATTAGTTATCTTACTAAAAATATTTGGGTATTCGTATTTGTATTTCGATATATCAATATGATGTGTTTCAATATTTTGACGTTTTAATTCGAGTACAATATTTTGATCAAAGGAGAAAAAATCAAAACTTATTAAACAAATTTTCATATTGGAATTTTTTTAAAGGCTTATAGTTAGTTACAGATGATTAATAGGAAAGGTTTTTTTAGACCAATTTTAAAATCTATTCAAAATTAAATAAACAATTGAAATTGATTTTTTTTTAAAGAAAAGATAAGATTAAAAAAAACTTGAACGCAACCATTTAAAAATAAAGTTGTCTATTAAATATATTATTATTGATTAATAACAAAAATAGAGATTAAATACTAAATTGCAAGGAATTTTATAGCGAAGTTAATGGAAGGAAAGATACAGGTAGGATATTTAGTTTCATACGATTACGAGTTGCTAAAAAATTCGATACCAACAGTTTACAGTGAATCGGATACTGTTTTTTTAGCAATTGACAGCAACAGAAAAACATGGAAAGGCCAAACTATAGAAATTAAGGAGGATTTTTTTAAGTGGATTGATGATTTTGATACGCAAAAAAAGATTGTCATATATGAAGAAGAGTTTTATATAGAGGGACTTACTGCAATGGAATGTGAAATTCGGGAGCGTAAAATGCTTGCCCATAAAATGGGAATTGGAAACTGGCTAATTCAACTTGATTCTGATGAGTATTTTTATGATTTTAGAAAATTTGTTTCTTTTTTAAAAACAAAAAATCATTTGCTCATTAACCCCGAAAATAAGATCGTTCAGATATGTGGTTTCAAAATTAATTTATATAAATATGTAGATGAAGGTGTTTTATACGTTGATAAACTAGATAAGTTTATGATTGCAACAAACTATCCAAATTATAAAATTGGAAGGCACGCCAAATGTCGATCTATTTATACAGATTCTGTTGCACTGCACGATTGTTTGTCGAGATCAAGAGAAGATTTAGTTCAAAAAATAGAAAATTGGGGACATAATGACGAGATCAACAAAAATGAATTTATGAATAAATGGGATTCGGTTTCGATCTCTAATTACAAACAAATTCGCGGGTTCTTCTATTTAGATCCAATGCATTGGAAAACGTTAGAATTCATGAAAGGAAATTCTCTTCAGGAATTGTTAAGTAATTTTAAATTAACCAATAAAATTAATATTGGAAAATTCTTTTTACTAAGAAAGAACTTTGGACAATGGTTTAAGTTTCTAATGAAAAAAAAGATTAAGGCTTAAAATAAAATTTGTTTGTATACCTTTAAATATTCAGCAGCTGCAACTTTCCAATCGAAACTTGCAGCTCTTTTTTTCATAAGAGGCTCTATTTCGTTTTTATTAGCATTAAAGTGGTCTAATCCATTAAAAAGTACATCTTTCATATATTCAGGATCAAAATTAGCCCAATAACTCGCAACATCGCCACCAATTTCAGGCAAAGAAGTTTTGTCTGATAAAAATACCGGTTTGCCAAAACTCATCGCTTCAATAGGTGGTAATCCAAAACCTTCTCTTATAGAAGGAAAAAGAAAGGCAGCGCAGTTTTTCATATAATATTGTTTGCCTTCATCGCTCACTTTTCCGGTTAAAAAAACCTGGTTTTGAAGGCCATTCTTATCAATTAGTTTTCGAATAACCTCGCCGTATTTTTTGGTGTCATTTCCGG
>Ga0247738_10000430_pt1 | contig 16322 bp, 11 predicted proteins | sample UWRJL013104B2_FD_180936 | JGI IMG/M metagenome (GOLD analysis project Ga0247738, IMG submission 180936) | Plant litter microbial communities from Arlington Agricultural Research Station in Wisconsin, United States - UWRJ-L013-104B-2 | ecosystem: Environmental > Terrestrial > Plant litter >...
TACTGCCGCCGCCGTCAGGAAGAAAATGATTATTGTTTTAAGCATGACCTTAATAATAATAAAGATATATATATTTAATTCTTATTGTTATTATATTATTATGTCTGTGGATTTGTTGATAAGAGTCCTTTCTACCTTTTACTTTTCATACTTTGTTGATTAATATATTCCAGCTGTGGATATCTAAAATTATAATAAACATTTAGAATATTCTTAATCAGCTATTTATATTTTTTGTGGGAAACCTGCTGTTGTTGATGTTAATATATTTAAGGACTTTTCCCCGGGTGTATAACGTGCTGAGAAAATTTTATAAGTCAGAGGTTGTCCTCATTTTCTTCTGATCCTGCCTGTTTTGTATGACTTACCATTATTTATCCCCAGAGATTTTCAGAGTTATTCGCATTAATTCACCCTTATTAACAGGTTTTTCCACAACATTATTCTATGAGGACGTCCCTTATTTCAAAATTGGCTTTCAATTTAATAGGCTCCTTACTCAAGAGTATCTTTTCAGGTTGTATATTGTTGATAAAGTCACCGGTATCCCAGATACCATTTTTGTTCACATCAACGATTATCCTGATGTCGTAAATATCAGGTACCACATTATCAAATCTGAAGGTATTGGTAAAACTTATTTCCCGGATGATCTCCCGGGTATCGTTTTTTATTAACTGGGCAATTTTAGTACCATCTTTGATTTTGGTGGAACCTTCAATAAGTCCCATATCATCCTTTTTGAGAATCTTGTTCTTTTGTGAGTAATTCGCACTGGTATCACCCCGGTAGTTTTCAAAGGCATTCGACTGTATTCTCAACGAAACTTCTTCTTTAGCTTTGCCAGGGACGCTTATTTTAAGCTGGGTGTTATTCTTATCTATCCAGGATAATGCGGGCCTGGGGCCTATGGTAGTATCATTATACAGCCTGATTTTTTGCGTATCTATCCTTACAATCGGTGTTTCAAATCTGAGTACGTATTCGAAGGGAAGCGTTACTGCTTCACCGCTTTTAATGCTGGATATGATAGGTAAATCTGCAGGCCTTCTTTTCCTGGTTGAAGTTGAAGCAGCCGGTTTGGTGAAGTACACTTTCTGCTGGAATTCATCTACCCTAAGAAGTGAATCGACTGTTCTGATCTTTACAAATAGAGTATCTTTCAGTACCGGGTGGTTAAAGAAAGTCAATTCATTTGTTTTAACATTATAGGTTATTGTATCTTTTGGGTTGTTATATAGAACATTCAGTTCTTTTACGTTTCTTTCCATCTGAACCGTAAAGGTGTTTTCCCTGGGAATACTTCTTTTGATCTTATTCTTAATAAGGTCAGATTTGTATATCTCAATAGTCTCAAGCTTCTTGTTTTCAGTGAGATTAAGGGTATCGCTTAAGAAACCGATCTTATCATTTTTCTGATCAAAAAGCAGGTTCTGATTTTTGTCATTGATGGCAATCAGGCGATACTTGTTATTCTTAATATTTTCAAAAAGATAGTTTCCTGAAGAATCTGTTTTTGTAAAATAGTCAGGTTTCCGCTTCAGGATTGGAATAGTATCTGTTAAATTGTAGAGCCCGACTGTGACATCAAGTTCTTCTGTTTTTGCCCAGAGATCCTGTATTTTTCCTGATACACTCAATGAGTCTATTTTGTCACCCGTACTGAATACCAGCTTAAGATTCTGAGCCGGATTTCTTTCATTGATGTCTTTTATACCATTCCGGAAATTAAGGGTATAGGTAGTGCTGTCTTTGAAAGGCTGATCAAAGACAAGCTTTACTCCTTTAGAAGTTTGTTTGACGGTGTACGTACCCGGTTGTTCAGGGATAACCAGAAGGTCCTGTCTTAAGGAACTGACATCAATCACTTCATCAAATTCAAGTGATACGGTACTCCCCTTGAAATTGATCGTTTTGTTAAGAGGTTGTGTTTTCAGGAGTTTGGGAGGTATCTCATCTTTTATTCCCCCTGTAGGTGGTACAAACTGTGCACAGGAACTCAACAAGAGTGAGCTTAAAATTACCAGGTAATTTGTTTTCATTATTATCTGCCTAGGTGTATCATTAAGACTGATATATCAGCCGGAGAAACCCCACTAATGCGTGAAGCTTGTCCTAAAGTCTGCGGTTTTATTTTCTTTAATTTCTGTCTTGCCTCGATAGAAATAGAAGTGAGTTTTTCGTAATCAAACTCAGCGTTTATATTCAGGTTTTCCAGTTTGTTAACTTTCTCCGCCATAGCTAACTCTTTCTCAATATATCTTTCATACTTAACGCTGATCTCTGCCTGTTCTGTTATTTCCCGGTCGTACTTGGCTGTTAAAGTTTCTAAATTTTTATTGACGCCTATTAAGTCCTGGATGTTAATTTCAGGTCTTTTAAGAAGATTAAACAAGGTTGCCCGTTCTCTGATGGTAGCTGAATTTTTTGACTCCAGAAATCCGTTGATATCTGAAGGATCAACTTTTATTTTCTGCAGTTCAGTATATATTTCGTCCGAACCTGCTACTTTCTGTTTTACCCTTTCTACTCTCGCATCATCAGCAAGATTAATTTTATTGGACTTTTCACTTAGTCTTATATCTGCGTTGTCTTGCCTGAGTAATGTTCTGAACTCTGCTCTAGATGTAAACATTCTGTAAGGCTCTTCCGTACCCTTGTTGACAAGGTCATCGATAAGTACGGCAATATAGGCTTCATCCCTTTTCAGGATAAACGGATCTTGTTCATGCACTTTCAGGTGAGCATTAATACCTGCCATCAAACCTTGGGCCGCTGCTTCCTCATATCCCGTGGTGCCATTGATCTGACCTGCAAAGTATAGATTGTCTATAAGCTGAGTCTCTAAACTTAACTTCAGTTGGGTTGGTGGGAAATAGTCATATTCTATTGCGTAGCCGGGACGGAACATTTTCACATTCTCAAAGCCAGGTATTTTTCTGATAGCATTGTATTGAATATCTTCCGGCAGGGAAGTAGAGAATCCATTCACGTACATCTCGACGGTTGACCTACCTTCAGGTTCAAGGAAGATCTGGTGGCTGTTCTTTTCAGCAAACCTGTTGATCTTGTCTTCTACAGATGGACAGTATCTTGGACCAAGACCCTGGATACGTCCATTGAACATAGGTGATCTGTCGAATCCTTTTCGCAATTCATCATGGACCTTTTCATTGGTATATGATATCCAGCAGCTGTGTTGTTCTTTTAAATGAGGAGTGTCGGTATAGGAGAATTTCTCAGGATCTTCATCTCCTTTCTGTTCTTCCATGGCGGCGTAATTAATACTTCTGCTGTCTACTCTTGGTGGAGTGCCTGTCTTCATCCTTCCTGATTCAAATCCTAATTGAACCAGTTGCTCAGTTATTCCGTAGGCTGCTGACTCGCCAGTTCTTCCACCACCATAATGTTTTTCACCAATATGAATCACACCATTCAAAAATGTACCATTGGTCAACACTACTGATTTGGCTTTGATCTCAAGACCAAGGGCTGTTTTAATACCTGTTACCCGGTTATCTTTTACCAATAAACCTACTGCCATTTCCTGCCAGAAGTCTACGTTCAGATTCTTCTCCAGGGTGTCTCTCCATAGTAATGCGAATTCCATCCTGTCACTTTGACATCTGGGTGACCACATGGCCGGACCTTTTGATCTGTTCAGCATTCTGAACTGTAACATAGTGTGGTCACTGATGATACCAGACATCCCTCCTATAGCATCGATTTCTCTGACTATTTGCCCTTTGGCTACACCACCCATGGCAGGGTTGCAAGACATCTGAGCAATGTTTTGTAGGTTCATGGTGACCAATAAGGTCTTTGATCCCATACTTGCAGCAGCATGAGCAGCTTCACATCCGGCATGACCGGCTCCAACAACAATAACATCGTATTCTTCAAACATGCTTTCTATCCTATTATGTTTCACGTGAAACATTGTTTTGATTCTTAACCATCCTCATGTTTCACTAAGAAATGAGGATGGTGTTTCACGTGAAACATATTTTTATTTAATTCTTTTGAAATAATTATCAGTTTGTTTCTTATAAAAAGGTGTGTAGTTTGGAGGAGTAGTACGTATCAATTCTAATTGTTTTTGCTTCTCCTTTGTAAATTTCTCCAGATCAGGTGGGCTCGTACGGTTAAAGGTAGTAGCCGTCGCTGACTTACGCTTAGGGTCTAACTCTTGTTCTTTAACGGCTTTTTCAGCTTCAAGCAACCTGGTCTGTATATCCTTTTGACGCTTGATCAATGTTGGTGTTATTCTTTTATTGACAAGGTCGTTCTCACTCTCATCCATCTGTTTCTTCAGATCATTAAGCTGCCCTCCTATCTTTTTGCCCAGCTCTGTACCGTTAAGTTCCTCCTGCATTTTCTGAATTTGCTTTCTGAGCTTGGCTTGTTCATTGGCAAGATTAGCCAGTTCTTCGGATAATTGTCGCCCACTCTCCCCTGATTTACCTAAACCTTCCATTCTTTTATTAAGTTCCCCTTGCTTCTCTCCCATCCCTTCCATGCCCGGCATAGGGGTATTTCCTTTCTTATTTCCTTTTCCGGAAGAAGGCATGCTCATCATTTGCTGCATTTGTTTGAAGGTATCACTGAGCATAAGGGCCAGGTTATTCATAGATGTCATAGAAAACTGTTGCTTGGCAGATGCCTGATTGAGCTTTCTGTCACGGATAAATTGAATGGATTCATCCATGTTATTCTTCATGTCGGTAACTTCCTTTGTAATAAAGGACTCGATTTGAAGAACCCTTTTGGCGAGTGAGTACAGACTATCTTCAATAACCTTGGCATCATCGGAAAGTTTTAACTGCTCCTGGGAGTATTTAACAAACCGGGGGTCTACTAATGAAATAGATCTGAATTCTTTCATCAGTTTTTCCTGCTCGAAAGAGAGTTTAACAAGGTTCTCAAGGATATCCCTGAGGGCATCAATGTCAATGTCCAGCTGTTTCATTTCTGCACTTTGCATAGACTGGGCCATCTCAGCAGCCATCGCTTTCATAGTCTTGGCTGCTTTTTTCTGTGACTTGGAAGACTCTTTATTGTCTTTATTATCCAATTGCTTTTCGGCATTCTTCTGGTTTTCGCTGACAGACTGCTGGCTTTCTTTTTTGGTATCAACGTCTTTTTTCAGCTCTTTGCTCATCTTTTCTATTTCTTTGAGCTTCTCCTTTTTCTCATCAAATTCCTTGGAAATCTTTTCCTGCTCTTTTTGCAGCTCCTCAGACTTGCCGGGATCTTTTTCAGACTCTGTTTTCTCGGCTAAATTCTCTTGTTTTTCGGCCAGTTTTTCAAGCTCTTTGGCCGTCTCTTCTACCTTTTGTTTAAGCTGCAGATTCTTAAACAGCTTTAATGTCCTGTCAATATCCTTGTCCAGGTTCCTGTCACTGTTTTTCAGCTTGTCTAATTTCTCGATGGCTTTCTCGTTTTGCTGTTCTTCCAGCAACTTTTTCAGCTCTTCATACACCTTCGTATCTTCATTTTTCATCAGTTCATTCAATAAATTTTGAAGCTGATCCATTTTTTGCTGCAGTTCAGGGCTCTGTTTATTGAAGCGATTTTGTTTTTCCTGTAAATTCTGGAACTGTTGTTGGAGCTCTTTGAGCTCTTTAAGAAGCTCCTCTTTCTTTTCCAGCAGGTCGTTGACTTGCTTTTTTTCCTGAAAGTCTATTTCTTTTTTGCTCTTAAGGGTCTTATCCAGGTTTTCTACAGACTTCTTTAGCTCTTTAGATTTCTTTAAAACGTCTTCCAATTTGTCTTCCGCCTGGTTAACCTGCTTCTCTACTTCTTTGTCAAACTCTTTGTTTGATGGCATAGAGAAGGTAAGTACAGAAGTTTTAGTTGTTTTACGACCATTGACGCCGTCATTGTCCCACAGCTGTAAGTAATATTCGAGCTTGTCGTTTTTGTCCAGCTGAAATTTCTCTAATGCCATCTGGTAAATGAACGTCTGGGAGAGAGAGTTTTTATTAAAAGGAATATCGATAGAAGCATAGGCATCTGCATTTTCACCAACGCCTTCTTTTTTCTTTCTGTAAAAAAGCTTAAAATCGGAAAGGCCGTAGTCATCTGTAATATTTCCTCCTAATACGATATAAGAATAAAGGGTTGTATCTTTTAATTGTTCAAGTTGTATCTGCGGATATTTATCAGGAATAACATTGATATAATAGGAAATATTCTCGTTGTTAGATGAGAAACTGTTTTTCAGATTGATCTGATAATTCGTCGAATTCACCATTTTCTTTTGAAAAGAGAAGTCTCCGAAGAGGATACTTTTGCTTACCCTGGCTTTATGGACGTCGTCGAAGATAAGGTTAAGAGAATCTGCATCTGCTGTTTTAAAATCCCACTCTACTAAAGTCCCTTCAGGAACGATAAGATTACCTACGTTATCATAGGTTTCAGACGATTTATTCAGGTAGGCAGGGTATTTAAGTTTTACATTAAATGATAAAAGATTTGGTCTTGAAACCATATCCAGGTCGAAAGAATTGGATTTAAAACCGGAAGCCAGGAAATGAAACTCTATTTCGTCCTGAACCTTTGAAAAAGTAAAGTCGTAATTCCGGGCATCTTTCGAATCCATTTTGAATTTGCGACCATTATAAACGAGGAAAACGTCTTCAGGAAGGGCGTCACCGATCAATTTCAGGTGAAGATTAAAATCTTCATTTTTTACAGCCTGCAGATCCTTATTGGTTATTTTGAACCGGAATGGAGCATCTTCTGCAAAATCTTTCTTAAAATAAACGATCCTCTCTGTACTCTTGGTAAAAAACGAAGGAGAAATAGCAGAGATAAGAAGGATGCCGAGGATGGGTGGTATGATGAATTTTAAGTATTTTTTATTTTCATTGAGATTTACGGCGTCTGCAAAACGGATTAATTTCAGATCAGAGGTCTTTTGATTAATACTGGCTTCGAGCAACTGACTTTCGGAAGAACTGATGGAAGACATCAGTTGTAAAGTATTCAATAGTTTGTCCTTCACCTCAGGGAAAAACTTACCGATTTGCTCTGCGGCTTTTTGGTCGGTCAGGGGCTCCCCTATTTTGAAAAGATAAAAAACAGGGCGTATGATCAGATAGAAGAAAGTATACAGGGCGACGGCAAGGAAACTAAAAAGCAGGGTGGCTCTGAAAACTGAACCAAAACGGCCAAAAAATTCCAGGAAGTTGATGAATATGAATACAGAAAGTATGAGGGCAAAACCGATCAGCAAACCTTTAAATAACAGGTTCGTATAGTACTTTTTCTTATATTCTTCAATCTTTGAGAACAACTGACTCAAGCCTGTATCCTTTTTCATAATAGTAATATTTAAATCTTTAATTCTAACGAAATAGGACAGTGATCAGACATAAATACATCCGCATGAATTTTTGCATCCATCAGTAAATCAACCATTTGTCCTGTACTGAAAAAATAATCGATACGCCATCCCAGATTCTTGGGCCTTGCCCCTGCCCTGTATGACCACCAGGTATAATTGTGCGGATCACTGTTAAAATGCCGGAAAGTGTCAATCATTCCCGTATCCAGGAATTTTGTTACCCACGCTCTTTCTTCCGGGAGAAACCCTGAAGTTTTTGCGTTTGACTTGGGGTTATGAATATCTATTTCAGTGTGACAGATATTAACGTCCCCGCAGATAATCAGATTCCCTGTTCCCGACTTTATTTTCTGATCTATGAAAGTGTAGATGTCATCTAAAAAGCTCATTTTTACGCTTTGTCTCTCATCGCCGGTTGTTCCGGACGGGAAATAGGCACATAATAAGCTAAAGTGTTGATAATCAGCAACTATTACCCGACCTTCATTGTCATATTTTTCAATATTCATGCCAAAGGTGATATTGTCGGGGGCGGTACGGCTGATGATAGCCACGCCACTGTAACCTTTTTTCTGGGCCGGATACCAGTAACAACGGTACCCTAATTCAAGGAAGATCGGCTCTACTAATTCCGTCTCTGAGAGCTTTATTTCCTGAAGACAGAGGATATCAGGGTTTTGCTCAATAAACCAGTCTTTAAGGCCTTTGCTGAGGGCCGAACGGATTCCGTTAACGTTAAAACTAACTATTTTCATTTATATCAGATATGTAAACCAATCTCGTTCCGGAAATATTGAATCACATAATGTTTGAGTAGATTCTCCTGTGAGAATAAATCAAACGCCGGCAATTGCCTGACAAGTTTCCAGTGAGGCCAGCCATCCTGATCATGGCCGTCAAGCTCATAGTATCCGTCATAACTTAAAACCTTGCAAACCGCTATATGTATTAAATCCTGTTTTTCTTCTTTTGAAAAATGGAGATTGCCTTTCCCGAGTTCCTGTACCCCTATCAGAAACAAAACGCCTTTTAAATCAGCAGGTTTTTTACCCAGGTTTTGCTTCAGAAACCGTGTCAGATTATCCCAATTCTCCTGTATTTCTTTGATTTCTTCTGTCATTTTACGTAATTTTCACACATGAAAAAACTTTTCCACCACCTGCTTAACATCATATATCCCAGAACATGTGTTTCATGTGAAACAGTGCTGAATGCTTCTGAAAAACATCTATGTGTTAATTGCCTCTACACCCTTCCCAAAACGGATTCTCACATTTTACCAACAGATTTGATAGAGAGAAAGTTTTGGGGCAAATTAAATGTTAAAAATACGTATTCATTTTTAAAGTTTACCAAAAAAGGTAAAGTTCAAAAGCTTCTTCATGCATTAAAGTACAAAAACAAGCCTGAATTAGCCGAATATATGGGTTTTTGGTATGGAACCGAGTTGAAAGCACTTGAACTGGAGCACAGGATTGACCTTATAACCGGCGTTCCTTTGCACAAGGAGAAGGAAAGAATAAGGGGCTACAACCAGGCTGATCATCTTGCCAAAGGACTGTCAGAGGCCCTGAAGATACCGCTTGATACAGAAATTCTGAAACGGAATACTTTCACGGAGTCGCAGACCCGCAGGTCAAGCCGTTTCGGGCGTTTTAAGAACATTGAGGGCGTTTTTACAGTCAATGACAGATCCAAGGTAGAAGGAAAGAGGATCGCCCTTGTAGACGACGTTCTGACCACCGGAGCAACGCTTGAGGTGGCAGGAGCAGCATTGCTGGAAAGCGGATGTTCAGAAATCTATATTATAACAATAGCCTCTGCATATTGAAATACAGAGGCTATTATCATTATTCTTAAGAACTTTTTACAGCTTTCTTTTACCTTTAGGACCTACCGAGATCATCGCACATCTGAAACCGATAGTGGCTGTTGATGAGTCCTGATCAAGATATCTACGTGTTCCCGGAGACAGCCAGTAAGCTACATCATTCCATGAACCACCTTTGTAAACTCTCAATTTATTGTCGATCAATGAGTTGAAGTTTTCTTTGTCATAAAGATTGGCCTCATCCTGGTAATCATTTCTACGGATCGGGTTAAGATCATTGAAGTCCTGGTATGAGTTCGGACGATAAAGGTCATATACCCATTCGTTAACGTTTCCGGCCATCTGATAAAGACCGAAGTCATTGGCAGGGAAATCGTAAACCTCAGCAGTAATGATGTTTTTGTCGTTTTGTCTTCCGGCGATACCAGCGTAGTCACCTCTACCTCTTTTGAAGTTAGCCAACATGGTTCCTTTAGACTTTCCTTTAGATTTTCTCATGGATGAACCATCCCATGGGTACACCCTTTGATTGGCCTGGTTTTCATCCACGTACTGGGTGCCGATCATACCTTTGGCTGCATATTCCCATTCAGCTTCTGTCGGAAGTCTGAAATCGGGCAATACAATACCGGTTTCAATCGCAACTCTTCCGCCGGAGGCTTTCGGAGTTTCAGCTGCAGGAGCCTCACCTTTGTTCTTTTTGCCGAAAGAGAATAATTTCTTACCGCCTTTATCACTTCCGCCAAATTTGGCAGCCATGGCATTGTTTACCGTAGCAGAACGCCACTTACAATAGTCAACAGCCTGTACCCACGAAACCCCTACTACAGGATACATCCTGAAACCAGGGTATCTCAAGTACTGATCAACGTACTGATCATTAAATGACATCGGGTTGGCCCAGACGGTAGTATCAGGAAGTGCTGATTCTACAAACTCACGGGTTGAGTCTGCCTGTACGGCATATAGATATTCAAGCCAGTCAATATTCGCAATTTCTCTTTCATCCATGTAAAAAGAGGCTACAGTTACTGTTCTCTCAAGGTTATCGCGGGAGAAAGTAACATCTTCTTCCAAAGTACCCATTGTAAAACGACCACCTTCAATAAACACCATGTTGGGTCCTGCCGGCTGACCGCTGAATTGAGCTACCTGAAACCCTTCTTTCCCTTTTTTGGCGTAGGCAACTCCCGTTGTCCCACTTTTGCTGCCCGGATTAAGGCTGTTCTTTTTTCCACTCTTACAGGAAGAAAAAACTAAAAAAGACATTGCTACCATGGAAGCACCTAAAACTAGTCTCTTCATCTTATCGTTTTATTTTGTTAATCGCTTTAAACCACAAAAATAGATTAAAAATTATAATCAACTACCTTTTGAATCATTAATATGTTTGATAACATCATCAAATAAGTTGCTGATCCGGTCCATTGAGAGGGCATTTTCCACAGTAAATATGAGTTTTTCCTTTACCTGCTTCAGACTGCAAACCTTTGGATGCAATTTTATGTAATCAAGAATTCTGCCAAACTTATCCGTCTGATAATATTCCTGGTGCTTTGATGAAACGAAGAACCCTTTCAAGATATTATTTTTAAGGGTTATTTTTTCGAAACCGATGATTTCGGCTTTCCACCTGACCTTCACTACTTTAAAGAGTTCTGTCACCTCAACAGGGAGTTTACCGAAGCGGTCAATGATGGAGCTCTGGAGTTCTTCCAGCTCTTTTTCATCCTTCAGGGCATCGATGCTGTTATAGATGGAAAGACGTTCTGAAATATTGGTAATGTAGGTATCCGGAATCAGGATCTGCTGATCGGTTTCTACCTGGCAGTCTTCAATGATGAATTTCTTGGCAGAAAGCTCTTCCTCAAAAAGACTTCTGAATTCGGTCTCTTTAAGTTCTGTAACGGCCTCGTCCAGGATTTTATGGTATGTTTCATAGCCCAGGTCATTGATAAAGCCACTTTGCTCGGATCCAAGGAGGTTTCCGGCTCCCCGAATATCCAGGTCACGCATCGCAACCTTAAAACCGTCTCCGAGGTCTGAAAACTCTTCAAGCGTTTGAAGCCTCTTCCTGGCATCTTTTGTAAGGCCTGATAAAGGCGGAGTTAGCAAGTAACAGAAAGCTTTTTTATTGGAACGCCCTACCCTGCCTCTCATCTGGTGCAGGTCAGACATACCGAACATATGGGCCTGATTGATAATAATGGTATTGGCATTTGGAATATCTAGGCCCGATTCGATGATGTTGGTAGAGATCAGGACGTTAAGATCACCTTCTATAAACCTCATCATCACTTTTTCCAGCTTATCACCTTCCATCTGACCATGTGCGACACCAATCCGGGCTTCAGGAACGAGTCTGTAAATAATGTTGGCAATAGAATCAATGTCATTGACCCGGTTATGAACAAAAAAGACTTGCCCTCCCCTTCTCAGTTCATAACTTATGGCATCCCGTATGATTTCTTCTTTAAAAACCTCGACTTCGGTCGTAACAGGCTGTCTGTTAGGCGGTGGCGTGGCTATGACCGACAAATCCCGGGCTCCCATAAGAGAGAAATGCAGGGTTCTCGGGATCGGGGTGGCGGTCAGGGTCAGCACATCGACGTTAAGTTTTAGTTCTTTGATCCGGTCTTTCGACTTCACTCCGAATTTTTGTTCCTCATCGATGACCAGAAGGCCGAGGTTTTTAAATTCGATGGTTTTATTGAGCAGTCTGTGTGTGCCAATGATAATATCCACTTTTCCTTCTTTAAGCTTCTTAAGGGTGGCAGTGGTGTCAGAGCTGCTTTTGAACCGGTTAATATAATCCACATTGACAGGCATTTTAGCCAACCTTTCTGAGAAGGTCTTGTGATGTTGCATGGCCAGGATGGTTGTAGGGACAAGGACAGCGACCTGTTTGGAGTCGTTAACGGCTTTGAATGCGGCCCTGATAGCCACTTCTGTTTTTCCGAAGCCTACGTCACCACAAACCAATCTGTCCATTGGGTGAGATTTTTCCATATCCTCTTTGACCTTGGCTATGGCAGAAGCCTGGTCCGGGGTGTCTTCGTACATAAACGAAGATTCCAGCTCTGCCTGCATGAAACCGTCCTGGGAGAATGCAAAACCGGGAGCCTCCCTCCTTTTGGCATAAAGTGCAATAAGTTCTTTGGCAATGTCTTTGACCTGCCTTTTGACTTTCGACTTTTTATTTTCCCAGTCGCCGGAGCCCAACTTACTCATGGAAGGCGGAACACCTTCTTTGCCGGAATATTTCGCTATTTTATGTAAACTGTGTATATTAACGAACAGCAGGTCATTGTCTTTGTAAATCAGGCGGATAGCTTCCTGTTTTTTACCCCCCACATCGATGGTTTCCATCCCCGCAAAACGTCCGATACCATAGTCTATGTGGGTAACAAAATCGCCGGTATGCAGAGACTTTAATTCCTTGAGAGTCAGTGCTTTTGATTTGGAAAATTTGTCTTTTACGTTGTAACGGTGCAAACGTTCAAAAATCTGGTGGTCGGTATAGGCCAGAATTTTATTCTGATGGTCTATAAAACCTTCTCTAAAGCTTACCGAAAGGGGTGTAAAATGAAGCCCGGGCTTGATTTCTGTGAAAATGGTTTCCAGGCGGTTCAACTGCTTCAATGAATCCGAACAGATGAAAGGGCTGAATCCTTTGGTTTTTCTTTCGGCGATGTCGTCAATCAGGAGGTTAAAATCCTTATTGAATGAAGGCTGGGATTTGGAAAGATAAGAGACCCTTTCTGCTTTGCGGAAAAAGAAACGATGGCCGAATTCCACAATGGAATGGTTTTCTACGAGAGAAAGACTCTCTTTGCGGTCTGAGAAAGAATGGCTGGGTTCAAGAATGACCTTAATTCCGCCGCTTTTCTGAACCAGGGCATCGTGGGCCTGGATTACTTTTCCAAAATTTTCTTCTATCCTGTCAAGTGTGAAGTTCAGGTCTTTTACCCATACGGTGGTTTCGGCAGGCAGGAACGCAAAAATAGGTTCTGTTTCTTCGTGAGTGAGCTTATGCTGCACATCGGGAATAACCGTAACAGAGCCTACTGATTTATTTGAAAGCTGGTTTTCAGGGTCAAATAAACGGATATTGTCTATTTCATCTCCCCAAAGCTCTATGCGGCAGGGATGTTCGGATGCATAGGAAAAAATATCGACGATGCCCCCTCTGATGGCAAACTGACCAGGTTCATAAACAAAGTCGGTGCGTTCGAAATCATAAGAGACAAGCAGTTCTGTCAAAAAATTAAGGTCCAGGGTATCCCCTTTCGTCAGCTTTAAGGTATTGGCAACCAGGCTTTTACGGTTGATCACTTTTTCTGCGAGGGCTTCCGGATAGGTAACGATAATTAAAGGAGACTCCTGCTGATTGAGTTTATTAAGCAATTCGGATCTCAGCAATACGTTAGCGTTCTCAATTTCCTGGTATTCATAGGGTTTTTTGAATGAAGCCGGAAAATAGGCGATACTCTCCTCCCCCATCAGGTGCTGGAGATCATTAAGAAAATAAGATGCGTCTTCTTTATCGGAAAGGACAGCCAGAAGTGTCTGAGGTTTATTCAGAAATGTCGCAGCCACCATCACGGCGTCCAGACTGCCGGTCAGGCCTTCTATCTGGAGTATTTTGTGGTCACCGAGTTTCTTTTGAATATTCAGAACGAAACTATCCTCTGTGTAGATTTTAAGAAAATCGGAAGCTTTCACGAATGATTGATTAATATTAAATAAACGCATGAAAGACGCCCAATAGCTTGGCCGTCTTTATACAGAACACAAAATTAAGCATGATTTGTTTAATTACCGGAAAAAAATGGCAATCAGGATAAATTTTGCTCTTTTATGGTAGCAATCAGCTTTTCGAGCTCGGCTTTTCGTTTTTCATCCGATTTCGGATAGCTTATGGCCAATGATTTCAGGTTTTCATTGATGATCTGGGCGACAATCAGCCTCATATTTTTCTTATCGTCTGCAGGAACGACATACCAGGGGTTTTCTTTGGACGAGGTTTCGTCAATCATTTCTTCATAAGCCTTCATATAATCGTTCCAGAGAGCCCTTTCTTTGATATCGCCTTCTTCGAACTTCCAGTTTTTGTTAATGTCCTCGATTCTTTCGATCAGCCTCTCCCCTTGCACCTGCTTTGAGACATTGAGAAATAGTTTGATAACCCTTATACCATTATTATTTAGGTAGTCTTCAAAAGCTGAAATGTCTTTGTACCTGGTTTTCCATACTTTATCAACATCCTCTGTCAATTCGTGCGGAATTTTCTGTGAAGCGGTCAGTATTTCAGGATGCACTTTAACCACCAGCACCTCTTCATAGTAAGACCGGTTAAAAACCTGGATCTTTCCCCTTTCAGGAAGCTCTTTGAAACAACGCCACAGGTAATCATGATTAAGCTCGGTTTCTGAAGGCCTTTTGAATGAATAAAAACTCAGTCCCATCGGGTTTACGTTCTGAAAAACAGCCTTCATGGTTCCATCTTTCCCGGCAGCATCCATGGCCTGGAATATCACCAGCATTCCATAGCGGTTATGGGCATACATCATGCTCTGCAGCTCATCCATTTCGTTTTGCAGATTGCTGAGGAGCAGTTCATAATCTTCTTTAGAATCGTATAAATCCTTTATTTTGGTTTTTTCATCTTCCAGTTTGAAAGATTTTTTCCCGGTAATTTTAAAGTCGCCGGCGGTCAAGTTTTTCATGTTGAAGAATTTAAGGAATAAAACAATAATGTAATAATAAACAAAAAACAGCTTGTATGTTTTTTTGCCAACCGTTAAATAAAAAAATCATTTTTTTTTAGGCCTTGAATAGCTTGATTCGATAATCTTCCGTTGATTTGCAGAATAAATATTCATATGGAGTCAGAGAAGCGGATATTTGCGGAATCTGATGAGTAAACTTTTAACGTACAAAAATTTTAATCCAAATTGTTATTATGAAAAAACTATTGTTTTTTGCCGTTTTTTGCCTTTCAGTGAGTTTGGTTCAGGCTCAGGGATTTGATAAAGGAACAAAAAATCTGAATGTGGGTGTTGGTTATGGTTACGGTCTCGGAGCAAATGCTTCTCTTGACTATGGGGTGTCAGATCTGATCAGTGTTGGTGCGATGGCCGGTTTTTCAAGAAGATCTTACTTCGGATACGGATACAACTATTTAGTATTGGGTGGACGCGGAGCTGTTCACTTTGGTAAATTCCTGGAAGAACCGCTTGGAATGGATGCAGATAAATTCGATCCGTATGTAGGTTTAACAGGTGGTTTCAGAAGGGTTTCTTACACAGATGGTTATGTTGGATATAGCGGAGCAGGCACCGGGGTTATGCTGGGTGGTTATGTGGGCTTAAGATATCAGCTGAAAGGCAGCCTGGGCGTTTATGCGGAACTTGGCTCTCCTTTTTCTACGGTAGGTATAACACTTAAGTTTTAACAAAAGCGAAGAATCCGGAGTGATTTTTAAATAAAAATGTCTTTTAATGAACTATTTTCAAAACAGACAAAATGTTTTGATTAATTTCTTTGAAAAGCAAACGAAAATAGTTTAATATTGTCACTTTCTTTTAACAATAAAATCTTTCAATTATGAAGAAAATTCTTTCCCTTATCGCATTATTCAGCTTAAGCATCTCATTGTCTTTCGCTGAAGAAGCAAAAGAGACGTTCAACTATGATGAACAAAAAATCAATGCAGACTTTAAGCAATTAGAAAAAATCGAGAAGTACGTTCAGAAAAACGAAGGTACTACTTTAGAGAGCCTTAAATCTCAAAACTCTGAACTTGTTTCAGGCATCAACCTAAGTGCAGATGCATCTGCTTCACTAATGGCGGACGAGCTTCCTCTTGGAATCCCGGCGTTCTGGTGGGGATGTGTGCTGGGTATCATAGGTATCCTTATCGTTTACCTTGTTACTGATAAAGACAAAGATCAAACCAAGAAAGCCCTTTTTGGTTGTTTGATCTGGACTGGTATCTGGATCCTTTACGCGGTCTTTATTAACAGCCTGTTCTGGTAATAATAAGAAATCAGAAAATAGTCTAACCCTTCAAAAGGGTTAGACTATTTTTATTTATAAGTAAATACCCAATTTGTAAGGGAAACCCGTCGTTATCCC
>Ga0247738_10000432_pt1 | contig 16189 bp, 18 predicted proteins | sample UWRJL013104B2_FD_180936 | JGI IMG/M metagenome (GOLD analysis project Ga0247738, IMG submission 180936) | Plant litter microbial communities from Arlington Agricultural Research Station in Wisconsin, United States - UWRJ-L013-104B-2 | ecosystem: Environmental > Terrestrial > Plant litter >...
GATGAGGTCGTCGACGATGAGGCACACGCGGCCGTCGACCGGGCCGATGATCTCGTGCACGCTCACCTGGTTGGGCACGAGCGGGTCACGGCGCTTGTGGATGATCGCGAGCGGGGCCCCGAGCTTGTCGCTCCAGATGTCGGCCACGCGCACCCGGCCCATGTCGGGGCTCACGACCGTGAGCGTCGCGGGGTCGAGGATCGCCTGGAAGTGCTCGAGCAGCACGGGCATCGCGAACAGGTGGTCGACGGGGCCGTCGAAGAAGCCCTGGATCTGCGCGGCGTGCAGGTCGACGCTCATGATGCGGTCGGCACCGGCGGCCTTGTAGAGGTCGGCGACGAGCTTGGCCGAGATCGGCTCGCGGCCGCGGCCCTTCTTGTCCTGTCGGGCGTAGGGGTAGAACGGGCTCACGACCGTGATGCGCTTCGCCGACGCGCGCTTGAGCGCGTCCACCATGATGAGCTGCTCCATGAGCCACTCGTTGATGGGGCTCGTGTGCGACTGGATGACGAACGCGTCGCAGCCTCGCACGCTCTCGTCGTAGCGGGCGTAGATCTCGCCGTTCGCGAAGGTGCGGGCGTCGGTGTGCACGAGCTCAGACCCGAGTTCTTCTGCGACGTCGAGCGCGAGTTGGGGATGCGCGCGGCCGCTCACAATAACGAGCCGTTTCTGTCCGGTGATCTTGATCTCGGACAAATTTTCCCGCTCTCTGTAAGACGACGCTGCTCACGATTCTAACGGGGCCGGGCCTCTGCGTTTCCGTCGAGAATCTCGACGAGGTCACTCACGAGGTGGAAATCCTTCACGTTCCGGGTGAGCAGCGGCACACCGAGGGTGAGGGCCTGGGCCGCGATCATGATGTCCTTGCTGCGGGCGTGCGACGGGCGGTGCGCAGCGACTCTCGCCGCGAGCACGCCGTAGCTCGCCGCGTCCGGCGCCTCGAAGGGGATCCACTCCACCCTGCTGCGGTAGAGACGCAGTCGCCGCACCCGCTTGGAGCGCTCGGCGGCGTCGGGCGCTCGGTGCACGCCGAATTCGAGTTCGGCGAGGCAGAGGATGCTTGATCCGAGAAGCGACGCTGGCCATTCGACGGGAGGGTCGATGAGAACGCTCGTGTCGATGAGGATCACAGCCCCGCCCGCTCCCAGGGGTCGATGAAGTCGTCCTCGTCGTAAGGGCGCGTTGCGTGCTCGGCGGCCCACACCGGATCCGGTACGAGACCGGCCGTGATCTCATCCATTTCCTCGACGGACACCCAGCGCTTGCGCACCGGCGCGAGGGGCACCAGCTGCGCCGCGGGGCGACCTTGCACCGTGATCACGATCGTCTCGCCCGCTTCCGCGCGCGCGACGACCTCGCTGGGGTTTTGCTTGAGTTCCCGCAGTCCGACACTCGTCATGGTGCCATGGTAGCACTTGGGCTACATCAGGCGGATGCGTTCTCCGCCGCCTGAGCGGCAGCGGTGCCCGCGCGGTTCGCCACGACCCATCCCTCCATGTTGCGCTGCGGCGCGACAGTGATGGCGAGGGCCCCGGCCGGCACATCCTTGCGCACCACCGTGCCCGCGCCGGTGTAGGCGCCGTCGCCGATCGTCACGGGGGCCACGAACACGTTGTGCGAGCCGGTGCGCACGTGCGAGCCGACGACGGTGGCGCTCTTGTTCACGCCGTCGTAGTTGGCGGTGATGGTGCCGGCGCCCACGTTCGACTTCTCCCCCACCGTGGTGTCGCCGATGTAGCTGAGGTGGGGCACCTTGCTGCCGGCGCCGATCGTGGAGTTCTTCGTCTCCACGAACGTGCCGATCTTGCCGTCCGCACCCAGATAGGTGCCCGGGCGGAGGTAGGCGAACGGCCCGACGCTCGCCCCCGCGCCGATCACGGCGAGGGTCGCGTCGGTGCGCTTGACGGTGGCGTTCTCGCCGATCTCGCAATCCACGAGGGTCGTGTCCGGGCCCACGGTCGCCCCGCGCTGCACGAGCGTGGCGCCCTTGAGCTGGGTGCCCGGGAGGATCTCCACGTCTTCGGCGAGCACGACATCGGCGTCGATCCAGGTCGTGGCCGGGTCGGCGACCGTCACGCCCTCGAGCTGCCAGCGGCGCACGATGAGCTCGTTCATGCGGCGGGATGCCTCGGCCAACTGCACCCGGTCGTTGACGCCCGCGACCATCCAGCCGTCGCGCACCGGCAGGGCCGACACCGTCGATCCGGCCGCGCGCAGCAGCCCCACCACGTCGGTGAGGTACTTCTCGCCCTGGGCGTTGGCGAGCGTGACGAGCGGCAGCTGCTCGCGCAGGGCGGACGCCCGGAAGACGTAGGTTCCCGAGTTGATCTCGGTGATGCTCAGCTCATCGACGGTCGCATCCTTCTGCTCCACGATGCGGTCGAGCACGCCCTCGCCGTCCCGCACGATGCGGCCGTAGCCGGTGGCGTCGTCGAGGATGGCCGAGAGCAGCGTCGCTGCCGCCCCGGCCGCGCGGTGCTCGGCGATGAGGGAGGCGAGGGTGGGGGCATCCAGCAGCGGGACATCGCCGCTGACCACCACGACGTCACCGTCGAAGTCGGCGGGAAGCGCACCGATGCCCACCTCGACGGCGCGACCCGTGCCGGGCACCTCGTCCTGGTCGACGAAGACGATGTCGGGCATGAGTTCGGAGATGGTGGAGACGACGACGTCGCGCTCGTGGCGCACCACGGCGATCACGTGGCTGGGCGCGAGGTCGCGCGCGGTCGCGAGCACGTGTCCCACGAGCGAGCGCCCCGCGATCGCGTGCAGCACCTTCGGCCGGGACGACCTCATGCGCGTGCCCTGTCCGGCGGCGAGAACGATCACGGCGAGGTTCAGGTCGGTCATGGAACTTCCTTTGCTGGTCGAGCCTGACGAGACCTTGCGGCCTCCGCCATCAATTGTGGACTAGTGAGCAGGGCGCGCTTCCACGGTGCCACGCCCTCGATCTCGATCTGGAGCGAGAAGCTCAGCACGGTGCGGATGAGCACGACGATCGCGAGCACGATCGCATCCGTGAGCGACGGCGTGCTCGTGACCGTGCGCACGAGGTCGGCGGCGACCAGGATCTCCAGCCCCAGGAGGATCACGAGCCCGATCGAGTCGCGGAGGGTCGTGAACGCGACCTTCCCGTCGCGGGATCGCACCCAGGAGCGGATGGCGAGGAACACCGAGACGAGAATGCCCACCGCCATGGCACCCACGCCGATGAACTCGAAGATTCGGGCTACGGTGTCGAAGATCTCGGCGTCCACTGGATTCCTCTCACGCGCTCCGCTTCCAGGATTCGAACCTAGACCTAACAGCTCCAAAGGCTGTCGTGCTGCCATTACACCAAAGCGGACCGCACCCCGCGGGGCGCACATCCAGTGTGCCAGATGCGCCGGTTGCCGCATCCCGGCCCGCGCGCGCGATAATTGACGGATGCCCACCGCCGTCCGAGACCAGCCCGACGAAGTCGACCGCATCGTCGACGCGTGGGCGCGCGAGCGCAACGACCTCGACTTCTCCCCCCTGCAGGTGCTCAGCAGGGTGGCCCGGCTGGCCCGCCACCTCGAGCGTGCGCGGCGCACGGCCTTCGCCGCGTCTGACCTCGAGCTGTGGGAGTTCGACGTGCTCTCCGCCCTGCGCCGGGCGGGGGCGCCCTACCAGCTGAGCCCCAAGGCGCTCCTGCAGCAGACCCTGGTCTCCAGCGGCACCATGACCAACCGCATCGACCGCCTCGTCACGCGCAAGCTCGTCGAGCGGCGCACCGACCCCAACGACGGCCGGGGCATCCTCGTGATCATGACCGAGGAGGGGCGGGAGCGCGTGGATGCCGCGATCAGCACCCTGCTCGAGGCCGAGTCGGAGCTGCTCGACCGGCTGCCGAAAGCCGACCAGGAGCGACTCAGCGGGCTGCTGCGCAAGCTGAGCCTGGATTTTGACTAGGGCCGTTTCGACGAGAGCGACACTGCCCGGTCTCGGGCTGGCGCTGGTCGGCCTCGCGATCGCGAGCCTCGTGCACTGGGGGCTGCCGGCCGTGCCGACGCTCACCGCCTGCGTGGCGCTCGGCATCGCCTTCACGGCGGTTCCGTGGCCCGCGCGCGTGCGCGAGGTCGTGCGCCCCGGGCTCGCGACCGCGACCCGCCGCCTGCTGCGACTGGGGATCGTGCTGCTCGGGTTCCGCCTGAGCCTCACCGACATCGCCGGGCTCGGGTGGATCGTGCTCGCCCTCATCGTCGCTATCGTGCTGGTCACCTTCTTCCTCACGCTCGCACTCGGCCGTGCCTTCCGGCTGCCGGGCGACCAGCCCCTGCTCATCGCCGCGGGCTTCTCCATCTGCGGCGTCTCGGCGATCGGCGCGATGGCGGGCGTGACGCGGTCGAAGGACGCCGACACCGCAACGCCCGTCGCGCTCGTGACCCTGTGCGGCACCCTCGCGATCGCCGTGCTGCCGGCGCTCGCCCCGCTGCTCGGACTGGACGCCGAGCAGTTCGGCATGTGGACGGGCGCGAGCGTGCACGACGTGGGGCAGGTCGTCGCGACCGCGCAGGTCGCGGGGGCCTCCGCGCTTGCCATCGCCGTCGTGGTCAAGCTCACGCGCGTGGCGCTGCTCGCTCCCCTCGTCGCCCTCACGGGCGCCGTGCTGAAACGGGAGGGCGAGCGCCCCGCCGTCGTGCCGCTCTTCCTCGTCGGCTTTTTGGCCGCGGTGCTCGCGCGCACCTTCCTGCCGCTGCCCGCCGACCTCATCGCCGCCACCGAGAACGTGCAGTTCGTGCTTCTCGGGATGGCCCTCTTCGGCCTCGGCGCCGCCATCCGCCTCGGCACCCTCGTGCGCACGGGGGCGCGGCCGCTGGCCGTGGCCGGGCTGTCGTGGGCCGCGATCGCCGCGCTCTCCCTCGGCGCGGTGTACCTCGCGACGGTGGCCGGCGTCCCCGCGCTCGACGGCTAGATTGGCCCCGTGCCCGTTGCCGAGGATCTGCTGCCCGTCGCCCGTGAGCGCACGCTCAACCCCCTCACCGACGGGTTCGGCCGCAGCGCCCGCGCCCACGAGCACCGACTGCTGAGCGCGGCACGCCCCGCCCTGCCGTTCCTCAACTGGGTTGGCATGCTCGCGAGGCCCTTGCTCAAGGTGCCCGGGCTCGGCTGGGTGACCGCCGACCCGCTCACCGCGCGGTCGGTGCTCAACGACCCGGAGCACTTCACCCTGTTGAGCGAGGGAGGCGTCGGCCACCTGTGGGCGCAGATCCTCGGGGACTGGGTCTACAACCTGTTCGACGGCCCCGGCCACTACGAACTGCGCACGAAGAGCCGCGAGCTGTTCACCGAGAAGACGAGCTTCGAGTTCGTGGAGCGCGCGTGGGGCGACCGCATCGAGGATGCCCGGCGCCGGTTCGAGGCGGGCGAGCGGATCGACGTCGCCGACCTCAGCCGCATCCTCGTCGGGCAGATGGTGGTCACGCTTCTCGGCATGCCCGCGGAGCCCACGGACGACGCCTACCGCGAGATCTTCCGCACCGGCGAGGAACTCGCGGCGACCGCCCTCGGCACCACGGCGGACACCGTGCTGCCGCCGCACAAGATCGCCAGGGCGCAGGCCATCGTGGAGAAGCTCACGGGCCACATCGATGCGGCGTTCGAGACCGCCGCCGGCGACACGGTGATCGGCCGCTGCCGGGACCTGGGCCTCACGCTGCAGGAGACGAAGGGGCTCTCGACGCTCCTCATGGTGGCCGGCACCGAGACGGCGGCCTCCGCCATGGCTCGCACCGCCGCGCTCCTGCACGACACCGGCGAGCAGCACGCCCTCATCGCCAATCCGAAGCTCACCGAGAACGCCGTGCGCGAGGCGCTGCGGGTGACCTCGCCCGCGCCCATCATCGGCCGCTCCGTGCTCGCCGACCTGACGATCGGCGGGCGGGACCTCAAGGCCGGGGAGCGCATCGTCGTGCTCACCTGGACCGCCAACAACCTCGCGGGCGAGTACCGCGTCGACCGCGACTACATCCCGCAGAACCGGCAGCTCTGGTTCGGGGCGGGGCGCCACCTGTGCCTCGGCGGCCCACTCGCGCGCGCCGAGCTCACCAAGATCATCGAGCTGCTCGTGGGCGACGGCCGTCCGTTCCGCATCGTCTCGCGCACGTACGGGCGCCGGGTGCTCATCCCCGCGTACGAGTCCCTCGTGGTGCAGAAGGCCTGAGGCCGCACGGGAACTGTCGCGCGCGGGCCCGCGGACTAGTCGTGGGTGGGATGCTCGTGCGCCCCGTGGCCCGCGGGCTCCAGCTGGAAGGTCGAGTGCTCGATCTGCACCGCGAAGTGCGCCGCCACGCAGTGCTGGAGGTCGTCGAGCATGTGCGCGTTGTGCCCGTTGTAGAAGCACGAGTCGTCGACGACCACGTGGGCGGTGAGCACGGGCATCCCGGTCGCGATCTGCGTCACGTGCAGGTCGTGCACTCCCTGCACGTGCGGCAGCTCCAGGATGTGGTCGCGCACCGAGCCGAGGTCGAGGCCCTTGGGGGTCGACTCGAGCAGCACGTTGGTCGTGTCGCGCAGCAGCAGCACCGCGCGCGGCAGGATGAGCAGGCCGATGAGGATCGCGGCCAGCGCGTCGGCCAGCTGGAAGCCCGTGAATGCGATCACGAGGGCCGCGGCGATGACGGCGATCGAGCCGAGCGCGTCGTTCAGCACCTCGAGGAAGGCGGCGCGCAGGTTCAGGTTCTTGCCGCGGCTGCTCGCGAGCACCGCGATGGAGGCGACGTTGCCGAGGAGGCCGATCACCCCGAAGACGATGAGCGGGCCGCCCTCGATCTCCGGCGGGTTGAACAGCCGCTGCACCGCCTCGACGAGCACGAAGATGCCCACCGCGAGCAGCACGGCGGCCTGGGCCGTCGCGCCGAGCACCTCGGCGCGCGCGAGACCCCACGTGCGCTTCGAGTTCGCCGGGCGGCCCACGAGGGTCGCGGCGGTGAGCGCGATCGCGAGCCCGCCCGCATCGGTGAGCATGTGCGCCGCGTCGACGAGGAGCGCGAGGCTGCCGGTGATGATCGACCCGATGACCTCCGCGACGAGGATGGCCGCCGTGATGCCCAGCGCGATGGCGAGGCGAGTGCGACCGGAGTCGGCGTGACTGTGCCCGCTGGGCCCGTGGTCGTGTCCGTGCGACATCAGTGCTCCTCGTCGTGATCGTCGAGCAGCATGCCGATCGGGGTCGCGCAAGTATCGCCGCGCCACGCCTCGACGCCCTCGCGCACCGCGAACACCACGATCACGAGGGCGGCGACCGAGTCGGCCCAGGCCCACCCGAACAGGGAGTTCAGCGCGAGTCCGAGCAGCACGGCCGCCGACAGGAGACTGCAGATGAGGGTCTGGCGGGAGTCGGCCATCGCGGTGGCGGAGCCCAGTTCGCGCCCGGTGCGGTACTCGAGCAGCGACAGGAACGGCATGATCACGACGCTCGCGGCCGTGAGGATGAGACCCACGGTGCTGTGGCGCGGCTCGACCGCGCCGGCCAGCGACAGCACGGCGCTGACCGTGACGTACGCGGCGAGCAGGAAGAACGAGATCGCGATCACCCGGAGGGTGGGCTTCTCGTAGCGGTCCGGCTCCTTCCGAGTGAACTGCCACGCGACCGCGGCGGCGCTCAGCACCTCGATGACCGAGTCGAGGCCGAAGGCGACGAGCGCCACCGAGGACGAGGCGACGCCGGAGGAGATCGCGACGACCGCCTCGATCACGTTGTAGGCGATCGTGGCGCCGACGATCCACCGGATCCGCCTCCGCAGCGTCCCCACGCGCGACGACCGCTGCAGGGTGGCCGTCATCAGCAGCAGTCCTCCGCCGCGCGGTGCGTGGCGGCGCCCTCGTCGATCGTGATCACGACGCGCATGAGGTCGACGAGGGCGTGCGCGAGCAGCGGGTCGGAGATCTCGTACCGCGACTGGCGCCCCTCCGGCTCGGCAACGACAAGGCCGCAGTCCCGCAGGCAGGCGAGGTGGTTGGAGACGTTCTGGCGCGAGAGCCCGAGTTCCTCGGCGAGCGCTGCCGGGTAGGCCGGCCGCTCGAGGAGGGTCATGAGGATGCGCGAGCGCGTGGGGTCGGCCATCGCCCGACCGAGCCGCGTCATCACATCGAGGCGGGAGGCGAGGGTGATCATGTGCTCCACAGTACAGCGATGGCTGTACTGTTCACCAGCCCTCGGCGCCCGCCAGCGTCGTCGGCCCCGGCACGTACCCGAGCCCCTCGCGCGCCGCCGTGAGGTCGAGGGTGCGCTCCAGCCCGACCTGGCTCACCGCGTACCGGGTGATGCGCGGTCGCCGTCCGAACGACAGCCTCTCGCTGGCCGCCGCGGCCGCGAAGGCCGCCGCGTACGGGATGGCCGTGATGCGGGCATCCGCGCCGCGCCTGAACAGGAACTCGCGCAGCACCGCCGCGAGCAGCACGTCGGTGTCGTCGCCGATGTTGTAGACGCCCGCCGGACCGGTGAGCGCGAGCTCGACCGCGTGCGTGAGGTTGTCGATGTGCGTGAGGGTGTGGGTCGCGTTCGCGCCGGACGGCAGCACGAGGCGGCCGCCCCGGATGCCCGCGAGGATGCGCGGGAGCAGGGTCGTGTCGCCCGGACCGTAGACCGCGTGCGGCCGCAGCACCACGGCGCCGGAGGGCACCTCGGCCTCGGCGGCCGTCTTCGACTCGGCGTACGGGCTGAGGAACCTCGTCACCGGCGCCGCGTCCTCCCGGACTTTCACGGTGGGGGTGAACGCGTCGTACACGCTCGCGGTGCTCACGTGCACGAGTCGCGCGCCGGCCAGGCTCGCGACCACGTTGCGCGTGCCGACGCGGTTGGCGAGCATGGCCGTGCCCAGCGGCGCCCAGTCGTCGGCGAGCGCCGCGCAGTGCACCACCACGTCCGCGGCGATCGGGTGGGGGCCCGTCGTGATGTCCCACTCGCGGCGTGTGAGCGGCGTCACCTCGTGGCCGTGCTCGCGCAGGCGCGCGACGACCGCCGACCCCACGAAACCCGCGGCCCCCGTGACGGCAACCCTCATGGGCGGCCCGCTTCTCGCGCTTCGAGAGCCTCGGCGACCAACCCCGCGAGCGCGGCTCTGTCGAGCTTGCGGCTGCGACCGCGTCTTGGGAGCGAATCCATGACCACAATCCTGTCGGGCATGACGGCGGCGTCAATGAGGCCGGGCAGGGCGGCGGGGACGCGGTCGGCCGAACCCACGATCACGAGCACGAGCGCGTCGTCGCCGATCTCGTTCGGCACCGCCACGAGGGCCGCGTCCTGCACGCCGGGGATGCCCGCGATCACGGGCTCGTACAGCCCCGGGTAGACGTTGGTGGTGCCCCTGATGAACATGTCCTTGCTCCGGCCGCCAAGCACGAGGCGCTCGCCGTCGATCCGGGCGAGGTCGCCCGTGCGCAGCTGGCGCAGCGGTGCCTCGCCCAGGTATCCGAGCGCGAGCCCCGGGCCCGCGACCACGAGCTCCCCCTCGTCGATCGTCGCGGTCACGTGCGCCATGAGCTGCCCCACGTAGTCGCCCGCGCCCTCGAAGGCGAGCTTCTCGTCGCCGTCGGCGATCGCCACCGGCAGGATCTCGGTCATCCCGTAGATGGCCCGGATGCTCGTGCCCGGCAGCCGCTCCCGCACGCGCTCGAGCAGCGGGCGCAGCACGGGAGCCCCACCCACGAGCACCGAGCGCAGGTGCGGCGCGGTCATCCCGGCACGCAGCATGGCGTCGAGCGCGGCCGGCACCGCGAATAACACATCGGCCTCCCGCAGCAGCGGCAGGTACTTCGCGGGGCTCGCGCCGGGGTCTGCACCCGCGGGCGGCAGCGTCCAGTGCGCCCCGGAGATGAGCGCGGGGATGCCCACCATGAGCTGGTCGGTGAGCACCACCTCGCCGGGCACGAAGCCGACGTGCGCGGCGAAATCGCTCAGGCCCGCGCCGAGGGACTCGCGCGAGTGAACGACGGCCTTCGGGTGGTCGGTGGTGCCGCTCGTGAAGATGATGAGCGCGGGGCGTTCAGCCCGGCGCCGGGCGAGCACCGTCGCTTGCGGCGTCGCCCCGCCGCTTGACAGCAGCGACCGCAGGCTCACCGCGCCGCGCGGAACGCCCGGCAGCCGCGGCCCGGCGTAGATGTGCCGGGCATCCGGCACCACCGCCGAGTAGTCGGGCAGCTCCAGCCCGCGGGCCCGCGCGACACGGCGCAGCGGCCCCCGCGAGACGGCGTACAGCAGCGACTCGGCCGCGACCCACCTCGGCGCGGCGAGGCCCGCCCGCGCGCGGAACATGGCCTCCCCCGCACCCGGATCAGCGAACACGATCGTGCCGCCCGCGGCGATCACTCCGAGGGCGAGGCAGATGCCGTGCAGGCCCGGGCGCACCGAGAACAGCACGCGGTCGCCGGGCGCGAGCCCCTCGGTCGTGAGGGCCGCGGAGATGCCGAGGATGCGCGTGCGCAGGTCCGCGTAGGTGAGCGAGCGCCGGCCGAGTGTCATGGCGGGGGCGTCGGGTGTGCGGTCGCACGCGTCGAGCAGGGCCGCGAGGATGTCGACGCCCACCGAGGCACTCGAAGCGGTGGCCGTCACGCCGAAGATCCCCTCGAGAGCCTCAGGGAACGGTACGACGGGATCAGCACCCCGCGCGCGGCAGCCCGCGACTCGATGCGCAGCGGCCCCGCGTCGAGCAGCGCGTCGAGCGTGAGCCGGATCTGCGCCATGGCGAGCGGGGCGCCCAGGCAGAAATGAGTGCCGGCCCCGAACCACAGCTGCTTGAGCGTCGCGGCCACGTTCGCGGACGGGTCGAACGGGCCGAGCGCCCGGTTCGCGGCGTAGGTCGCGAGGATCACGCGGTCGCCGGGCCGCACCGAGACGGGCCCGATCGCACCGTCGGCGACGACGCTGCGCAGCATGACGGGCGACGGGGTGGTCACCCGCAGGCCCTCCGCGATGGCGGGCTCCACGAGGGTTCGGTCCGCGGCGATGAGGGGCAGCCAGCCGCTGTCGGCGAGCACCGCCACCAGACGCGGGATGTACGACACGAGGGTCTCCGTGCCCGTGAGCACGAACGCCCCCACGGCACCCATGGCCTCGTCCTCCGTGAGCCCGAGCGAGCGCATCCTGCCGGGCACCGTGGCCTCGTCGCCCGCGCGGTAGGCGTCGCGCGCATGCGCCGTGAGCTCGCCGAGGATGCCCCGCGCGACGTCCACCTGGGCCGGGGTGAGCCGGGGCCGCGCGAGGCGCACGAACCGCGTGATCGACGAGACCCGGTCGAACATCTCCTCGTCGATGTGCTCCACCGGCAGCCCCACGAGCTGCGCGATCATGGCGCTCGCGTAGCGCTTCACCTCGGCGACGACGTCGACGGTCTCGCCGGCGCGCAGCCGCGCGGTCAGCTGCGCGGTCGGCAGGGAGGCCGCGGCGAGCGGCTCGACGTAGGCGGGCGCGAACAGGCTGCCGAGCTTGCGGCGCAGGGCCAGGTGGTCTGCGCCCTCCATGTTGAGCAGCACGGCGGGCCCGAGCACGGGCGTCCACAGGTCGCTGGGGCTGCCGGGGCCGGTCTTCGTGAACGTGGCCGTGTCCATGAGGGTCGAGCGCAGCAGGGTCGCGTCGCGCACGAGCACCCCGAGGCCGGGCACGCGCAGCACGGGCCGCTTCGCGAGTTCGAGCATCGGGTAGGCGACGGGGTGCGCGGCACGCATCACCCGCTGCTCCCAGCGCCTCGCGAGTTCGATCGTCACCGGATGTCCACGTGGTCGGGCCGGTAGGCGTGGTCCTTGTACCAGAGCAGGGTGTTCTTGAGGCCCCATGCGGTCACGCGGCGAGAGCTGCCGTAGACGACCACATCGCGCCGGCGGGCGTAGGACGACGTGATGCGGCGCACGGCGTTCACGAGCGCCCGGTCTTCGTGCAGGTCTTCGATCGCCGTGCGCGGGAACCCGCCCGCCGCCACGTACAGCTCGGCCGTGATGCCCACGTTGCAGCCCGCCGCCATCATGTACGGCCCCCGGTATTCGGCCGCGCGGTTGCCCGGCCGGACGCGCCCGAACGCCTCGGCCAGTTCGACCGCCGCCCGCAGCAGCACCCTGCGGCGCAGGGGAAGGCCCTCGTCGTGGCGCGGCACGAGCTCCCCGCCCACGAGCCCGAGCGTCGCGAGGGAGCGGCGAATGGACGCCGTCCAGTCCGCGCGCGGCAGGCAGTCGGCGTCGGTGCGCGCGAGCAGCGTCGCCCCCGCGGCGATGGCGGCGCGCATCCCCGTGTCGGCGGCGGCCCCCGTGCCCTTCTGCGGCTCGGTGATGACGTGCCAGCGCGCATGGCCGCGCGCGCGGATCACCTCGGCCGAGCCGTCCGTCGAGGCGTTGTCGACGAAGAACACGTCGAAGTCGGAGTCCGTCTGGGCCTCGAGCGCGTCGAGGGTCGGGCCGATGCCGGCCGCCTCGTTGAACACGGGCACGACGACGGCGAGGGCGCTCACAGCCGCACCACCATGAGGCCGAGGCTGATGCCGCCCGCGAGGCCGATGAGCAGCACGAGGCTCCCGTCGGCCACGAGGCCCTGCTCGCGCGCGAGCTGCAGCTGAAGCGGCAGCGTCACCGAGGCGAGGTTGCCGTGGTCGGCGATCGTGATCACCGACTTGCCGCCCTCGACCCCCAGGCGCTCGAAGATCGGCGGCAGGTAGGGCAGCGCCACCTGGTGGATCGCGACGAGGTCGAAGTCGTCCCACGTGAGGCCGTTCTTCTCGAGCAGGTCGAGCACGGGCTGCGGGCCCAGCTCGAGGAACGCCTGCTGCAGGGCTGCGCCGTCCATGTCGAAGTAGCTGAGCGACTCATCGCGGGGGTTCATCGACCCGCCGATCGACAGCGTGCCGACCTCCCATTTGGCTGACACGGCGAAGAACTTCGAGTCGAGGATGCCCGTGGCAGGGTCATCCGTCGCCTGCAGGATCACCGCCGCTCCCCCGTCGCTCATCGTGTAGCCCGGGAACGACCGGATGAACTGCTCGTGGTCGGCGAGTGTCCAGCGCACCGCGTGCGAGGGCTCCTCGCCGCTCGCGATGAGCACCCGCCGGTACTGGCCGGCGGCGATGAGCGCCTCCGCCACCTGCAGGGCGTTGAGCACGCTGTTGCACGCGTTCTTGACGTCCATGACGGGGCAGTCCAGGCCGAGCTTGGCGGCGACGATGTGGCTCGTCGCGGGTTCGATGAGGTCTTGGCTCGCGCTCGCGAAGATCACGAGGTCGATGGGGCCGGGCGAGACGGCGAGCGCCTTCCGCGCGGCCGCCACGGCCAGGTCGGAGGTCTGCCACCCGTCCGGTCGCACGTGCACGGTGGTCACGCCCGTCAACCGGTGGATGAGGCCGGTCGCGAGCTTGAGCCTCGGGTTCGCGGCGCGCAGGTCGGCCTCGGTCTGGCTCGTGGTTCGCGTCGACTCCGGAAGGTGGATGCCGATACCAGCGATGCGGGCGGACGCGGGGTGCACGGATGCGAGCCTACGGGTCATACTGGCGGGATGACGACGACCCAGGGAATCGACACGTCAGTTCCACCGAGCGGCACCGGCTGCGTCGAGTGCGACGCGACCGGATCGTGGTGGGTTCATTTGCGCCGGTGCGCGGAGTGCGGGCACGTCGGCTGCTGCGACGACTCGCTCAACAAGCACGCCACCGCCCACTGGCGCGAGAGCGGGCATCCCGTCATGCAGTCGTTCGAGCCGGGCGAGCACTGGTTCTGGAACTACGACACCGACGAGTCGTTCGACGGCCCGCGGCTCGCCGATCCCGACTGCCACCCCGAGTCGCAGACCGCGCCCGGGCCCGCCGAGCGGGTGCCCGGCAACTGGCGCGACCTGCTAGGCCAGTAGCTCTTCCAACTCCAACCAGCGCAGTTCGACGGTGTCGAGCTGGTCCTGCAGGTCGGTGATCTGCTGCGACAGAGCGCCGAGGCCCGTGTAGTCGTTCTGGTCGTGCGCGGCCATGGCCGTGTGCACGTCGGCGATCTGGCCGCTGAGCTTCTCGATCTTGCGCCCCGCGGCCGCGTGCTCCTTCTGGGCGTTGCGCAGCTCAGCGCCGCCGAGCCTCGGCTTTCCGGTCGCCGAGGCACTCGACGCGGAGGCGGTCGTGGTGGAACCACCGCCCTTCTGCTGCGCGGCACGCAGCTCGAGGTACTGGTCCACCCCGCGCGGCAGGTGCCGCAGGGCTCCGTCGAGCACGGCGTACTGGTTGTCGGTGACGCGCTCGAGCAGGTACCGGTCGTGGCTCACCACGAGCAGCGTGCCCGGGTAGGTGTCGAGCAGGTCTTCGATGGCGGCGAGCATGTCGGTGTCGAGGTCGTTAGTGGGCTCGTCGAGGATGAGCACGTTCGGCTCGCTCAGCAAAATGAGCAGCAGCTGCAACCGGCGCTTCTGGCCACCGCTCAGGTCTTTCACCTGGGTGCTCAGCTGCGCGCTCTGGAAGCCGACGCGCTCGAGCATCTGGGTGGGCGTCATCTCCTTGCCGCCCGCGACGTAGGTGCTCTTGTGGCGCGAGATGACGTCGCTCACGCGGTCGTTCCACACGTCCTCGAGCTCGGCGAGCTGCTGGGTGAGGGTGGAGACCTTGATGGTCTTGCCGCGCTTGACCCGACCCGTGGTGGGCAGCAGGGTGCCGCTCACGAGGCTCAGCAGCGTGGACTTGCCCGCGCCGTTGACACCGAGGATGCCCGTGCGCTCGCCGGGGGCGATGCGCCACGTGACGTCCTTGAGCACGTGCTTGTCCCCATAGGACACGCTCACGTCCTCGAGATCGACCACGTCTTTGCCGAGGCGCTGCATGGCCATGCTCGCGAGGCTCACCGAGTCGCGCACGGGCGGCTCGTTGGCGATGAGGGCGTTCGCCGCGTCGATGCGGAACTTCGGCTTCGCCGTGCGGGCGGGGGCACCGCGGCGCAGCCAGGCCAGCTCCTTCTTCATGAGGTTCTGGCGCTTGCTCTCCATCGTCGCGGCCATCTGGTCGCGCTCGACTCGCTGCAGGATGTACGCGGCGTAGCCGCCCTCGAAGGGCTCGATGAGGCGGTCGTGCACCTCCCATGTGGCGGTGCAGATCTCGTCGAGGAACCACCGGTCGTGGGTCACGACCACGAGGGCGCCCGCGTTGGTCGACCAGCGGCGCTTGAGGTGGCCCGCGAGCCACGTGATGCCCTCGACGTCGAGGTGGTTGGTGGGCTCATCCAGGAAGATGATGTCGTGGTCGCCGATGAGCAGGGCGGCGAGCGCCACGCGGCGGCGCTGACCACCGGAGAGGTCGGCGATCTTCGCCTCCCAGGGCACGTCGGAGGCGAGTCCCGCGATGACGTCGCGCACCTTGGGGTCGCCGGCCCAGACGTGCTCGTCGATGTCGCCGATGATCGTCTGGTGCACCGTGAGGGTGTCGTCGAGGTCGTCCGACTGGTCGAGCACGGCGAGGGTGACGCCGTTGCGCCGGGTCACGCGGCCGGAGTTGGGCTCCAGGCGCCCCGAGAGCATCTTGAGGAGGGTCGACTTGCCGTCGCCGTTGCGGCCGACGATGCCGATCCGGTCGCCCTCGTCCAGACCGATGGTCAGGGAGTCGAAGATGACGCGCGTCGGGTATTCGAGGTGGAGCGCTTCAGCGCCCAGGAGATGTGCCACTGCCTAAAGGTACCGTGGATCGTATGTACGCCCGCGACGTGAGCATCGAGCTGCTGCTCGCCTCGCCCCTGCACCGGTACGAGGGTCGCCCCTCCGACGGCCCGCGCGACGCCATCTCGGCCGAGCTCCCGGAGTCGGTCGAGGTGCGCGCGGGCCTCGGGATCGTCGGCGACCGCTACTTCGGGCAGCGCGCGCACCGCACGGCCTCGGTGACGGTCATGGCGATCGAGTCGCTCGAGCGCCTCGGCCCCGTCGACCCTGCCGACACCCGCCGCAACATCATCGTGCGCGGGCTGCCCATCGACGACATGCGCGACGAGGAGTTCTGGCTGGGCGGCGTGCTGTTCCGCGCGCACCGGCCCGCGAACCCGTGCGCGTGGATGGACGTGGCCCTCGCCCCCGGCGCGCACAAGGCCCTCCGCGGCCACGGCGGGATGCGCTGCGAGCCCCTCACCTCCGGAACCCTCACCCTCGGCCCCGCGCAGGCGCGCACCGTGCATCCCCCGCTCCTAGTCCCCCTCTTCTGACCCGCCCCACCCACCCACCCCACCCCGCCCCACCCCG
>Ga0247738_10000433_pt1 | contig 16173 bp, 16 predicted proteins | sample UWRJL013104B2_FD_180936 | JGI IMG/M metagenome (GOLD analysis project Ga0247738, IMG submission 180936) | Plant litter microbial communities from Arlington Agricultural Research Station in Wisconsin, United States - UWRJ-L013-104B-2 | ecosystem: Environmental > Terrestrial > Plant litter >...
ATTTATTTTCACGCTAAAAACAGCAGATTATTCTATTGGCTTTCTAAAATTGACGATACTTTACGTACTGCAAAATTACCTTCGGAATTATTGACGCAGAGAGATCGTGTTATTAAAGTTCGTATTGGTAAGCCGATTTCGGTAAACGAACAAAACGAAATTGAATCGTTTGAAGAGTATTCAGAATTTTTAAGAAAGAAAACCTATATGCTTGCCAATCCTTTTGAAAAGGACAGCAAATTAATAGACACAGCAAGTTTAAAAATACCAAAAGCACCCAAAAAAATTGTTACTCCGGCAAGTGAGTCGAAAATGATAGATGAGGTAAATGCTTTAAGAGGAAGCGATTGTCGCTTATTGCAAAGTAAAAACTACGAAGTGTTTTTTGCAACAGCGAAATCTGTTCCGAATATTTTACATGAAATTGGACGTTTGCGCGAAATCACTTTCCGTGAAGTTGGTGAAGGAACAAACGAATCTATTGATTTAGACAAATTTGACCAATATTATCACCATATGTTTTTATGGGATGATGAAACCAAACGAATTGCAGGTGCCTACCGCATGGGACTGGGATCTGAAATTTATCCGAAATATGGTCTTGAAGGTTTTTATTTGAATGACCTTTTTAGATTTGAACCGGAATTGCACGATATGATGCATAAATCTATCGAAATGGGACGTGCTTTTATCGTTAAAGAATATCAGCAAAAACCAATGCCTTTGTTTTTATTATGGAAAGGTATTATTCATACAACATTACGTTATCCTGAACATAAATATTTATTGGGCGGAGTAAGTATCAGTAATCAATTCTCTGATTTCTCGAAGTCATTAATGATTGAGTTTATGAAATCGAATTATTACGATCCCTATATCGCACAGTATATTCATCCTAAAAAAGCTTACAAAGTAAAACTAAAAGACGCTGACAAAGACTTTATTTTTGATGAAGCCGAATCAGACCTTAATAAGTTTGACAAAATTATTGACGAATTAGAACCAGGAAATTTACGTTTACCGGTTTTAATTAAAAAATATATCAAACAAAATGCCCGCGTAGTTGCTTTTAACGTTGACCCCTTATTTAATAACGCTGTCGACGGTTTAATGTATATTCGCATTGCAGATATACCGGAAAGTACAATGAAACCTGTTATAGAGGAATTTCAAATAGAACTGGAACGTAAACTATCTGAAAAGGAAGACTAATATCCTATTTAATTAAATATACGCTGATTTTTACAGTACTACCTAACGTATAATAAAAGCCTAAATTATCTTATCAATTCCCTTAAAGGTTTCTCCAAAAACCTTTAAGGGAATGCTATATGAAGAACATACCATTTTTTCGCCTATTATCTATTTTTTTGAATATTGAATTTTTGTTGCCTGATTGCAGTTTAAAAATAAATACAAATCATTAATACTGAATAATATGAAAAACAAAATACTTTCTTCGGTTTTTATTATGTGTTGTTATTGTTGTGCATATTCACAAACAAACAATAAAGTAGGTTTTACTACCACCACACCTACTGAAATAATTGATGTAAACGGAACAGCTCGTGTAAGAGACATTCCGTTAAACGGAAACCTGAATGCAATTTATACAAAACCAGATGGTACAGTATCGACTGCAAAAGACCAGACATTTAACGCCATTAAGACTTTAGTGGTCGATGCAAATGGAGTTGTTGGATCTATAGATGGAATAGCTATTACTACAGCACCAACTATTAAGACAATACAATATAGCCGTACAGCTACTACAATTGACGCAAATACCCCTGTGAATTCTGTAACAACTATGGGAAATTTAACTGTTCGATTTAATGCCACAAATTCTAACCAGAATAATGCAGTTCAATTTGTAACAGATATACCAACTCATGTTACCGCATTTGCTCAGGTTGCAGGTGGTGGATCGCCAACAAACACAATTTATTCTAACTGGAAAACTACTGCTTCATCAGGAGTAGCCACAGCATGGAATAACGTATCAGATCAAGGTTTAACCCCAACAAATCGTGACACATACAATGCAATGGTAACTTTACACAACACACAAGAAATTTACCGTATATCGATAATTTGCAACGGCTCTATAGCAGCAAGCGGTGGAGTACCGTCAGTACCGGCTCAGGTTATTATTTTTATCGAAAAACTGCAATAACACAAGCATGCATGATTACTACTCTTAAATGGAAATCTTCAGAAGAGTTCTCAAAGCAAACACTAAGTAAATTATCTAAAATTTTAAAAGACCCATTTGCTTGAACAAATGGGTCTTTTATTTATACTTTTTTAATCGTTTACTGCCCAAAAATTTTACAAACACTAACGAAAAAGCGCTCAGCAGGTTCCTTAATAACGGATCAGGCTTTTTCTATAGAACCCGATTCGCATTTTATCCTGTTTATGATTCCATATTAAGACTTTCATTTTAATACCTCTAAGTTATTTACCCTAAAGTATAATTCTAAAAGCTTTTAGAGGTGATATTGCACTGAAAACATAAGCTAATTTTGCCGTCTCAACTTCGATTAAGTCTTAATCCTGAAAACATTAGACTTTTAAATCAGGTTGAAAGCCTAAAAATTTGAAAAAAATTATTAATCAGTAAATTAAATTAATATGAAAAACAAAGTACTTTCTTCACTTTTTATCTTATGTTGTGCTTTTGGGTACTCTCAAACAAACAACAAACTAGGTGTTAATGTAAAAGCACCAACAGAGTCGCTGGATGTAAACGGAACAACTCGTTTAAGAGACCTTCCAGTAAGCGGGGCATTAAATGCAATTAATACAAAAACCGATGGTACAGCATCTACTGCAAAAGACCAGACTTATAGCGCAACCAAAACTGTAGTTGTGGATGCAAACGGTGTCGTTGGGACTATAGATGGAGTAGCAATTACTACTGCACCCAACATTAAAACAATAGAATATGCTCGTGTAGCCACCACAATTGATGGAAATACACCTGTTAATTCTATCACTACTATCGGTAATCTATCTATACGATTTTTTAGTACGACTACAGGAAGTGGTAACTGGATTGAATTTCAAACAAAAACCCCAAATCAGGTTACTGCGTTTGGTGAAGTATCAGGTGCCGGTGGAAATTATTATGCAAGCTGGAAAACAACATCTGCAGCAGCAGGTACTTGGTACAAAGCAACAGATCAAGGAGTAACAGCTAGTAACCGAGATACCTACAACTTAATGATTACCTTGCATAATTCACAAGAAATTTACCGTGTATCACTAATTTGTAATGCACAAATTAATGCTAATACTTCACTAAATATACCATTGGTTCCTGCTCAGGTTATTATCTTTATTGAGAAACTACAATAAAAAAGTAGACTTAATTAGTAAAAAGAACTAGCATTATAAAAATCAACAAACGGAAGATTATTTCTGTAAAATTTCAAATCCCATCTGCTCTGCAAATGGGATTTTTTTTTAATATCACATTTATATCCAATTTCCCAGAATAGATCAAGTAATGCAAGTATATATGTTAAAAAATAACGGTAAACATTCTTACACGAGTTTTTATAGGTATTACTTGTTTATTTTTTTGCATTTGTATTTTAAATTGTATGCAATGCAAACCGTACAACGATTTTACCTTAAAGTACAACTATAAAAACTTATCGGGAAATGTAGACAATTGACTCGTAATATCTTTGTAATAACAAAATATATAAACAATAGTCTACTTAATAATAAACGCCATTATGAAAAACAAAGTACTTTCTTCTCTTTTTATCTTATGTTGTGTTTTTGGGTACTCTCAAACAAACAACAAACTAGGTGTTAATGTAAAAGCACCAACTGAGTCATTAGACGTAAACGGAACAACCCGTTTAAGAGGTCTTCCGGTAAACGGAGCAACAAATGCAATTAACACAAAAACTGACGGTACTATATCTACTGCAAAAGACCAAACTTACAGCGCAGTTAAAACTGTAGTTGTAGATGCAAATGGTGTTATGGGAACTATAGACGGAGTAGCAATAACTACTGCACCTGAAATAAAAACAATACAGTATGCTCGTACATCTGCACTAATTGATGCAAATACAACTAAAACTTCTGAAACTACAATAGGTAATTTATCTATACGGTATGCTAGTGGCAGTGATACAGAAAGTGGGAACTGGATTGAATTTAGAACAGCTGTTCCTAATCAGGTCACTGCATTTGGTCAAGTATCAGGTAAGGGAGGAAATTATTTTGCAAGCTGGAAAACAACAGCCGCTGCGGCAGGGAAATGGGAAAAAGCAACAGATCAAGGAGTAACAGCTTCGCATAGAGATACTTACGATGTAACAATCACATTGCATAACTCACAAGAAATTTACCGTGTCTCATTAATTTGTAACGCAAAGATTAATGCAAGTGATTCACCATGGATAGCAGAAGTACCAGCAAGGGTTATCATATTTATCGAGAAATTAGAATAAAAAATCGATTAAATCTTATTGGTTTAGTCTTAAGGATAAGCATAACTTTGCAAATCAATAATACAACAAAAGAGCCAGAGAACATATCGTTTTCTGGCTCTTTTTTTAATACTCTCATAAAATAAAAAATCCCACTTACGTTAGCAATTGGGATTCTTTTCATTACAATTTTTATTTAAAACTAATTCATGATAAGTAATCAGTTTTATAGTTTTAGTAAGCTTAAGCGGCTTTTTTAAATCTGAAACAAAACTAGAAAACTCAAAGATTAATTTTCCGCTTAATAAGCCATTATTATATTAAAAAAAGGTTTACCAGAATAAGTAAACCTATTATTAGAAAACATAAAAAAATCCCATTCAGTCAAAGAATGGGATTTTTTTATTGTTTAAAACCAAATCGACTGATGCATTATATCATCAATTGAATTGTTTTTTACAAAAAGAATCAATCGTATAAAATGATAAATAGCTAAAAAATAAGCCAATCTATAGGCTAGTTTTTTATTATACAATAGTCCTGTAAAATATTCTTTTTTGGTAATAACCTCTGTTACTAACACAATAATAGTTACCCAGCAAAAAGCAATTACAAAAGGCCCTAAAATATGGTAACTAACAGATTTGTATAAATCTCCCTGATAAAAATATACCAGTGATTTTGTAATACCACAACCAGGACAGGGAAATCCCGTAACCATTTTAAAAGGACAAAAAGACTGATCTGACTCTAAATGATCGTTATGATTCTGGAGCATTAAAAAAAACGGAACTATCAGTGTAATTGCTGCACCGATAATTCCGTAAATTTTACGTTTTATTCTACTATTATTTGTATAATCTGTTGATGTCACCTTGTACAATCATTGCTGCTGCAATAGGAAAAAAGAATCCTAAAACAATTAATAAAGTGGACTGGTCTTTTTGAAGTTCACCAGTTTGCTCATACACTTTTGGCAAAGCCTCTTTTCCTGCTAAATAATAAAAATAAATATTTACCGGCATACAACATCCAGCAAAAATTGCAATTGGCTGCGAAATAACTTCTTTCTTTGCTACAGCATTAAAAACCTCTGCAACTTTAATGTTCCAATAAATTAAATACAATCCGCATGATAAAAATCCAAAAAGTAAAACCATAATAGGGTCAACTTTAAATACTGGGATTGGCTCATTAAAATTGTTTGATGTTTCTTGTAATTCCATTTTCTATTATTTATATTTAGTTATTATTATTGTAATTCAACTTTTCCAATCTCATTAATTTCTTCGATATTGTTTTTAGGATCTTGTCCATAATCATTTGGACCTGAATCACCTTCTGTAAACAACAAAACAAGAAGCCAGATACCTCCAATAAACGGAACCAGGCAGATAAAATAAAACCAGCCGCTTTTTCCAACGTCGTGCAATCTTCTTACTACTGCAGCCAAAGTTGGTATAAACGTTGCCAACGTATAAAGACCAAAAAAAGCATATCCAATTATTCCTCCTGTTACCGCATCGCCAAAAATGGCTCCAATGATGGCTCCAATAACAATTAATAAAATAGAAATTAATCCATTTGCAAGTGCAAAATACCAATATTCGCTTCTTCTGGCGCGCCCTTTAAAGTTTGCATAGTTTTCAAAAACCACTTTTTTGTACCATTCAATCATAATTAATAAAATTAGTTAGTATAATGCCTCGTCTTTTGGATTTTCGGCTTCTCCTTTTTAAAAATTTTGTTAAAATTCGAAACAATATTAACAAAAAATTATCTTAAAAACTAATTATAGAAATTACTTTTAAAAAGAAAAGGATTGTTATTACAACTTCAATCGAAAAAGATGAAAGTAGTGGCTTCGTGCAGAAATACTTAAAATTTTCAATTTACTTAGAATAAACTTTTTTAATCTTATCTACAATAACCTGTGCCAGCCTTTCATGACTTTCGAATGTCCAGCCTGCAATGTGCGGAGTTAGTAAAACATTCTTGGCTTGTAATAAATACTGAAAAGCTTCCGGTGTATTTTTATCCTGAAAAAGAGTTTCAAAAGATAATTTCTCATACTCCAGAACATCCAAACCTGCTCCCAGAACTTTTTTAACCTTCATGGCGCTGACTAAATCTGCCGTAACAATATTTTTACCGCGCGAAGTATTTATAATCCAAAATGGCTTAGAAAATGCATTAATAAAATTAGCATCAACCATTTTGTCTGTTTCAGGAGTCCACGGAAGATGTAAACTCAAAACATCCGCTTTTAGCTGCAATTCTTGTAATGAAACTTGTTTTGCATTTTCGTCTCCTACATTATCCAAAATATCATAACATAAAACCTCTACCTCAAAACCACGAAGTTTTTTAGCGAAGGCTTTACCCATGTTTCCATAACCAATAATCCCAACTGTTTTGCCGTCGAGTTCGTGACCACGATTACTTTCGCGATTCCAGTGTCCCGCTTTTATTTCGGCGTCAGCCTGATTTAAATTATTAAATAATGACAAAATTACACCAAGCGAATGTTCTGCAACAGCGTTGCGATTACCTTCCGGAGCCGCAATTAAGTGTATTCCTTTTGCTTCGGCATAACCACAATCGATACTTTCTAAACCCGCACCAACCCTGGCAATAAACTGTAAATTGGTTGCCTTGTCCAGAAATATTTTATCGATTTTAAAACGACTGCGAATTACAATTCCGTTATAATCCTGGATTTTTGCTTCGACTTCTTCTTTTGATGATTTAAAATCGGCGTGATTTTCAAAACCAGCTTCTTCTAATTGCGCCCAAAGTATGGGATGGTTGCTGTCGATATGTAGAATTTTAATACTCATAAATTAAAAACTTTATTTAGGAAAACAAAGTAACAAAAAATAGGCTTTATTATTTTAACAAAATAAATTCGGGAAGAAATGCGTAAATTCGCATAAAACGGATTATGAAAACAATTGGCTTAATTGGCGGAATGTCCTGGGAAAGTTCTTCGTTATATTATCAAATAATAAATCGAACAACTCAGAAGAAATTAGGTGGCGTACATTCTGCAAAATGTTTATTATATTCTGTAGATTTTAATGAAATTGCCTTACTGCAAAAAGAAGGAAACTGGAAAAAACTAGGAGAATTAATGGTTGAAGCCGCTCAAAGTCTTCAAAAAGGCGGTGCCGATTTTATCGTATTATGTACAAACACGATGCATAAATTATCTGGCGAAATAGAAGCAAACGTTTCAATTCCATTAATCCATATTGGTGATGCAGCTGCTCAAAAAATTAAAGAAAAGAATTTTAAAAAGGTAGGCTTATTAGGAACATCATTTACTATGGAACAGGATTTTTTTAAAGGCCGTTTATTAAACAGGCATCAAATAGAAACCATAATTCCGGATGAAACCCAAAGAGCAGCAATACATGGAATTATATACGATGAACTGGTAAAAGGAATTATAAATAATGAATCAAGAAATATTGTTTTAGAAATAATATCTGATTTAATTGATAAAGGTGCAGAAGGAATTATATTGGGTTGTACAGAAATTGAACTCTTAATTACCAACGAATTTACTACTGCTGAATTGTTTAACACCGCAGAAATTCACGCCGAAAAAGCTGTCGAATTTGCATTAAAGTAAAATATGAAATTAACGAAAACTTTTAAAGCTTTTTTTGAAAACGAAAAATCAGGAGGTCTTTTACTGCTTTTTGTCACTATACTTTCGCTTGGTCTTGCCAACTCTTCGTTACAGACAGAATATATTGCTTTGTGGGAAAAAGATCTGGGCGGACATTCGATAACACATTGGATTAACGATGGTTTAATGACGATTTTCTTTTTACTGATTGGTTTAGAATTAGAGCGCGAAATTTATCATGGTGAATTATCAAGTATAAAAAATGCGTCTTTACCCATTATGGCGGCTTTTGGAGGCATGCTGGTTCCTGCAGCCATATTTCTGGCTTTAAATTACGGAACGAATACGCAAAACGGAGCGGGAATTCCTATGGCTACCGATATTGCATTTGCGATTGGAATTCTATCGCTTTTAGGCGATAAAGTACCGCCATCGTTAAAAATATTTTTAACGGCACTTGCTGTAATTGATGATTTGGGCGCTATCATTGTAATTGCCATTTTTTATACCACTTCTATTGCTTTTGTAAACCTTGCGATTGCCTTAGGAATTTGGGCATTCTTGTTTGTGTTGAACAGGATGAAAATTCACAACCTAATTCCGTATTTAATTGGCGGAGTTGCAATGTGGTATTTTATGCTAAATTCAGGAGTTCATGCAACTATCACCGGCGTTATATTGGCATTTGTGATTCCGTTTGGGGATGGTGATGAAAAATCAGTTTCATACAAATTACAACACTTTTTACATAAACCGGTTGCCTTTATCATTTTGCCCTTGTTTGCTGTCGCGAATACCTGCATCGCCATTGGATCTGACTGGCATCAGGGATTAAATCATTCTAATACTATCGGTATTATTTTAGGGCTTGTTATTGGCAAACCTCTTGGTATTTTACTTTTCTCTTTTATCGGAGTGAGCGCAGGATATTGCGTGCTGCCAAAAAAACTAAAATGGACACATATTTTAGGCGCAGGAATGTTGGGTGGAATCGGCTTTACGATGTCTATTTTTATTACAATACTGGCTTTTAAAGATCCGGAAGTTATTGTTTTCTCAAAAATAGCGATTCTGATTGCGTCTCTTCTTTCGGGTGTTTTCGGATTTGTTTATCTCAAATATATCTTGTCTAAGAAAAAAGCTTAATTACGATGAAACCAGTGTTTACAGTCGTAATCCAAAAATTTAAATTCGAATTTTTTTAAATTCCAAATTCCAATTATACGCAATATTGTCATTTCGACCGAAGGGAGAAATCACACTATTATTCCGCAAAGAAGATCGCCAATCTTTGTAGAGTTGCGTGTGTGATTTCTCCCTTCGGAAATCGAAATGACAGAAAATAAAAAATTCCAAACCCCATTACGTTTGGAATTTGGAATTTTTAAAATATTGGGAATTTATTATTTATCCTTTAATTTGTTTTAAAGAAGTCTTGATTCCTTTTATCAAAGACGAACTGAAACCATTATGCTCCATTTCGTTCAAACCAACGATTGTACAGCCCTGAGGAGTCGTTACACGATCGATTAATTGTTCCGGGTGTACTTTTTCCTCTAACAGCATCTTTGCAGCTCCTTTAACCGTTTGCGCTGCAATTGCCAAAGCTGTTTGAGAATCAAAACCTATTTCGATTCCGGCTTGCATTGAAGCTCTAATGTATCTCAAAGCGTAAGCTGTTCCGCAAGCACCAAGAACTGTTGCTGCGTCCATTAATTTTTCGTCGATAACAGGAGCAGTTCCCAAATCCTGAAACAAATCAACAATTGGCAAGGCTTTTTCTCTGTCTTTTTCAGGGAAAGAAATGCAAGTTGCTGATTCGCCAAATTGTGCTGCGATATTCGGCATGATTCTAACAACCGGATATTCATTATTTGTTTTTGTCTGAAGCGCTTCAAGAGACAAACCGCTTACTGCCGAAGCAATTGTTTTACCAGCAATTACCGGTAAAATTTCTGCTAAAACAATATCAACCTGATAGGGTTTTATAGTCAAAACTACAACATCGGCTTCCTGAATATTATGTTTGTTATCGTTAGAAACCGTAATTCCAAATTCCGTTAAATACTGAATACTGGCAATGTTTCTTCTCGTTACTGTAACCTGATTATTTTTAGAAAATTTTGCAATTCCCAAGGCAATAGAAACCCCAAGGTTCCCTCCCCCTATTATGTGTACTTTCATTTGGTTGTTTTTTTGGGTTTAATTCTGGTGTTCTCAATATAATTTCTTTGCCAAAGATTTCGCAGATTGTAAAGATTATTAATCTTTTTAATCGATTAATCTGTGATAAATTTTTGAAATCCAAAACAGAAATTTTCAGCCACAAATTACGCAGATTTTACAGATCTTAAATCACTGTAATCTATTAATTTGTTGCAAAAAACTTAGAATCCAAGAATCAGTTTTGCTACTCCAAAGTAGAGCATAATTCCAAAAACGTCATTGGTAGTCGTGATAAACGGACCGGTTGCAATTGCGGGATCGATTTTATTTTTATGAAGAAAAAGCGGTACTAAAGTTCCCAAAGTCGCCGCAAACAAAATCACAACAATCATTGAAATCGAAATCGCAAATCCCACCAAATATTGTTGGTACATAATCGAATGATAGCCTAACAAAAGCAAGGAAATGATACTTCCTGAAATCATCGAAACGGTAATTTCCTTTGTAAAATAACCACGGCTAAATTCTTTCAAAGTTCCGTTTGCCAAACCCTGTACTACGATCGCCGAAGCCTGAACTCCAATATTTCCGGCTGTTGCCGAAAGCAAAGGCACGAAAATAATTAAAGTAGAATGAAGTTTAAAGATCTCTTCATTTCCTTTCAAAACAAAAGAAGCTACAATCTCGATTACCATTCCGATTAAAAGCCACGGCAAACGCGCTTTTGTCAGTTCAAGAACGCTGTCATTCGATTCAACGTCTTGTGTAATACCCGCTGCCAATTGGTAATCCTTATCGGCTTCGTCTTTGATTACGTCTACGATATCATCAATGGTAATTCTACCAGCTAAGCGACCTAATTCATCTACAACCGGAATCGCTTCCAAATCGTACTTTTGCATGATACGCGCTACCTCAACATCTTCGGTATCTACATTTACGAAATTTAATTTTCGAATATAAATATCACCAATTTGTGTTTTGGTCGAAGTGGTCAATAAATCTTTAAGTGATAATCTTCCTTTAAGACGGTTTTCATCATCAACCACATAAATAGAATGTACTCTGGAAACGTTTTCTGCCTGAATACGCATTTCTTTCACACACGTTAGTACATTCCAATTTTCATTGACTTTTACTAACTCTTTTCCCATCAAACCACCAGCAGAGTTTTCGTCGTAACGCAATAAGTCAACAATGTCTTTTGCGTGTTCAACGTCAATCATTTCCGAAATTACTTCGGCTTTGATGTCCTGTGAAAGTTCGGCAATAATATCTGCCGCATCATTCGTTTCAAGCTCATCAAGCTCTTCTGCAATTTCTTTAGGCGAAAGTCGGCTTAAGATGTTTTCACGCAAATCATCTTCAAGTTCCAGAAGAATCTCAGCGGTTTTATCACTATCTAAAACTTTAAAGATATAAGTTGCTTCATCGAAATCCAGTTCATCCAGGATTTCGGCAATATCAGCATGGTGCAGATCGTTCAATAAAACTTCAAGTTCCTTGTCGTTTTTATTAACAATATGCTCTTCTAATTGGTGTATTAATTCTTTGCTAACTTTGAACTCCATCGGCTTCTATTTTTTGAGTCAGTTCAATAAATTCTTCTACACTAAGTTGCTCGGGACGTTTATCAAAGATAGTGTCTAATCGCAAATCATCAGTTAAATTTAATGTTTTTAAACTGTTACGTAATGTTTTTCGTCTTTGCTGAAAAGCAGTTTTCACTACCGTAAAGAACAACTTTTCACCACACGGAAGACTGTAATCTTCCTTTCGGGTCATTTTCATCACACCCGACTTCACCTTGGGCGGAGGAATAAAAACATTTTCGTCAACAGTAAACAAATACTCAGTAATATAGAAAGCCTGCGCTAAAACGGATAAGATTCCGTAAGCTTTAGAGCCTTTTTTCTCGCAAATACGTTCTGCTACTTCTTTTTGAAACATTCCTGAAAACTCCGGAATCTGATCTCTGAACTCTAAAGTTCTAAAAACGATCTGAGTCGAAATATTGTATGGAAAGTTCCCAATTATAGCAAATTGTTTGTCTTTGTAAACCTCATTGATATTGTATTTCAGAAAATCCTGAGAGATAATCTGATCTTTTAATTTTGGATAATTTTCACCCAAATACACTACCGATTCGGTATCAATTTCGATTACGTGCGTATTTATTGGTTTTTCAAGCAAATACTTAGTCAACACACCCATCCCTGGTCCTATTTCTAAAACCTCATCGTATCCATTTAAGCTTAGAGTATCTGCAATTGCTTTTGCGATGCTTTCGTCTTTCAGGAAGTGTTGTCCTAAATGTTTTTTGGCTTTTACTTTTTCCATTTTATCTTTTATTTGCCGCGAAGGCACTATGTTTTTTTGCCACGGAGGCACTAAGACGCAAAGCTTTTATTTATTGTTTTTTATCACAAATTTTAATACCGGATAATCTGTGAGAATCTGTTTAATCCGCAAAATCTGTGGGCAATCTTAATGTTCGGAAATAACCTCCAGCTCCGTTCTGAAAGAAAGCATTTTATCGGCAAATAACCCTAAAGCTTCTCTGTGAAACTCAGGTTCGTCTTCAATGTAATACTGATCTAAAGTTTCTTTGCTGTCGGTAACATATTGAACCGAATACGTGATTCCACCCATTTCTTCTTCAACCAAAACTTTTACAATTCTCGCTGAAGAAAACTTGTTTGTAGCCAGAATTTCCGGTATATGTTTTTCCTGCATCCATTTTAACCATTGGTCGTGAACGCTTTCGTGTATATTGGTGGTAACGTTGTAAATAATCATTTTTTTTAAGGTTCTGAGATTCTAAGATTCTAAGGTTCTGAGTTTTTTTACTGTTGCCTCTTAAAATCTCTGCCAATCATCGTATTACTAATTCTCTTTGTTTAAACATTTTTCGGTTAAACGTTTAACCGAATAAACGGTTCAACCAAACTATAAATTCTTATCTCCTCTCAACTCGCGGTATTTTTTTCTGGCATCAACAAAGTAAATACTGTCCTGATGATTAAAAATTACCTTCTCATACAAAGGTTTTGCTTTTTCTGTATCTTTTAGTTCGTCGTTGTAAATTTCTGCCGAAAAAAACAGCGCTTCATCTACATAAATTCCGTCGCTATGATTGTCAATGATTTGCTGGTATTGGCTTAAAGCCGAATTATAATCTTTCTGACTTTCATAGATTTTACCTAAACGCAACATTGTTACAGCTTCGATTTCCTGTCCTTTAAACGACTTTAGAATGTTCTGAAACTGCGCAATTGCTTCCGGTTTTTTATTCTGATAAATTAAAAAGTCGCCTTTCGCAAATTGCTTTAATGCCGTTTGTGTCGAATCAGCAACAGTATTGTCATTTATCAGTAAAAAATATTCAAGAGCGTCATTGGCAATCAATTGTGTGCTTGCCGACTTTAACTCTTTAAATTGTTTTAAAGCCCATTCAAAATCGGTTTTAAAATAACTTGTTTTTGCGGCTTTCAAACTCGCTTCGTGCGACATTATATCATTCTTTAAATCCAATTGAATTTGCGAATAATAAATCAATGCCTGATTGAATTTTTCTTCTAAAAGCAAAATATCCGCCAATTCCATTTTAGCATCTGCTCTTTGATAATCATTTAAATTGAGGTCTAACGCTCTTTTTAAAATCGTCTTGCCTTCTTCCGGTTTTTTCAAATTAAAAGCCAGGAAATGCGCCTGAATTATTTGCAAAGATAAGGTAAAAGGACTAATATCATAAGTGGCGAGCAATTGTTGCAATTCGGTATTGATTAACGGATAATCTTTTTCCTGTGCATTATCAATTTTAATCTGCATCAAATAAGCATTCGTCTGAATCAATAAATCTACATCTTTGGTGTTTTGCAAAATAAAATTCAGGATTTCAGTCGCTGTTTCGTCATCATCTTCATTCATCGCAAACTGACTGAGATTGACAATACTCATCAAAGATTCCGGTTCGCGTTTGTAAATGGCTTTTTCCTGAATAAAGGCTTTACCAAATTCTTTTTGCTGAACATAAAACCAACTCAAATAGTGATTCCAGAAAACATCCTGATCTTTTTGTGTTTTCAGGATTAATGCTTTTCGCATGGCATCCTTAAAAGCCGTATTGTCTGTTTCACCCTGCATAAAGCGAGACAATTGCGTTTGAATCAAATTTGAATTCTGCGGATTTTTATAGGATTCTGTCAATAAAAGATCAATCATATGATCGGTTTTTCCTAACTGACCATACAACATTCCTATTTGAAAATTAAAATTGTAGTTGGGCTGAATCTGCATTGCTGTTTCATACGCTTTTAAAGCATATTCCAATAATACTTTTTTCTCGAACGAACTTCCAATTCCGTAAACATCATTCGGACTTGTTTTAATTTTCTCGATTGCCTGTTCGTAATAATTTTTAGCTTTTGAATCGTTTTTTTGAAGCTGGTAATTATACCCCAATTCCACTAAAAAAACACCTTGCTTGTAACGATTGTATCTTTCCTGAATTACTTTTTGAGCAACATCAAATTGCTGTAATTGCTGGTAAGATTCGACTGTTCTTAAAAAATACTGGGTATTGGATGGTGAACTGTTTAAAAGCTGTTCGTAAGCTATTTTGGCTTTCTCGAAATCGCCTTTATCGTAGTAATATTGAGCCAATTGCTCATTTTGGGATATTGCAAAAGTCGACCACAACAAAACGATATAGATAAAGATGTTTTTCATATTTCAGTTTTTTTAGTCGTGGGTTTTAGAAAACCTGACGGGTTTTAAACCCGTCAGGTTTAACTATAAAGTTAATCTATAATATCAAATCCGCAGTAAGGGCGTAAAACTTCTGGAATTACGATTCCTTCCGGCGTTTGGTAATTTTCTAAAATTCCGGCCAAAACTCTTGGCAAAGCCAATGAACTTCCGTTAAGTGTGTGTGCCAATTGGTTTTTTCCGTCCTTGTCTTTGAAACGCAATTTCAAGCGATTGGCCTGAAAAGTTTCGAAGTTAGAAACTGAACTAATTTCTAACCAGCGATCCTGCGCTGTAGAAAACACCTCAAAATCATAAGTCAAAGCCGATGTGAAACCCATATCGCCACCACATAAACGTAAAACGCGGTAAGGCAATTTTAATTCTTTTAAAATATCTTTTACGTGCTCCACCATTCCGTCTAATGCCGCATAAGAATTATCCGGGTGTTCAACGCGTACGATTTCAACTTTATCAAATTGATGCAAACGGTTTAATCCGCGAACGTGCGCTCCGTATGAACCTGCTTCGCGACGGAAACATGGCGTATAAGCTGTATATAAAACCGGCAATTCAGTTTCGCTTAATAAAACATCTCTAAATAAATTCGTAACCGGAACTTCGGCAGTTGGAATCAAATATAAATCATCAATTGTTGAATGATACATTTGCCCTTCTTTATCCGGCAATTGTCCTGTTCCGTAACCTGAAGCTTCGTTTACCAAATGCGGAACCTGAACTTCGTTATACCCTGCAGCCGTATTTTTATCTAAAAAATAATTGATCAAGGCACGTTGCAAGCGAGCTCCTTTTCCTTTATAAACCGGAAATCCTGCGCCTGTAATTTTTACACCCAATTCAAAATCGATGATGTCGTATTTTTTTAGCAATTCCCAGTGAGGCTGTGCCCCTTCGTGTAAAACCGGAATATCTCCTTCCTGAAAAACATTCAAATTGTCGTCCGGAGTTTTTCCTTCGGGAACAATATCAGCCGGAAGATTTGGTAAAGTATATAATTTATTGGTTAATTCGACAGCCAAAGCTTCTGCTTTTTCGCCCAATTCTTTGCTTTTTTCTTTTAATGAAACGGTTTTTTCTTTTAAAATTGCGGCTTTAGATTTCTCACCCGCTTTCATTAATTCGCCTATATCTTTGGACAATTTA